>Ga0307974_1000433_pt1 | contig 25357 bp, 25 predicted proteins | sample OrgLakmetagen784_FD_201812 | JGI IMG/M metagenome (GOLD analysis project Ga0307974, IMG submission 201812) | Saline water microbial communities from Organic Lake, Antarctica - #784 | ecosystem: Environmental > Aquatic > Non-marine Saline and Alkaline > Saline | place: Antarctica: Organic Lake... | reverse complement strand
GCGCGCGCACACATACACACACACACACACACACACACACACGTACACACACATACAAATGCACACAACAAACAAACACACCCTCACACAAAAACACACGCACGCATACAAACACACACATACACACACACACACACACTCACACACACATTTTTACGATCACAAATACGCAAGCTCACACACACACATGTACACACGCACGCACGCACGCACACATACACACAGTGAAAGACACAGGAACCCCCACGCGGTGCAGCTTTTGATGGCAACAAAGAGCAATTGTTCCCATCTAGCGTAATGGACTGCTTGAATGGGTGCTTATGCTGCAAACCCAGAAAGTGGGAGGCGGAACTAAAAGTCAAGTTTGCCGTCAGCAAATATGCCTACTTTTTGGGTTTTCTCATCACAAGCGTTCTCACATGGGTCCTCAGGTAAAGCATCAGGGAACCACGTCCTTAATGTCTGTTGCTCACTCTCTTGACTGCCTAAAAAGCAGCTCTTACACATTCAACACACTATACACAACGCACACACACATACACACAAGCAAACACGCAAACATACACACATACACACACAAGCACGCACACTATGCCAACATGCAGGGATCATGCCAGTCTCTGGTTTGCACAAAATGCGGGTGCTGTGACGTTCTGTAGTGAGGGAGATGGTCAGACGGATGAGGCCCTAGCCAAGTCATGTGCTGGAGGGTAAGTGAACCAGACCCTGACCGCCTAAGTGTCTGTGCAGCTGGGGTTTAAACTGACCAACTCGTTATGCTTGTATGTACCCCTCTATGTGCTTTTGTGGGATTTTTAGCACGAATAGCAGCAAAGTGAACTGGTAACAAAGTTGTGTCTAGGCAGGAAAACCTGACTGACCTGTTTGTCTACCTGAGTGATCTAGGTGCCACAAGCGTGCACGTGATACTGTTGCTGCAGAGGCCTGCGCCCATAAATTCTTATTCCTGGTTCGGGCATTTCTGATCAGGACGCACAGTGGTTGAATGCAAGGCACCGCTTCTTCCAAAATATGTTGTGATTGCTGAGACAATCGGGTTATTGTGCGCTCGTGCTGCCGCTTGGGTATCCGGGCAAAGTTCCCAGCGGTTACTTTGTTCCCAAATTCGCCCTCCCACAAAATGTGTGTATGTGTGTGTTGTGTGTCATTACTCTACAGTAGATTGGAACCAGATAGGCTCTGCTGAGCTGGCCAGAACTGTACACACGAACGTGTGTTCAGGAATGTCAGATAAAATGGTGACATACCTATAGCCTACATCTATATGCCATATGACATAAATGTATTACTTAGTATCTTACCTGTACACCAGTCTACATACGGTAATTTTTGGCAGGGGCTCCCTACATGTACTTCCATTTAGGGTTTACATGCAAACAGGGATGTGTGTCATACGGTCTTGAGGGATGTGCCATGCAGTATATTACGTGATAAGTGCAGCACACCAGGTATTTCATTAGCAAATATGATTCACACATGGCGTCTTGACTGTTGGCCCCAAATGGGCTTGAATAAACCCCAAAATAACCTGAGAAACCCTCGCAAATCTTTCTGAATACTTTGTTTTGAGTCTGCAAGTGTCGACCTGGCGTTTGAAGCACGCTGAAACGTCACCTTCTTTGGGCAGAGATTTGCCGGAAACAATGCCAATCTTTGCTGATCATTCCTGCAGGCAAATCGCTCAAAGGATATCCTTTGCCAACTTTCTGTTCTTCGCGCTGCATGCTTTGGTGACGCTCCTTACGAGCAGCGAGTCAGATCCACGAATACATGTTCACACAAGCTTTTGGGCCTTTAAGCCACTTGTGTGGGTAGGTGCTCTCATAGGTGGGTCTGCTGGTGTGTGTGTTTTCACAGAATTTAAGCTTCCGTTGCCCACCACGGCCCACACCCAGCATTCCTAACCAGGCTTGGTAGGCACTTCTGGAAACAAGCAATGAGGCCCTGACACTCAAGTGGTGGTCACTCAGCTTGCCCCCGTTAGTGGTTCCCGAAAATACCAGAAATATGCCATATTTCTGTCAGGCCTACATTTCTGTCCTCATACCTTTATACTCAAGCTCAAGTTCTGACAGGATCACAGCACACTCACCCTGAAGCGCGCTCACTCAACCAACTCATGATATATGCAGAGGTGTTTTATGCATATTTTCCTCTGTTTGACCTTGGACGTGCATTTTGGGTTGTGCGTTGACTACCCATGCATTTGTCTTGGTCAACGGCCCTAACTTGTAGGCTCATATTCATACAGGTAAACAGCCTTGCACCAATAATAAGCGCAATTAACTTTCTTTTAAACCTTTCCTTACGTATGCCTATTCAAACATATCTTCTTTGCCGTGCATCCTTGTTAGGCGAAAACACACTCATATAATTATGTTGGCCTGTCACTGTGCCGCACTGCATACAGGCTTCTTTTTGGTGCCCACCCATGCCATACATGACTATGCTCGGGTTAAGGGGAGACTACTCATACAAATATGTTGGCTTGTCACTGTACCGCACTGCACACAGGATTCTTTTTTGTGCCCACCCCTGCCATTTATGGCTATGCTCAGGTGGGTACAGCAAGCACATGGTTGTGTGAAACTGTGTTACTCTTACAAAAAGGTCACCTCAGTAGGTGACTACAAATGCACAACTTTAAAGCGGAAATGACGTCCCTGTTTGAGCAAGTCCGACCTGCAGGCTCGTGTGCACTTGAAAAAACAATTTTACAAGCAGACCATACTTTCCTGATCTCTGACGTTGCTCGACTCATTTGTGTACATGTGTACTGATCTTCCTGTTCTGCAGTTTGCTCGGATTGCTTCGGGATTTTACTTGGTCCTTCAGGTATGAGTGCACACTTCCGTACTCAGCAAGACTGCGAATGTTACGCCTGCAGATGCGTTACTAAGTATCCGATGCTGCTGTTATCTCAAGCGTTAGGAACTGTCAGTGCCTCTTTCCCCTTGCATCAGACACATCAGACACCAATGAGGACACCTATCAATGTTTGTGTGTACATGTATCCGTGTGTGTGTATGTGTGTGTGCGTGTGTGTATGTGTTAGCATGAGTTATTTTTCCTTCTTCTGGTCCAGCCACAGGGTCCCCCTCCTCCCACCGCATGCACTTGATGCACTTTCGTCGCGCAATGCGTGATGCATTATTGTTACACATACACACATACACTTAACCATTTATAAAAACGGTGCACGCAGCCTAGATGTGTCTTGACCACCCGCTCCTGTGGCTGCTTGCAGAGTCTCTTTTTTTGCTTGCGTCGTTTTTTATTGCGATACTCCTACTACTCCTCACTTGTGACCTCACTTTTTGGTCCACTTGACCAAACCTATCCACAGATCGTCCTGCTGATCAATTTCATATACATGTTCAACGAGTTCTTGGTCGACAAGGACAACAAATTGGCTTGGACCCTCATCGTAATGGGAACAGTTGTGACCTTTGGCCTTGGATTGGTCCTCATCGGATTCTCATACCACCTGTATAGCCCTGAGTGAGTCTGGCACCGTATTAAAAGCAAAACTGTTCGATTTTATTGGAAAGACTGTCAAGGACACCCAATCGTGATTGCGTGCCGCAGTTGTTCCACATTCAAAGCCTTCTGCCTGCCTGTTTCCTCGCGTTTTGTCGCGGTGTATTATAAAACAAACAAGAAGCACCTGCTGCCAACTTGTGCCTTGACAAGGCAGGAAGTAGATGTCGTGAGGAAGGCATGCAAGCATGCGTCACACCCACAGCTACAAGCACAAGTATATAATTATACAACGACACAAATTATAAAACACACTCATGCAAAACTCATACACATACATACATATACCCACGATTTCTGCCAAACCGCTCTGCCTCTTGCAGTCCCAGCTGTCACCGCAATCTCTTCTTTAACACGTGGTCGCTTATTGTTGGCATCGCCCTCGTCACAATCCTTTTCCTCCCAAAAAGAGCACCGACTGCGGTACGTCTGTCGATGCAGCAGGAGGATAGATTGATGATAGACGCTTTTTGTGCTTCAGGAGTGCCAGGTTCTGCTCTGTACTTTGGGTTTAGTTCACCAGCAGTACCCATCCTGATGCAGATCAACTGGGCTTAGGAAGTTAGCCTGAAATGTGGCCTGCGTTTAGACCAGCTTCCTAAAGATTGCAAATTTTAGTCCGCTTCAGGCTGGTTTCAATGCCAGCAGGTAGCAGCGTTCTCTCTCAGACTTTTTGTAGTCAATGCTTGAAATTGTTGCGGTTTTAAACAGAAAGCAGAAAGGGGGCTTGCTTGCATGGCTAGATCGATTTTCTACTTTCTCTTTTCACACCCTCCTCCTCCGCTGGGCTTGCGTGCACGGCTAAATCTTTGCCTTTTTTCTCTCTCCACTCCCTCCTCTGCTAAACATACCTGCAGGGTCTCCTTACAAGCGGCTCTCTTTTCTTGTACACCTCCTACCTCCTCATCTCTAGCCTTACCTCGGACCCAGGGAGCTCTACATGCATACGTGGGGAAGGAACCAGCCCACGCTGGATTCAGGTGAGAGCTCAGATACCTGACTTTGCCTCATTTCTGTGTCAAGCAACAGGAAGCTCTACATGTATACGTGGGGAAGGAACCAGCCCACGGTGGATTCAGGTGAGAGCTCAGATACCTGACTTTGCCTCATTTCTGTGTCAAGCAAGAATGGCCGGCAGACTGAGAACCCATTAATGACGGAGAACTAAAAACGGAGAAGAAATTATGGTTGGAAAATCATTAATAATGGAGAAATAATGATGGAGAAGAATTCCTTGAAGACTGTTGCCTTCAGTAAAGTTGTACTGCACGGCTGACATGTATTCGGATTGGATTTTTGCCTAGAGGCAGCTTGAAAAGCAACTGTCCACACTCAGCATGTGCCAAGATGAAACTTGCACTGGCAAGAGCCCACCAAAAATACTTTATTGTAAGACATGGAGCAAAAAATTGCAACAAGTTATTGGCTATGGGCATGCCTGAGGTCCCTTTAAGTGTATTGCTCACTGTCATGACGCATTTTGATGCATCTGTAGGCTTGCTGAGATCAGAAGGTGCCTGCCAAAGTGGGGGGGCGTCTCCTTAATTGGCAATAAAACAGAGATAAGAGGTTATAGAAATGCATTAGGTCGCTTTCCCAGGAAAGACTCCTTGCCGAATCATTGCCGCCTTCCCTTAAGGTCGGCTGCCTACATTTTGGGAGCGAGTACAGCGGCACGGCAAAGCTCATAAATGGTGTAGGCAGCTGACTCCCCCTTGGCCAAGGCATGGGTTGGATTGCTCATTCATCTCTCTGGCAACTTAAAGCCCCTGAACTAGCTTGTACTTTTACGCACGCGTGTGTGTACTTGTGTGCGAAGAGAAAAGAATGAGAAGAGGCTTACCCATCAATGGACAAAAGACAAGTCCCAAGAAAGGATGCCACTTCCCAACCCTACCAAGACTGCCACTTCCCAACCCTACGCAAGCTCTGTTGCCACTTGCTTGTTACTGCTCATCAGGTTGTGGGCTTCTTCATTTCCCTTGCCGCTGTGATGTACAGCACCCAGTCAGCCGGGACTTCGGGCAAAAGCATGTTTAGCGGGACAGATAAATTGGAAACAGAGCTGCCCTACAGGTCTGTCTTCTTTGCCTTCTTCGGTGCTAGCTTCTTTCTTCAGTGTGTGCGCTGAGGATTGGATTGTGCCTGAGCGCAAAAGCAAGACTGCACTCGTTGCTGAGTGACACTTTTCTCGTAGAATCACTAATATTGACAACAGTCTTTGGACAGCACTTTGCGCTTTAAAACTCTCAACAATCGGCATAAAAATGAAGTCCAATCATCAGGAGGGAGCTAACAGAGTGTTTGGCCCCAGAAAACCAGCATGCTTTTTTAGGTCTGCTTTACAAGTCGTAAATTTGGAGAATGCTAATTGGAAAACGGCAGCCAAAGGGCATGCCCAAGAGCTTCAATCAATCCACCTTTTTCTGCCTATTAATCAATGAAAGTTAAAACCATTTCAAATTGCAGAGTCGACTTTTTCCATCTCGTTTTTGCACTGGCCTCAACCTACATAGCCATGTTATTCTCAAATTGGGAGGTGCGGGCGTGCGCGTGCAGTGCATTGTTGAGCACCTTGAATTTTTGGCACACCAGCTGTTCAATATTTTCAGCCCCCTCATGCGTAGGACTGCAAATTTAAATGCAGCATGCACCAGCTAACTTATGTAATCCACAGGTAGTTCATTATTTGCTACACTTTCTGCATGTCACACGTTTCTTGAAGCAATCGGCTTCTTGGCGCTCCCGTTCAACTGATCACTATGCATGCAGGTCTCACCCAACACTTCCCAATATGAAATAGATGTCGGCACCATCTCAGCTTGGGTGAAGATCGCTTCCAAGTGGATTGCTGAGGCAATATACATCTGGACCGTAATTGCGCCTGGAATTTTTCCTGGCCGAGACTTTGGATACGGGGTTTAATTTCGAAAAACTCTTTGCGTCTAAGGGATCCTCCTGCTGCCTCGAATACATACTTTATACTTTCCTACTCTGGCTGACATCAACGTACGGTGCCACATATTATTTGATGACATTTTCCCAGGTCGGCTCGATCTGTTTTATCCTCTTCTGTACATATTTGCTGGTGTATGGTGTACGGTGTACGCCTTCCCACTGTATGTTGTTGAACATTCTTCAACTTCAAATTTCCCCCCTGAACAAGCAGGTTTTGGCAGGTTTGCAGCAGTTGGCCTGAGCTCATTCTTGCATAAATAATCAGACCCCCCTGAAAAGTCGGTATGCTGTGCGATGCTCTTTGACCACTTTCGCAGTCCGGGCAATAAAATGCCTTTACATTAACGTTCCAAACTATTGTGGGGTCAATAAAATTTCAGTGGCCCGGACTGCGAACACAACGAAGTAGGCGCCTGGAAATGAGGCGTCAAAACAGATCGTTTGAACCCGTTGCTGTGCCGTTTGGTCTGATTTTTGTTGCACTGTATAGCTTGTATTAGTTTAGTTTGGATTATAGATTGCTGCGTTGTGTAGCTTGCATAATCCATGACATATTGCGTTAAAATGATAGCAATCCGTGTTCTGATTGGTGAGATATCAGTGGAGAAAGATCAATGCTTGCTTTGGTGCATCGATTAAGCTGCATTCCGAGCCCTGATGATCTGACAAAGCATGCCCCCTTTTCAAGCAATCAGGAGGGATGATCTTCCTCTTTCTGAAGCTGTGAAGCGGTAGGAGCACGGGAAGCAGGAATCTTGACCGGCCATCACAAGTAAGAGACCTCACTCTTTCACTCCATTGCGGCCCACAGAGTCCAAGTTAGAAGCTGAAATTTCACTCTGTTGTAGTTTTATGTTTAAATAAATACGTGTCGAATGTCAGGGCAATTTGGTGCAGTGTGCAGTGTGCGAGCCATAGTAGCATCTCACAGGTCAACGGTCACTTTTTTCGGCCTCCATTTTTCCTATCAGAGGGGGCTGATAAATAATCGAGGCTTTGCGGACTGGATTTGCATGTCAAAGGATACATGTAGGCACCACACTAATTTGGCAAATTGAGGCAAGTGACAGGACACGCCAGTGAAACCAATAATTGTAAAATTGTTTGTGTTCACTAAGAGAAATGCGGTTCACCAGCTTCGAATATTATGCAAAAATAAGCTGTGAAGTGCTCCCCTCCCACTTCAAGTAAAGGATGAGCACAGTTCTTTCCCTCCTAGCAGTTAACGGGAGGTGGGTGCTTATGCATTGCACATGCACATGCACACGCACACGCACACGTACACACACACACACACATACACACACACACAAACACACACACACACACACACACACACATGCACACGCACACGTAGACACACACACACACACACACACACACACACACACACACACATGTAGATGCACGCACATGTTGACACAGGCATACATCATGCACACACACAATTGTGCTTAAAGTGCATGTATGTATGTGCACACACATACGCAGGCCTGCTTCCTCCTCCGGGCACGTTTGCTCATCAGCCTTCCTGTCGTCCGAGCAACAGCAAGGAGAGAGGTTTGCCACCTCTGACCAGCTGTTGCAGCGGCTACGTGGGGATCGCTCTCCTCTTTTTGGCCCACCTGTCATAGCATCAGCACATACAAGGCCGCAAACAGAGTACGGGCGCCACTTCAACAGGTGGGTGTGTGTGCGTGTGTGTGCGCGTGTGCGTGTGCGTGTGCTTGTGTGTTGTGCAACCATGTCTGGGTACGTGCGTACACATGTGCGTTTATGTGTGTGTGACTGTGCATTTTGGCTTCGTGTGGCAGGACAGGTTCTATCTCCTGGACTGCTTGTAAGGAAGGGTCCTCTTTCCCTCATGAATAATTACTCCCTGAAAAACCTCAAAAATTGCAGATCTATCACCGGCCCTTCTCCAATCCATGCTCAAGACAATCCACGTCACACACTCTCATCTAGAGCCAGATCGCCACACACTCCTCCCCCCCCCTCTCCCCACGACAATTTTGGACACATGCGTGCCACCAGCGCTCAACCTCGTGTGCGTCCCCACGCGTGCAAGCCCCACCGCCCAGGGTCGATCCTAGTGCCTTCCACCGCACCCTCTTTGACTCAAGCCCCTGCACCCCAGCCCTGGTCTAGCGTGACAAGCCGCCGTGCAGCTGCAACAAGCCATGACAACCTCTCTAGGTCCAGTATTCCAAACTCCTCCAAGCCTCGGGATCTGCCACCTGATGTTCAACTTGTTCGTGGGGCTGCAGGTTCGTTCATTTAGGAAATGATAAGGTCAGGGCAAAAGGTTTAGGGTATTAATGCTATTTGGTTCTTGTTTCTTTGTTCCTTACTTCTCTCTGTCAGAGACCCGGGCAGCTTATGATATTGTGCTTGTGATCTTGTTGTGGCTTTTTCTCTCGCGACTTGGAGTGTGCATGTTTATTGACTTTCCATAGAGATATAGTGGCTTAGCCTCTTTTGGTGAGCATACATCTCAAAAGTGCCTAACTAGCAATTTGCTCAACAACCTGATGGAATTGATATCATTGCAGTCAAAATGCGCATTTTTGGACCCCATTGACAAAGTATCATACACACACACGCACACGACTTACACGCACATACACACGAGTGCGCGCACACACACACACACACACACACACACGCGCAGGAGTGTTGTTGCCCAGTAGAAGCTATGTTGGCGCACGGCGCCCTGCCACACCTCTAGCAGGGGCGAACATAAGCAAGCCCATGACGGCGCACAGCCCCATCACGCACTCCCTTCTTGAGTACGTGCCATCAGCTGCCGTGGTGAGTTATTTGTAGAGGAAGCCCTATGAGCATCCAGCAGTTAAAACGTTACCGTAACCTAGAATGCTGTCATGGAACCTAGAATCAATAAGGAAGACTCCACCTCATAGAGTGCTTTCTGGTACATCTATACCAAGCTAAGATTTTAACCAAGTATAAAATGTTGAAGGGATACTTGACCATGGTAATCTCAATATCTTTGTGAACAACTTTCAGGCTACAACCTGTACGCCTTTCTTGTCAGTTCCTGCTGCTTTCCTCTCAGTTTCTAATCCCATTCTGGATATACGGTTGTTATAGTTGTTAAAAGGTTTGCCAGAACATAAATGCACACCGCTTATGACCATATCTATAATGGTTTTTCTGCCAGAAATATTGTATACATCAAATATGCATGTATGGCCTTGGTCGATCACATTTTTATTGCGTGGAACAAGCCTTCTATCCTGCACTGTCCAAACCAACGCCATCCCTCAGCTTAACGCCTTGTCACACCTCATGCCATTTGTGCAGCCAAGCCCACAACAGCCCGGCAGCACTGTCCCCCTTGCGCCCTCTCGTACCTCATCCAGCAGCACAAACAGAGGTCCAGTCTTGCGTAGCACAAGCACCTACAGAACGGCCGGGCAAGGGCCCCAGGGCGCTGCCCACCTACCAAGCCGTGACAGCATGAGGAAGAGGGCAGTCACTGCTGCGGCGAGTGTCATAGGATCAGCTGCTGCAGCTGCAGTACCGACGCAATTGCACCACCACTACCAGGTGCAGCAAGCAGGGGGAGGGGATGAGGGCCGCAGTGCTCCTGCGACCAAGGTCAATCGGCATCAGCACCACCACTACCAGAGCCAGCAGCAGCTGCAGTGCCATGAGGACCAGCACGACAACCTACACCAACAGCAGCAGCAGCAGCATGACCGGCCGGATCATGAGGACCAGCAACCACATACACAGCAGTTTGTGCACAGCAGTGTGGCTCCCTCCCAAGCTTGCACTCAGTCTGGTAGCACAGCGCCAATGCACTATGCTTCATCAAAGTCCTCGCCAGACGTGTCTCAAGCACCTGCACCAATAGTGCTGCTGCCCCCACCCCATCAGCATGCCACAGCATCATACCAAACTCATGAGCCTCCACCCTTACCACAAGAGCAACCAGTAGGACCGCATGATGCACGCTGCAAATTACAGCAGCCGCCTCTTCTGTCACCCCAGCGTGCACATGGGGCAGCAAATTTTAGCTCAAGGCCTGCGAGCACAGCGAGCTCAACGTGGTCAACAGCTGTTAAGGTACGGTACAGACGTAGGCACGATTTGCGGTGTGCATGGTAGTAGTGCATCACTGTACTCAGCACCTTGTGTGTAAGTGTGTGTATGTGTGTAAGTGTGTGTGTCTGTGTGTGTGTTGCCACAGCAAGCGCAGTGGCTGACACCTGCCCTGAAAAGGTAGGATGTCTTGGCTCATAGCATGCAATCTGTACCAACTCACTTAAGCACACTGGCCCATGAGTACCAGCTAGCTTGTTACGGTCAACAGCTGCTTGTGTGAAGCTGTAATTTGAGCTCAGGCAAATGAGGAATGTATTCATGACCAGAGCTACAGTCTGTTGGCATTATTAGCCTAGACAAGCTTAGAAGAACACAGTTACCTAACAAATTGAATCCTTGAGCTTACAAACTAGTGCATGTGCAACCTAGACAGAGCAACATCAACGTGTGACGGTCACTAAGCTGATTCTTGGATTTCTTCATATTGACCCCTTGGTCCAAGAGGTGAGGTCCAAGAGGTGAGGTTATTATTTACAGCCTTAGCTTGTTCTTGTCCTCTCAACAGAGGGGGGCTGGTCCTGCGCACTGACTTTTTTTTTGGCAGCTCGAGAGCTACCAAGAAACGCAAGTCAGCCTGAGTCGCACACACATAAACGCCTAACGCAGTTTTGTCCCTGCTTGTAACCTGAATTTGTACTGTAGTGTAAAGAGGGGGCTGCTCTGCGCACCAGTTTGGCAGCGCAGGAGGCCGCTGCGCAAAGTCAGCTTGATGGAATGCTGCAGCTCAGGGGGGAAGGCAGCAATCATGGACTGCAGCAACCCAGCAAGTGCACGGAATCCCGTCCTGAGACTCCTTGGATGTTTCAGGTGTGTGTCACACTAGTATTATGCAAGCGGGCGCTGTTTTGCCTGTACACTAGTATGTGCATGCCGTTTTTGGGAACAAACCGCTCTTTCTCATACATACATTTGTTTGGACCCATTGCTATGCAGGACGACAATCAGAGCAATGGAGACTCCATCGATATCGTGAACACATCTGCATCTTCTTCGCGGCTTGGCACGCCTCTGTCCGTTTGCCTTGCCCCACAACCACGCTCCCCTCAGGGAGGCAGTAGACCATGGACGCCACTGCATTGTTTAAGTGGTGGCAGTAGTGCTGGTGATCAAGAATCTAAATTAACTATCAATCATGAGTTTTGGCCAAGTCATACTCCTTTCACGAGGCAAGCTGCCCCTATGGTGTTAAGTATTGATGATCCGACGCAGTCGACTGATGTGGTTTTGGGTTTGGAGCTTCAGAAGATGTCTCTGGAGCAATTAAGGCAATTGAACTCTATGTTGTAGTAACACTGTTCTTAAATATGATTTGTGCCACCTGCAGCGAGACTGCCAAATGATGCCTAATGAAACAGATATGCAAACTTCTCTTGCTTAATGACTTTGTCCCTACAAAAAGACAGTTTGATGCATGGAAAACTGTAAACAAAAAAGCTCTGCAGGCAGTGGAAACCACCCCCCACTTTAATGATTGGAAGGGTTATTAAAAACAAGCACAACCTCGGGCGCAGCACTCTAACGACCGTGATTCGTTATTGTGTACATAACTTAGGATTAGGCGCCCCCTCCATCTACGTATGTAGAATACCACAGACGCTTAGCAGTGGCACTTGTAACTAGCCTAGAGGACCCATCTGATCGTCACCGATCCATGACAATCAATCTCCTCACCGCCCACCAGATTTCCCACTTAAAACACCTTACCACCACATTCCTGTCCACAAGAGAAGAAGGAACGTTATTACCAATTAAGAGGCAACTCAACCTTCATATGCGAACGCGCCAACTAGCCTGCCTGCATCCACGCCAGTGACCTACACCTAGTTCTGAAAGGAAATTGTGTATTATCTCAGAAAAAGTCACTTCTGCCCGAACCCCCCCCCCAAAGATTGCCCTCACGCACTTACTGCATTACCAAACCGCTAATGAGCCTAAGCATTAATGGTTTTCACGATCTCACGTCAGCAAACGAAGGCCTCATCATCTTTGGAAAACGGCTTAAAAATAAGTATTCGCAAGTTTCCAAAAAGCACATTGTAGCACTGAACAGGCTTGCAGCCATTGCCAACATGCCAGAAACACAAGAGCTTAGCACTGCTGCCTCCATTACACAATTCCTTCTAGACATAAATACAAGTCAAAACACCCTGCTTGTCCACCGTAAAATAAGAAATTCCTCCTTCACAGGCCTCAGGATCCTGGACACATATATCAATACATTGGCTCATCATATGACGTGCCCCCTGATTTTGCAGGCACTCAACCTGCTCAACAGAGCGTGCCCACCCACGCAACACCTGCAACACAACCACGCTCAGCAACACACTATAGGCATCCTATAACTAATAACCTCATTAGACGGCCACCTCCCACACTCACAGATCTACTGACAGATACTAGGCAATTTAACCAGACTCCGTTCTGTGTTTGAATCTTGCTAGAACCACATACGTCCCTTTTTCGCGCTACAATAGCAGCCGTGTGTCTATCAGAACTCCAAAGACGTGCCACTCAAAACGCATTGACACCTTCGTCAATACAAACATTCCCTCCAGACGCCAATGCTCGGCCCAGAAAACGCACAGCATGCAACAACATACCCCACACGGGGCCCTCTCAGACACAACATCATCCCACCATAATGATGCCAGCTGCCCCTCCCATTACGAACCCCACGCTCACAACGCTACTCACAAACAAGCTCCAACCTAACAAAAAGAAGCCACTCTGTATGCTCAACGTCTATACCTACCATCCCCCAATCTGCCCAAACTACAGCCATTGAATGCCTGCCCTACTACCCAGCTTGCCGCTCCCTCACAAACCAGCCAGCAAAACGTGCACGGCAGACACAATCTGCTCCCCCAAATACCACGAGAAAGAGAAAACGCAGCCAGATAGTAAGCCAGCAACATCTCCCCCTCACGCAAAACTTAATCCCCTTTGCAGAACAACCAACCGATAGCCAACCCAACAAACGTGTAATACGTTCACATACCGCTCTCCACAATCAACCCGTAACACAGATGCTTTCACAGACAACTAACTCCTCCATCTTGCAAGACGATAGTACCAACCCGTTCACACAGCAGATAAATAACATGAACTCAATCTACCACATCCACAATAACTTAATCTCCATGTACAGCACAGACCCCAGAGATAAAGAAGATGTGAGCTCCTTGATGTAACCCAATGTCTACCTTGTCACGCCCAATCGTTGGCAGCGACGAATCGTGTGACAGAGCAGTTAAGTTGGTTGGCAGTTGAGAGTTTCTTTATGTCTTGTTCAATAAGCTGGATGGCCAGTCTTATTGATAACCTTTATCTTCTGAATTTGATAGTTTTGGTAATCAATTGACAACATGTGAACTCTAAGAGGTACCATTAGAGGGGATCCTCAAGAGAACTTGTGCCGTGTAAGGTCTCCAATTCTATTTGTTCGTTTGTTTAGCGATGTTAATATGTAACCACATTGAGGCCGAGAGGTCCGTCTGAGTCATGGGTCCCAGCTCCGGAGAAGGAGCAGCAGTGTGGCAACCACGCTAAGCTGAGTAGACTCAGAGTAGTCGATACACACACATGTGTGTGCAGAGAGCGCACAAGGGCATGGGCCAGAGAACTGGTAGAAGCATTAGGGGCCAGCGATGCAAATAACTCACTCCTCTGCTGGATGGTTTTTCCACCTTGGAGGCCTTTCTTGGTCCGAAGGCGCAACCATATCAGTAGATGTGCTGAGTCTTATACTTTGCAAAGACCGTAATTTGATCTGACAACCTAGCCTGAGCCTGACCCCCTTACGCACCACCCACATCCAACAAAATAATCTGGACGTACAAGAAAGACAAGGACTTTTCTTTTTTACTCCCACAGAGGCCATAAACACGCTTTATCATTGGACGTCTACCACATAGATCATTCGAAATTTTACATTCGCAACAAAAGGGGTAGAGATACTGGCCCCCCAGAAAGACAGAAGCAATACCACACGCACTACACTCCTATGACTTTAGAAAGGCCCTACCCCTATTCAAGGCAGTTGGACTAGTGCCCAAAACCACCCAGACTGCTGCTCGCACTGATATCGCATGTGCATCCTGTGAAGTGTGCTCCTACCATCTAGGACTTGAATCACTGGATCTGCTCCCTCCCTTTAAGGACATGTACATATGCGACGTCTGTAATCATGCCTTCCATTGGCAGTGCCTACTAACTACCAACTGTGACAATGCCAATGAGCAAGAGGCTATTGACACCAATGACACACGGGCCTGTCCAGCCTGTGTTAGCCTAAACGAGAAAAGAATTTCGAAACTCTAGATCTTTTAAAAATGAGTTGGTGAAAGTTCTGTGGAATCCAATATAAGAGCCAGAAGAACTGCAAAACTTGTGGGTTTTAGACGCAGCCTTCAAATGTACGAAGAGCATATCACGGCACCAAACCTACCGCTACCCGTGATCTTCAAAAACAAAAGTTCTCAGCCAACCAAGAAAGACACCCTTACCGACCCTATGACATCTAACTTTGAAACAAATTCAAATTTGACATCCAGCCCACCAACCCTCAAGCAGACATTGTAGCCACTGGGCGCTGCGAGTACTGGATCACTGACGTTGATGCCATGAAGCGCCAAAAAAACGAAACCGAATCTCCATCAGACGACCCTATACTCCCAGAAGTGTACACTGCCACAGTAGCTTGCATCTGCATCATAGATGGTAAATGCAACGGCATGCTCACCCCTGAGCTCAACATTCTACTAAGGGGTTTTGAAAAGGCAAAATACAGCGGCTTACATGACAACATTCACCCGCCCCCAATGATGAGTCTTGCATCAGAGCTCGTGGGCCTCATCACACGCAATGATACTGCTACCTTCAGACATGCAGGCCAAAAGATTAAAAACTCGTTCTCACGTATGCTTCCCTCCCACATCATCACCGCCCTACAAAAATGAGCCTAGTCACCAAAGAAAAAATGGCATCCCTCCTTGACTATGACCCCACGCTCCCCCAATACTGGAGTGAACACCCAAGAGATAAGGTCTTTGGGGCAAACTGCAATGCCTTCTCCTCCAAGTTAACTGGTTTCTCTATCTGCCATCCCATTTACCATGAAAACACCATGTATCTAGCAACAAGGCATGCAATTGACTCTGCTGCCCTTAGCACAGAGGCAACAGCTACCTTCATGTTTCTTCCCTCCTGGAATAAAAGGATGACCGCCAATCTCTACGCATCGCTCTACCGTGCATATGCAAATTCTTGGGCTCCTCACCATCAGACCAACTCCAATATGCAGAAATACCCTTCTGGAACAATATACAGACGCCCCTTCCCAAACACACTTGGGAGATGCACATCATTACCATGTAGAAACTGCCTCAATGCTTGCAACAAAAACTGGCTAAAAGAGCTTGCCAAAAAACTTCCTGAGGCAAAGTGGGAAATCAATTGCATTCATAACGAGCCCTACCGCACTTAGCACTGAAAAGACCCCTGGCCTTAATAAAGTAACAAAACTACCCAGCGACCACCTTCATTAAACCCTAGCACAAGGATCTCAAGATCAAGATAGTACCCTGGACCCACCTCAGAGCTCTGACCAAGCAACCCATTACAGCTCCATCCCAAACCTGATCCGTGAAGTACAAGATTGGCGGGACTGGACCTACACTGATGGCAGCCTTACAATACACGAAGAAGGGCAAGACACAGGATCAGGTGTACATCACCCTTGCTTAAACATATCACATTACGTTAACCCAAGAGGCGTAGGTCTAATCAATACCATTTAACGTGCAGAGCTAGCAGCTATAGCAGCCGCAATCATTCACGGCTACTTCCATATAGCCACAGATAGCCTAACCTCAATGCACCAATTTAAATAAACAGCTCTCACACCCAAACCTCCACTGCCACCATATCCAGGGAGATTTCCTCCAATCCATTACCCAGGCAATCCATCAGTCACCATCGCCCATCCAGTTCCACAAAGTCAAGTCCCACGCAGGTATAATAGGCAATGAATTTGCTGACGCTCTTGCTACAAAATCAATCACAACCTACTCTGACCCTAACCCTTGTCACAACCTACTCTGCGGATACCTCCATCGAAATAGCTGGCCCTGAGAAACATCCCTTCTACAACGTCTACTGGCTGCAAAAGAATATGAAAAACACTGAATAATATAAAATCAACCAAACACATCCCAGTCACCTACCTCAAGGCTTTGGTACCTATCCAATTACCATAATGCCTTGCAAGCACACATGCATCCCCTCCACAAACTAGGAAATGCCAATGTCGTAGCAAACTACCATGAATACTACCAGACCCTTATCAAAAATGCCAATGGATCCCCTAGCAACACTTACCTAGAAGCGTCCTATGTCCCTGTTAAAACCATGTGCATCTTTATGAAGTACAGAACAGGAACCATGTACAATTAAAAGCATGCGGTATGGTTTAAGCACTCAATAAGCCTAACTTGCCCCCTCTGCCCTCGACTGGACAGTGCCCTGCATATCCTTTCTGGATGCCAGCACACGCAAATAAAAAAAAGCAGAGGCAAGAGCACAGGATGTTTTTACATTTTTGCACCAGGACAACAACAAAATCCATTTTTTTCTACATGAACTGATTGCTTTTAATAAGCAGGCTAGCGCTTTGACTGAGGCCTTTTCCTTGTAACCTTGTAAATCTTGTAGCTTTGATTGTTTCATAAACTTCACCTTGAGGTAATATGGGAGATATTATGCATTCATTTACTCAAGCCGTGCTTGCACGCAACTCGAGATAAATGTGCAAGACACAATTTGTGAGATCAACTGCGAGAACTTGCGCAAACGCTCTCAAACTCAACTACCTAGGATAGATTGTCATCCGGTCTATAACATAGGGATATTTAGAAATAATGTCCGTCTTAGCCCACCTTTTTTAGCCCACACAGGCAGTTGTTTTGGTGGTATATGTGCAATCTTAAGACATCATATGAATCATATGATATGATATAACGTCCAAAAAGAGCATGGTGACAAGCTCAGAACACAAGTATAAGCAAGAAGAGCATAAAGAGTCTAGAAAAAATTTGAGCGAATGTTTCATAAAATATAAAATGCCTAAAAGTTTAATAAGATCCCAATCATATTTAATGATTGGAAGTGATATAACACACAAAGTATCCTTACCAAGGAAGTAGCATCAACGTTTCCAGATATGTTAGTTCTAAGAACAGCTAAAAAATTCTTGGCTCGTGTTCCATCATCATGGAATAGCACATGGCAAGAAGCTACTCGTGTTCTTGTGCAGCCTCTGAATTTCAACTACGTATCAAAACCTGTTCTTCAGATCTCAAACATGCATGTCTAGTTTCCTTGCGCCGCTACCCGTGGATCTTCTTCTGGTGTGCACCCCTCCTGAAAGTACACACGTAATCAGCATTTGCAAGAGTCAACGTGAGGACCAGGAGGGTATACCTTACACGAAGCAGGGCGAGGGGTCTTAGCACCACAACGTTTGATCAATTATGAGAGGCTGTGCTCAGCAAGTTTGGATTGCCTCATCGGGGCATTTTGAAGCATGAGCTACAAACAAGGAGCCCGTTGCTCAACAGAATAGGTGCACAATGCTTTACCTGGAACGCAACGTTGGGTGAGCAGCAAACTTGTTCAGATGTGTAGACGCCCCAGCCTGCAAAGCACAAGGGGGGAAACAACTCGTAGTTGTCGAGCAAGTGATGCAGTTGCAAATGAAGCTCTGTCTGTAGTTCTTGTTGCTCTCAGCATGGAGTGTTTCTTTCCCGTACCTCTGTTGCAAACGGCCAGATCGTCAGATTTCATGCACGTACGGTTAGGCCACTGCTCATCCTTAACCCAGCAAGGGAGTGGTGGCGGCACGGAGCAGCCCTGCAAAGTTGATCATAGGAAGCAGAGCTGCTTACAGATACAATCAACTCTGCTGACAATTACATTCATACATTTACATTCATACAGAACAGGCTGTTTGCATACTTTTCCGCACGTCTGAAGATTTTGCAACTGTAAAAGCAGGAATTTTTAATGAAGTAGGGAACCATTCTATTGGCTTAAAGAAACACGCTGACCTCGCTGAAAGCATTCCCAGGGCTGCAGCATGCATCTTTATTGGCCCACGTTTGAACACCAGCTTCTGCAAAGTAATTTAACAAAATGCTCTTTCAGGAAAGATCTGTGGAAAAGAGTTGTGACTTTGCTAGCATGATGCCTAGTTCTAAAAAGATGTTTGATTTATTCTACTGCTGCTGCACAGAACACATTCAACCACGCACCTGGTTTATCGCAAAGAGTGTTTGATTCTCTACACAGCCGTGCAGGAAAGTATGTGTCTACCACCCAACAAGTGGAGGGTGAGGCCTCCACCTGCAATGATTCAGCAGCAAGGGACGGAAAGATAAGTGCTTTTGCAACGCAGCAGCTTTGGACTAGGGCCCTTCTAAAGTCCTGAAAGGTAAAAGGTCTTGCAGTGCATTGGAGGGCAAACCTCTATCATCACATCCTGCCCACCTTCTCACATCCCTCATCAAATGCGCCCCCAGGTGCACAGCATGCATCCTTGCTCCCCCAGACACCAAAGCCTGTGCACGCACGCATTTTAAGAGCAATGTGCAGTTCTAAACAAGGTGCGTTGTTAGATATGTTTGCTGGACCGAATTTGACCATAGGCATAAAGTTTCTCTAATCCTGTTCATTCTTGAATCAATTGGCTTTGAAAGCCTGTTGTTTGTTATTAACCATCCAAATTACCTTGAAGGCACTTGCGATCGTCCCTGATACATGTCTGCAACAGATAGGGAAAAGTGTGTAATTAAAATGTTACACATTTGAGGAGTGAGAAGCATTGTTAGAAGAGGCATCGACGGAAGCAAAGTGAGCAAAAGGAAGGAGCAGTGAGCACTCGCATTGCCGCCTGGGTTTTGCAGTATCAGATCTGTAGCTTTGATTGTTTCAAGAATACCTTGAGGTTCCAATTCTCCACCACCCAGCATTCATCAGGCCGAGATGTGCAGCCTTCAGCAAAAGCAACACCTGTGCGTAATACACCCACAAGGACAGGAGATGTTTTGCTTTTTCTTGCATGAACAGTCCGACAATCAACACCTATATCTCGCTTGCACAAAAGTCAGGACTATTGTGCAAACATGATTTGCAAAACTAGTTCACCTGGTGAGCAGCAGACCTCCTCTGATATCCAAGCGCCCCATCCCCGATTGCATACCTGCAAGTTGCAGATTTTTGTAACAACCAAGCATTTAGCGAGGGGTCAACACCACTGTCTCAATCTTTATTTCCAAGCGACTTACATCAAACACACTACAAACAGGAGATCACTCTCAAAAAGGAAGAACACACACACCTCTGCCTCGCATCTTTTTGTGCACTTTTTGTACGGCCAATAGGATGAAACAACAAAACAGCCGGGCCCGTTAGCAGGGCAGGATGACGATGCTTGCACTGAGGCCTCTCTGCTTTCAGCAGCAGCCACGAGGGCAGCGCTACGCATTCGGTCTCTGGATGCTGTGTTTGTCGGCGCAGTGCGGAGGCTGCTGCTCCTGCGTGGAGGCTCTTGTGTTGCTTTCGTGGCTGTGAGATCCTCTTGCCCAGGGACAAGGAGGGGCTCCTCAGAATTTGGGAGGGGGCGAGGCATTGCAGGATTTTCATCCGCTCCTTTTGGGAGCGTGACCTGCGTGACGCAAACCGGGCGCAATATTTGCAGACGGCTAAGGCTTGTGCAAGCACGGAAGATAAAAAGCGCTTTTTTAAAGGGAATTACGGATGTATGTTTGGCGCACCTGCTGGCACGAGGCCATCACCAAAAGCATTGTAAGAATTCCGAAAGTCTCAATGACGTTCATTTTGTTTTCAATATCCCACGGATAAGAAAATAATAGAATATGGGATAAAATTTGGGATTGATGTTGGTTGAAAAGGTCCTGACAGGCCAGGGTCGTGACTTATTATTCGTTGCAAGTGCTTTTTTCCATGTGTTCATATCCCTTATAATTATATTATATATGAAAGTGAGCCTCCGCAACATGCTGAGCTAAATTGTTGAGCTAAATAGTTATTTGTCATGGGAATACGCATTGCACTTAAACACTACGAAAATACCCAACCTGTTACGGGTCGGTCGCGCGCGCCACGTTGACGTGCAGGTAGTTGAAATTTTTTTTATTCATCAGCATTATTTCGAGTCCTCTACTTCTTCTTTGCATCTTGCACCGCGATGCATGTCAGCTTGTCCTACCAGCTCGTTCTTTTGTGCTTAATGGTGTGCTTTTGGTGGAGAGGCTCAGAGGCACAAGTAGCATGGGTAAGCTTTGTTCCTGTTGTGCAAGGCACCTCTTTTTGAAGACCAAAAAGCCTACACCGTGTAGCCACAGTCAATTTATTTGCCGCTTGCAGAGCGGAGCACTTGGTTCCTGCTCAACATCGTGCACAGCTTTGTTCTGTGATTCCCAAGCATTGCGGTAATAAGGGTTATGGAAATGTGTTTTACATCCAAAAAGAGATACGAGACGGGCGGATAAGCTTATTATCCAGGGTCCAGATTAAGGGCGTGTTTGATCAAACGCTTGCATGTTAAAAAGAACGTTGCTTGCTAAATAGGCACTTGCACCACCTCTGCCAAAATCCTTTTGCTCGTAGTTACGGCAAGTTCTGTGGCATTTTCTGGACGGGCTGTGAAGGTAAGGTAGCCACCCAATTGTATCAGAAGCTTACTTCTCATATTCTGAAAGGCTTAGTTAATATATAATCATGCATTATTGATGTCTCAATCCCAATTCCCTGACAATCATCTGTGTGCTACAGGAGAAGAGCCGTGTGACGAGTTGGATGCATGTTGCAAGCGACATGACCTTTGTCTGAGTAGTTATCGGCTTTTTTTGTGAGTGTACTGAGGAGTACGAGGGGTCACTGCACACAAAATGACAAGAAAATGGGAGGCAGATAGATGGCTAGCAGATTTGTGAGGTCAGGTGCCTCATGGCCTCGTCCTGATGACAATCGGACCTTCATCCAGAACCCATCACGGCAGCCTGTTGTGCTTGTATTGTCTAGCCAAATAGAAGTCCTGATATGAATTGTGCAGTGGCCCTGAGTATAATTTTGCCGCCCTTTTGGGCCTAGTGCATTCACGATAGACTCAGCTTACGTCATACACATGCTTCATTTATATACACACCCTTCTTGCAGCTCATCAGGAAGGGAGTACTGTCATGCTGCTATGACGCGCTGCATGAGGGAGGTGGAGCAGAGCAATTCCGTCGGGTTTTCAGATCAGGTTTATGCGTAATCTGACAACTCTGCTTTTCCTATGATCTCTTTCCGGCAAGCTTTTGATGTACTCTCGCATCTTCTGTTGACATCAGCTTCGACAAATTTGTAGAAGGTGTCTTTATCCAACCCTCTTTCTCTCCCATTTGCAGTGCGCTATCCAGGACGTCATCAAAACCCTTAGGTCACGCAGTTTCTATGAGGATGCCCAAGAAGCTACCCTTGAGGATGGCACCATGGCACAGAGTGAAAGTCCAGATGGGATGATTGACTTTCTTGGCCTCGAGTCTTCATTTGCCAACCCTGCCTTGTCAGGCATGATGGCTACAAGAGAGCTTGACAAAGTTATTGTGAAGGCATTGGGCCAGCAAGATGATGAAAATGGAGTTTGAACAAAGCAGAAGAAATTAATTTATAAAGTTGCTGAGAGTTGATCACTTATTGCTTACAACATATGCATTTACGACAGGACCAGTGGTGTTCGAGGCCTGAAGGACTGGATTAAACTGAACCAGGAGAAGAAGCAGAAAACCAGTCCGCAGCTGAAACCACCAAGGTGCAAACCAGCTCACAATATCTCTCTGGTCTAATGTATTTTGAGTAAACGGGAATAAAAAAATCGAAATGAAATCGCAAGGTGCAAACTAGCTCACAATTTCTGTCCGGTCTAATGTATTATGAGTAAATGGGAATAATAAAAAGCAAATTTGATCAAGATACTTCGAAGAGCTGGGCCCTGTATTGAGCTTGAAGGGTGAATAACATTTGTTCACGACAAACGTCTCACTTGTAAAAGAATATAGCAAGCAAAATACTCGAGGAGCAATCTGAAAAGCAATTTTAATTCTTATCCAGAAAAAGGTGTCAGTAGCCAAAGGCTCAAAACCTATGGTCACGCTTTTGAAAAGGATAAAGCTCACAAAGGTTTGCTATGATGACTTCAAAAAATCCCCCAAAATGGACCCACGAAGCAAGATTCGCTAGTGCAGCAAGTTTAAGGTGTACAGGAGAGCCACCTGTCAAAATCCAATCCAATCCAATCCAATCCATTCCAAACGTTAGATCCGAAGGTTAACCTTATGAGTTTGCATGGTTTGACAAAATTATTGTGAGTGCCATACTGAGCACTGATGATGGTAGCAATGTATCAATGCTAGGAAGTGCAGCTTGCCCAACTTGCATGCTAATACATTGCAGAGATGATGTTACGTGGTAACTCCTACCTTAATATGGTACAGAAAGTGCTGAAGTGTGATGTCACACTACTGAGTATATATAAAAGTGACTGGAGTCAAAAGGGCTGTTCAATGCTTGCAACATCGTCACCCTAATTGTTTAGCTGCTATTAATATAGTAGGAGTGGCCAGCATGCTACCCGTGCTTTGTAAGAAGGAGGTAGCAGGAATAAGACAGCAGGGGTTCAGCAAAATAAGAAATTGTTTCTTTTGATGAGGAGTGAGGGTCCGCCTTGGGCAGCCAAGGGATAGAACCCAACAAAACACATCCTGGTGTTTGATAGTTAACTTTACTGACAACAATGCACAAAAACACGAACATCAAAGTAGCGCAAAGACATGAGTATTGCTCCTAGTGCCTCCGTGTCTTTATTTGTCGCTTGTTTTCGTAAAGGGGTTAATGTCGTGTAGGATGGACCAGTCTGGATTCTCTGTCAAATTTTTTAGTAATAATATATGTGAGTCTGCTCTCCAGGCAGGAAGGAAGTAAGAAGTGCAGAGGTTGAGCGGCCTGAAACCATATTTTCATGCTCTACCATCCAGGGCAAGCAAGATGGAATAAGGTAGAAATATAATCGAGATGCATATCGTACTAACAAACCCGTCATCATATCACAGACACGGCATGCCCACCTGCAGGACTGGGGGTGAACTTGATTGGTGATCTGAGCTGCTATTTAAACGCGCAACTTTAGCTTGGTAAACTTTTTTTTTGCAAATGATGTCATCTATTCTGCTACAATGCGCGTTTCCGCTATATTGGTACTGATGAACTCAGCAATAATGAGATGCAGGGATGCAATCAATTATGCAGAAGCTGCATCTCAAACCTGTGAGGACAAGATTTAAATCCAGTTTATTAAAAAACCATCCTTCTCTTGCCTGACTAGTTACTGGACCACAGAAGGCCACTAGCCTAGGCTAAGGCCTCAGGCTGATCCCACAACCTTAACCCTAAACCCTTGCTGGGATTTATTGACGCCTGGTACTTCATAATGATGCACTTGGTTTCAACAGGGACATAGGATGCTGTTAGATAAGCATTGCTAGCGGCTCCTTTGGCAGTGCTAATTTTGAAAAGGGTCTGGTAGTATTTTTGGTAGTTTACTACGGTATTGGCATTTCCTAGTTTGTGAAGGGGGTGTTTGTGTGCTTGCAAGGTGTCATGGTAATTGGAAAGGTACCAAAGCCTTGAAATAGGTGACTGGGCTGTGTGTAAGAGATCAGACTTTCTAAAATTTGATATTCTTTGTTTACCTACATTCACAAACCAATATATTTTAGAGAGGGATCTCCCTCATCAGGGATAGCGTTGTATGTATTCTGTTCAAAAGTAAAGCAGGGAATTGGCTCTATCAGTATCAGTGTTTCAAATTGTTTGCGGGGTCAGTTGAAATGGAGATAATTGGGTATGGTGACATCATAATTCATTAAAGATGGCATACTGTATTTCAGTTATCCATTGTTGCTATTACATCAGGGCACGTGTCCCCTGGGATGCTACTCCATGTGCATGAATCTAAATCTTGTGAAATGGATGGATCCATTAGAAAATTGGATGCGTTGCATTTGCAATAATGCCCAGGAGTTTGTCTCAAACATGCACATGAAGTTTCATGCGATGGGGGTAGATGTGGATGTGTATCACGTGTAACAGTATGCTAGCGCTGTCTGTCATAATATGGATGTTCTTGTTATTTAAAGTGGCAACAATTCCCGGAAGCTCAACTAGGCATCCTTCAAGCTTGACCACCAGTATTCAGTTTGACATTTTTGTTAAGCTGTTGGTAGTACAATCCAGCACCAAATAGGCTAGCAGTCGCACTTCTTGACTGAAGGCCTTTTTTGTTCTTGTAAATCTTGTACACTCCAGCACCAAATTTGATACTTAGCACCCCCGCTTTATTTTTTGTTATTGAAATTGAATCAAACTTGTTGGTTTCAGGTGTCACATGGTTCAACAGAACTGAAGCCACAAGACTTCGACATTTATGATAAAGAAAAGGGGCGAAAGAGACGTACACAAAATTGGAAGAGAGAAAGGCGGGCTACAAGGCTTGAAAGGCAACGTGCAAACAGAACGGAAGAGCAAGGAAAGAAAAACGTAATGTAGGGGGGGAGACGTGATGTAGGGGGGAAATACGTAATGTAGAGGG
>Ga0307974_1000431_pt1 | contig 25393 bp, 17 predicted proteins | sample OrgLakmetagen784_FD_201812 | JGI IMG/M metagenome (GOLD analysis project Ga0307974, IMG submission 201812) | Saline water microbial communities from Organic Lake, Antarctica - #784 | ecosystem: Environmental > Aquatic > Non-marine Saline and Alkaline > Saline | place: Antarctica: Organic Lake... | reverse complement strand
TCTCTAGTACATATACACGTCCTTCTCTTATTTATATACAAGTCCTTCTCTAGGATATACACAAGTCTTTCTTGCACATCTGCAAGTCCTTCTCTAGTACATATACACGTCCTCCTCTTATTTATATTCAAGTCCTTCTCTAGGATATACACAAGTCTTTCTTGCACTTCTGCAAGTCCTTCTCTAGTACATATACACGTCCTTCTCTTATTTATACACGAGTCCTTCTTTAGGATATACATTACTCCTTCTTGCACTTCTACAAGTCCTCCTCTAGTATATATACACGTCCTTCTCTTATTTATCTACAAGTCCTTCTCTAGTGAATATACACGTCCTTCTCTTATTTATAAACGAGTCCTTCTCTAGTATATATACACATCCTTCTCTTATTTATATAAACGTCCTTCTCTAGTATATATACATGTCCTTCTCTGGTACTCATACATGTCCTTCTCTTATTTATATACAAGTTCTTTTCTGTCCTACCTTTTTGCGCTTTGGAGTCCTGAATGGACGACAGACGGTCAGACTCAGTCATCTTTAGCCTTTGCAGCAAATAACCGGTGGTGCCTCCATTGAATATAACCGTTACAAACGCCTGTGAGGGTGAGTACATGTGTGTCTTTTGTGTGTGTGTGTGTGTGTGTGTGTGTGTGTTAGCTGCATTGAGATTAGAGTATGCCCTTCTTGAGGGACAGGATTGGTTTGGATACTCAATGTGAAATCATTAGCAAATTGCATTGCAGGCTTTGCACCTCTGTATTACACCCCCAATGCACTAACTCCAAACGGCTCTGCTGCAGCCATACCCACACCTACCATGTAAAATGTGCAGCAGCTTTGCATGACATCCCAAACACATTCCATACCGTTCTGCTGCAGCCACACCTATCAGCAGCTTTGCATGACCTCCCAAACACATCCCATACCGTTCTGCTGCAGCCACACCGACCATGGAAAATGTGCAGTGGATCTGCATCACCTCCCAAACACATTCCATACCGTTCTGCTGCAGCAGCAACACCTACCATGGAAAATGTGCAGCAGCCCCCCATAACCTACCAAACCCACTCCATACCGTTCTGATCCTGCAGCTCCCAATGACCAAGGCAGCATGAGCTGGGGGGAAGGGACAGCTTATCTAAGGGTAGAAATAAATCAACAAGCCAATCCGTTTACCGCCAGGTATGACATAACATGCCACCTCACCTGGGGTTCCAAATGCACCCCCTGCAGCAACACCTACCATGTAAAACGTGCAGCTCTGCATGACCTCCCCACGCTCGCCGTATCTGTCAGCCGCTATCATGCTGAGGCTAAAAGCCATCGCCCCACGCAGCCCTGACCACCAGAGCAGAAACTGCGATGGTTCATGCAGAGGATGGAGAAATTATGATGATAAGAGTAAGCAAAAGCTGAAAGCCATTCATTCCCAACGTGGCCCTGACCACCAGAGCAGAAATTGCAATGGTCCATGCGGAGGAGGGAGAAAATGTGAGAATGAGAATCGGCAAAAGCTGAAAACCATTCGTTCCCCACGCAGCCCTGATCACCAGAGCAGAAACTGCAATGGTTCATGCAGAGGAGGGAGAAATGTAATGATAAGAATCAGCAAAGGCGGAAAGCCATTTGTTCCCCATGCAGCCCTAACCACTGGAGCAGTAACTGCAATGGTTCATGCACAGGAAAAGTTGTGATGATAAGAGTAAGCAGAGGCTGAGAGTTGTAAGCTGTTCGTTCACTTCACAGCCCTGGCCACCAAGGCAGCAACGCTGATGATTTATGCAGCAGTCCTGGGCACCAAGCAGAAAATGAAAAAGAGGACACGCCCTTATGCTCAAGCAGAACACGCACGTCAGGCACATCCTAACAGCGGTGTGAGTGTAAATTATTGTTTGGCGTCAGACGATACTCATTCCGAAGCGGCGTTTCACTGTCTACATAGCGTCTTCGGTGTGTATGTTTGTTGCACACGTTTATTCGCACACATGTTTATTCGTCTTCTCTTGTCATTCAACTGTTTGGTGTCAGTCAATTGTTGGCGTCAGTCCGCCCTCATCTAAACTTCAGTAATCATCTGAGCTTCAGTTCTCATGTCGGTTCAACATCTTTAGGGTTGGCCTGAAACACATATATACAGTGTATATACGGTGTTTTTGACAGGGAAATCACCAAATATATGGTCATATACAGTGTATATATGGTGCTGGCCAACCCTACACATCTGCATTACCGGGTGCAGCAAAGCCTCTGGCATGCATGAGCTGACAACGCATGTGCACAATGCGTACTGCTGCCTTACTACTTCCTTTCATAAGGACCCTCTCTTCTGCACCACCATCTCACCTGCAGTAAACCCACCTGCGTTGCAGTGCCATACGCACGGTGGTGTGGCTCATTCTTATATATATTATATATTTACATATAGATACACACACTGTATATGACCGTATATTTGGTGATTTCCACGCCAAAAAAAATGTACATACCGTAGGGCAGGTACACTGTAGGGCAGGTACACCGTATATACAAGGCTCTGATTAACTCAAGTCCTAATCCGTGTGAAATCTAAGGCAGTCTATTACATCCAGCTTCACCTGCATTGCCACCCCCATTCTGCGCCCTGCAGATCGCATGACGTTAGGAACGGCCACGCATGGTACAATTGCTGCAGCACGTCCCACTCCCATGCTGATCAAGCACAGCGCCTATATAGGCACAGCGCACAGAAATGTGTTTGTTCATGCGTGTTGGTGTCGAAATTGCTGCAGCACGTCCCACTCCCATGCTGATCAAGCACAGCGCCTGGCACAGGGCACAGTGCACGGAAATGTGTTTGTTTCTGCGTGTTGGTGTTTGTTGTTGGTATTTTAAAATTGCCGCAGCAGCACGTCCCACTCCCATGCTGATCAAGCACAGCGCCTATATAGGCACAGCGCACGGAAATGTGTTTGTTCATGCGTGCTGGTGTCGAAATTGCTACAGCACGTCCCACTCCCATGCTGATCAAGCACAGTGCCTGGCACAGGGCACAGCGCACGGAAATGTGTTTGTTTCTGCGTGTTGGTGTTTGTTGTTGGTATTTTAAAATTGCTGCAGCAGCACGTCCCACTCCCATGCTGATCAAGCACAGCACCTATTTAGGCACAGCGCACGGAAATGTGTCTGTTTATGCGTGTTGGTGTTTGTTGCTGGTATTTCAGAATTGCTGCAGCAGCACGTTCCACTCTCATGCTGATCAAGCACAGCGCCTGTGTTTTTTAGTGCGTATTGGTGTTAGTTGTTGGTATCTTAAAATGGTACAGTTGCTACAGCACATCCTGCTCCAATGCTGATCAAGCACAGCGCCTATGGGCACAGTGCACGCAAATGTGTTTGTTTATGCGTGTTGGTGTTTGTTGTTGGTGATTTTAAATGCGTTTGAACGACTGGGATACAGTACACACCACACACATACACACACCACACACACATACACACACCACATAAACACATACACACACCACACACACATACACACACCACATAAACACATACACACACCACACACACCATAACAACAAGCAGGTGGCAGCAACGGTACAAGGCATGGTTGATACAGATTTTGCAACCACAGGATGGGCAAATGACACTTTCAAATGTTAACAATAGCGTTGCTGCATTGAGCCAGATGTTGAGTGCATTGAGTTCAAGTATGTACGTACGTGTGTGTCACACTTTTCCTCTTTCTTTCTATTGTGTTCAAGTATGTATGTACGTGTGTGTCACACTTCCCTCATTCTTTCTATTGTGTTCAAGTATGTATGTACGTGTGTGTCACACTTTCCCTCTTTTCTTTCTATTGTGTCATGACTTTTTAAGCATGCGTGATCTAATGTATCAGGGTTTACAGGGCTTACAGATAAAGCCATCAGTCAAAACGTGCGACTGCTAGGCTGCGTATGTAAAACATGTAAGATTTGTGATTGTGTGATTTTGTGATTTTGTAATCTGCTGTATCATCAATCGAAGTAAGTACTTTCATTATTCTCTTCTGCAACCACTTTTGTTCAATCTCCTGCACTCACCGCATACGGCCAGACGTTGAGCGTGTTGAGCATAAAGACAGAAATGCCAATGTACACAAACAGGAAGATGTCCAGCAGCCCTTCGTGACAGAAAGCAGACGAGATCGTGAATAAGTTTGCTCAGGGTGATTTCAGACAAGATGCCCCTAGCTTGCCAAGGTAAGACAAAACAACAAGGCATGATAAATACAACTTTATAGGGAAAAGGAAAGGGCAGTTTTATGCACGAAGCTTTGCTACCATGGACTGGCCAGCTAAGAAAGTGACTTTACTTAACGTAAAAGAGAGGAAGCAACCTTCTTTTACGTTAGAGAGTGGAAGCAACTTTTTTCTGCGTAAGAGAGTGGAAGCAACTTCTTCAACGCACGCTTGTTAGGCCTGTCGCACCTGCGAGAACTTGAAACGTGGAATAGATAAGCTGCACAGCCTCAGGGCTGAGATTCGGCTTGCCGTATGCCTGGACCATCTGCGGTGTGGACATTTGATTTCATATCAAATTCGATTCATATATTAGCATTCTTGGCCATAAGATGTCATTATTTATGACTCAAAAACCATCTGCAGTGAGGATATCCAATCGTAGCAAACACCAGCACTTTAGGCCACAAATGCGACGAGGGCCTTGGATGCTAAATGCAAAGCTGCAACGGCAATGAAACCCCTCCTCTCTGCTAGACAGGAGCAAGGCTGAGGCACAAGCTCCCCCCTCAACACGCTTTTGCAAGGCACCCTACAGAAACAGAAACAATTAAAAAAGGGCGGCCGTACAAAAAGCTGATACCTAGAATCTTACTCTTTTGCAAGCCATTGTGATCAACACGTGTGCGAGCAGCCTCATCTTTGTCCCAACCCGTACCATCTACCAACGAGGGCAGTCAGTATTGAACAGGAAAGCATCGCACCATTCCACAGAAAAGAAGCGACACGATGCCTGACATGGATGCCACTGTAGCCTGTACATATTGCATGTGTGTTTGTGTGTGTATGTGTGTGTGCATGCTACTGTGTGTTTGTGTAAGTTACTGTGTGTGTTTGTGTATTTTACTGTACGTATGTGTGCGTGCGTGTGTGTATGTTACTGTGCATGTTGTGGAGACGTACAGGACAACAATGTGATGGCTTACATGCGAATAGGGCGAGATTTACTGGAGACATATAAGGCGACAATGTGATGGCTTGCACGTAAATAGGACAAGATTTACTGGAGACGTACAGGACAAATTGTATCGGGCTCACACGTTTAGATATGGCAAGCTCTACTTACTGAGTTTACAGGGATTACAGATATAGCCATCTGTCAAAACGTGCAACTGTTGGGCTGCGTCTGTAAAACATGATTATATTACAATCATACGCTAGCTAGATTTCCGCCATGAAAATTGAAAGTGTTCTTAGTGGGTCTGCACTGTACAGAGTAAGCTCTAATTACTGAGAAGTAGGAGGTATATACAGGACAGCAGTGTATCAATTTACACGTTTAGATAGGGCAAGCTTTACTTACTGAGAGGTAGGAGGTATATGCAGGACGGCAATGTATCGGCTTAGTCATATATAAATAGGGCAAGCTCTACTTACTGAGAGGTAGTTGGTATACAGGAAGACAGGACGACAGGTACAGGAGGAGGTATATTGGAAGACAGGACAACAGGTGCAAGAAAAGGTATACAGGAAGCTCTACTTACCGAGAGGTAGGAGGTATACAGGAAGACGACGACAAGGCCGGTTTCACACCTGTGAAAGAACAAAGCAGAAACAGCAGATTATCAGTGTCTCAGTGTATGATATTGGGATCGCTTGCAGCATAAACAGCAGAAGTATGCTGATTATTGACTTGCAGATACCAGGAGGGATGGCCAGAACCGTATATATGCACCGTATATGACCGTATATTTGGAGATTTTCCCAGCCAATACACCGTGTATACACCGTAGATATATGGTTCTTGCCAACCCTAGAAATCAGTGTCTCAGCGTAGGATGACGGGACCGCTTGCAGCACATAGGGATGTCCTGAACCATGTATTTACGTTGTATACACGGTATTTTTGGCAGGGAAATTACGAAGTATACGGTCATATATGGAGGATATACACGATACTTTTGGCAGGAAAATAACAAAATATACGGTCATATACGGTGGATATACACAGTATTTTTGGGGGGAAAATAACGAAATATACACGGTGCATATAAATGCGATATTCTTGGCAGGGGAAAAATGAAATATACGGATGTATACGGTGCATATATACACGGCATTTCTGACAAGGAAACACAAAATATACGGTCATATACGGTGCATATATACGCGGTATTCTTGGCAGGGAAAAAATGAATTATACGGTCGTATACGATGCATATATACATGGTATTTCTGTCAGGGAAATAACGAAAAATACTGTCATATACGGTGCATATATACGCAGTATTCTTGGCAGGGGAAAGATGAAATATACGGTCATTTACGGTGCATATATACGCGGTATATTTGGCAGGGAAATAGCGGAATATAAGGTCATATACGGTGCATATATACGCGGTATTTTTTGGCAGGGAAATAACAAAATATACAGTCAAATATGGTGCATATATACGCGGTATTCTTGGCAGGGAAAAATGAAATATACGGTCATATATGGTGCATATATACAAGGTATTCTTGCCAGGGAAAAATCGAAATATACGGTCGTATACAATGCATATTTACACGGTATTTCTGACAGGAAGTCATATACGTTGGATATACACGGTATTTTTGGCAGGGAAATAACAAAATATACGGTCATATACGGTGCATATATACACGGTATTCTTGGCAGGGAAATAACAAAATATACAGTCATATACGGTGGATATACACGGTATTTTTGGCAGGGAAATAACGAAATATACAGTCATATACGGTGAATATACACGGTATTTTTGGCAGGGGAAAGATGAAATATACGGTCATATACGGTGCATATATACGCGGTATATTTGGCAGGGAAATAGCGGAATATAAGGTCATATACGGAGCATATATACACGGTAATTTTGGCAGGGAAATAACAAAATATACGGTCATATATGGTGCATATATACGCAGTATTCTTGCCAGGGAAAAATCGAAATATACGGTCGTATACAGTGCATATTTACACGGTATTTCTGACAGGGAAATAACGAAATATACGGTCATATACGGTGCATATATACGCAATATTTTTTGGCAGGAAAATAACGAAATATACAGTCATATACGGTGGATATACACAGTATTTTTGGCGGGGAAATAACGAAATATATACGGTGCATATATATACGGTATTTATTGGCAGGGAAATAACGAAATATACAGTCATATATGGTGGATATACGCGATATTTTTGGCAGAGAAATAGCGGAATATAAGGTCATATACGGTGCATATATATGCGGTATTCTTGGCAGGGAAATAACAAAATATACAGTCATATACGGTGCATATATGCACGGTATTCTTGGCAGGGAAATAATGAAATATACGGTCATATACTGTGCATATATACACGGTATTTTTGGCAGGGAAATAACAAAGCATACAGTTATATACGGTGCATATATGCACGGTATTTTTGGCAGGGGAATAACGGAATATACCGTCATATACGGTGCATATATGCACGGTATTTTTGGCAGGGAAATAACAAAATATACGGTCATATACGGTGCATATATACACGGTATTCTTGGCAGGGAAATAACAAAATATACAGTCATATACGGTGCATATATACACGGTATTTTAGGCAGGGAAACAACGAAATATACGGTCATATACGGTGCATATATACATGGTATTTTTGGCAGGGAAATAATGAAATATACGGTCATATACGGTTTTTGCCAACCTTATGTAAAGGTTGTTGCTTCAAGTGAGAATGAACTTTTTGAGGTGCTTGGCTCAATGCTTGCAAACATTATAAACCTGGACTAAATAAGAATCACATTATAATATAATGAACTAAATACCTAAAACATTATAAATATGGACTGCATATAAGTATGGACATCTTGAGGTGGTTGGCTCAGTATTTGCAATTTCGCAATGCTTTTTGCACTTGTTCAGATCCTTGCTGCGTGGCCTTGTTTTTTTTATGACCACATCAAGATTGACATTATTGCATGTAATAACCTCTGCATATTCTCAGCCTGTGTGGTCAATTATAAAGACACGTGTTTGATTTGCAAAATCTTATAATTTTTTGCGATCCATCATACTACGCACTGTTGCAAATTGCAGAAAGCCAGAAGAAGGAAAACGCACGCTTTCGCCTTGCACCTTGAACTGGCTTGACTCCAAAATGGCACAGATACAAAATTGCTTCATCAATATCGAGAAAAATACTCATGCTGCGCCTTGCGCCTTGGAGTGGTTCAACTTAAAAATGGCACAAAGGTTTTATCAGCATATAATAGAAAAGCACTCACGCTGCGCCTTGCGCCTTGAAGTGGCTCAACTTCAAAATGGCACAAAGGTTGAAACATTTTGTGATGCAATAGAAAGGCACTCACGCTGCGCCTTGCGCCTTGAAGTGGCTTGACCTCAGGAGCAGCGCCAGAACAAAGCCAAACAAAATCCCCATCACAGTAGAGCCCACAAAGATGCCAATAAAAATGCCGATGGCTGCACACAAGGATAGAAGCGCACAAATGAAAAGATGTTGAAGAGGCTCAAACTCAGGAGCAGCGCCAGGACAAAGCCAAACAAGATTTCTATCACAGTAGAGCCCACAAAGATGCAAATGAAAGTGCCCATGGCCACACAATGACATCAGCACAAACACACACACACACACACACACACACACACACACACACACACACACACACGTGGGAGAATGGAGCCAATAGGGGTGGCAATGGCTACACAACGACAGACAGCAGCGCACGTACAATTATGCTTTGGTAGGAAAAACGAATTGAATAGCTGTGGCAGTGGCTACACAGCAACAGATAGCAGCACACATATTACAACGCTTGGGTAGGAGAAACATCTTTAATAGGGGTGCTGATGGCTGCACAGCAACAGACAGCGTCGCACACACAATTATGCTTGGGTAGGAGAAACACATTTAATAGGGGTGCTGATAGCTGCACAGCAACAGACAGCATCGCACACTAATTATGCTTGGGTAGAAGAAACGCAATTAATAGGGGTGGAAATGGCTACACAGCAACAGACAGCAGCACACATAACAATGCTTGGGTAGGAGAAAAACATCTAATAGGGGTGCTGATGGCTGCACAGCAGCATACAGCATCGCACACACAATTATGCTTGGGTAGGAGAAACACATTTGAAAGGGGTGCTGATGGCTGCACAGCACCAGACAGCATCGCACACACAATTATGCTTGGGTAGAAGAAACGCATTTAATAGGGGTGGAAATGGCTGCACAGTGACAGACAGCAGCGCACATAACAACGCTTGGGTAGGAGAAACACATCTAATAGGGGTGCTGATGGCTGCACAGCAGCAGACTGCAGCACACAAACCATAATGCTTGGGTAGGAGAAATGCATCAAATAGGGGTGGCAATGGCTGCACAGTGACAGACAGCTGTACACACACACATAAACACACACACACGCACAATAATGCTAAGGTAAGAGAAACGCATTTCATAGGGGTGGCAATGGCTGCAAATTGACAGACAGCAGTGCACACACACACACAATGATGCTTGGGCAGGAGAAACGTATTTCATAGGGGTGGCAGTGGCTGCACAACGACAGCAATGCAAACAGCAACATATATACGCAACACACAACAATGCACTAAGCCACACATATATAATAAGGTACTTGCATGAAGATGAATGGGCCTACAAATCTGTCGCATAATAAGCAGGCGACAAAGATGAGATAGAAGGTTTGTTGTAAACAAAAAGGAGTGATGAAGCTGAGTAGGAGCAGTGTTTTGTTCTTTTATAGCAGACACTGTTCCTATGCCAGTTAGGCATGTAAACCGTACACATCAGAGCAGACACAGGAATGGTGATGGCTGCACAAAGACAGCAGTGCATACCTCAGCAAACAAAATGGGACATTTGCATGAGAATGACGAAGGAAAGGGTTGCATAGTCATGTGAACAGTAGCAGCAGCAGCAGCAGCAACCGCAGCAGCAGCAGCAGCAACCGCAGCAGCAGCAGCAGCAGCAGCAGCAGCAGCAGCAGCAGCAGCAGCAGCAGCAACCGCAGCAGCAGCAGCAGCAGCAGCAGCAACAGCAACCGCAGCAGCAGCAGCAGCAGCAAGAGCAGCAGCAAGAGCAACCGCAGCAGCAGCAGCAGCAGCAAGAGCAGCAGCAAGAGCAACCGCAGCAGCAGCAGCAGCAGCAGCAACCGCAGCAGCAGCAGCAACTGCAGCAGCAGCAGCAGCAACCGCAGCAGCAGCAGCAGCAGCAGCAGCAGCAGCAGCAGCAGCAGCAACCGCAGCAGGCAGGACAATGGTGCAGCGATCAGGTGCAAGCAGAAGTCGATGCACCTTATAAAATGCTATGCATGATTGCAAGCTGAGAGCAGCGAGGACTAGCGAAATCCTCCAAGTGTGGTTGTGAGCATTGAGAACAGGCTCCGAGCTTGCAAAGGGGGTCAAGGGACCAGTCAAGTTTCATGTACTCGAAGTTTTATTAATAGGTGCTACAAGTCTGTGGTGCTACTTCAAACACTCCTCACATTTAAAAAGTGATGACATACGCGGCCTAGCAGCCACACACACACACACACACACAAACACACACACATGCCCTTTTTGACTGATGGCTTAATCTGCAGCCTCTGTAACCTCTGATAGGTATTCATGTACTAGGGCCCAGTGTGCTGAACCTAGCCCCTGATGAGGGCTTATTAAATAAGAAGCAATTAGGGCAGCTACAGCTCTTGTTTTGTTGATGAGTTAGAAGGGGTCATGACCAAGGTGTGCCTCTCTTAGTAGGTCGCCTTGTGGTTAACTAATCTCCTAGCAGGTCGCCGTGTGGTTTACTACTTTCCTAGTAGATTGCTGTGTGGTTTACTACTCTCCCAGTAGGTCGCCGTGTGGTTTACTACTCTCCTATAAGGTCGCCTTGTGGTTTACTACTCTCCTAGAAGGTCGCCTTGTTTAGTGCAGGAACGCACATGTCTAGGGTTGGCCAAAGCCATACATATATACGGTGTATATACAGTAACTTTTGCAGGGAAATAACCAAATATATGGTCATATATGGTGCATATATATACGTTCTGGCTAACTCTACACATACCTCGTAAAACCTCTCGCGCATTGATGGGGGTTGCAGGACTCCCCTCGTACGGTAGAAAGCTTGAGATGGTGTCGAACAGCACCTGCACCAGAGTGAGCATAAGCCAGCATACAAACACAGTCAGTCAACGACCAGATATGAGGAAGATATGAGATGATGTCGAACAGCACCTGCACCAAAGTGAACGTAAACCAGAACACACACACACACAAACACAGACGGTGAACGGCCAGATTTGAGGAAGAAATAAAATGGTGTCAAACAGCACCTGCACCAGAGGGCATGTTGTCGAAGCAGTTGGTAAAGGGCTAAAGTTGAGAGAGAAATGAGTTAATGTCAAAAGGCACCTACACCGAAGGAAACTTCAGCCAGCACACACACAGTTGGTGAATGGCCAACGTTGAGGAAGATATGAGATGGTATCAAACAACACACAGCACAAGATGAGCATCAGTTCAAATGTCATAATGGGTTGGAGAGCCTTTGTGGTGGCAGAGTTGAGTTATTGGTATCGAGCAGCACCTTGGAACGCAAGCATGAATCAGAACGTAGGGGGAAATGACAGTTGGACTCAAAGCCACGGTCAAATTGTCCAACATAAGTAACAACTGCGACAATGAAAACGAAATGCCAGAGATAGACTGCACTGCACACTGCACTGCCCTTGCCAGCAAGTGCTGACACAATGAATTTAGTCATGTGCTCAGTTCGGTTGGAGTGATACATGTATAGAGCATAGAGCATTCATCGGGTACTCTGGCAATTTTTTTCCACTCATTTACAGTCATACATACATCTGCCCCCCTTTGTAGTCGCCTCTGACGAAAAGTAGCAAAGCAGCACGCTCAGTAGCTCAAATCCAACCACACAGGGCCACGCAGAACGTTCAATAGCTCAAAGCAAGCCTCTGACAAAAGTGGCAAAGCAGCACGCTAAGTTGCTCAAATCTAACCACAAAGGGCCACGCAGCATGCTCAATTGAAACAGTACCAGCAAATCAAATCCAACCACAAAGGGCCACGCAGCACGCTCGACTATAACAGTACCAGCAAATCAAATCCAACCACAAAGGGCCACGCAGCACGCTCGATTGAAACAGTACCAGCAAATCAAATCCAACCACATAGGGCCACGCAGCACGCTCGATTGAAACAGTACCAGCCAATCAATTCCAACCACAAAGGGCCACGCAGCACGCTCGATTGAAACAGTACCAGCAAATCAAATCCAACCACCAAGGGCCACGCAGCACGCTCGACTATAACAGTACCAGCAAATCAAATCCAACAACAAAGGGCCACGCAGCACGCTCGACTATAACAGTACCAGCAAATCAAATCCAACCACAAAGGGCCACGCAGCACGCTCGATTAAAACAGTACCAGCAAATGAATTCCAACCACCAAGGGCCACGCAGCACGCTCGATTGAAACAGTACCAGAAAAAAGCGGAAAGAAGAACCAGGATTAGAAGCGGAAGCTGGCAGTTATCAAAGGAGCACACGCTGGTGGATTTGGAATGCTGCCTTACACTGCACAATATTTTTATTACTGTATCACAGTAATACGTGTGTGTAGGGTGTGCCAAAACCGTACGTACACACCAGATATGACCGTACGTACGGTGATTTCCCTGCTAATCTATTGTAAGTATCCATCTATGATTCTGGTCCACCCTAAGTTTCACGGGTGGGTTTAAGCACCAGGGCCAGACACGCACCATGGCAGATGCATCATTCAAGGTCGCCTCACCAAAGACCTGCAGGAAATCCATGGTGCATTTTATCTGAAGCTTAAGCTTTAGGCAACAGTTGCTGACAACTACAACTGACGCCTGACAACCCTTGACTGTGCTGAAGCGCCGGGCAAGATGGGAAGTGCAAGCATGCTTCGTCAGAGAAGCCGGACAGACGGACAAGACAAAGATTAGAAACAGAAAATCACGAGGCAACCAAGAAGAATGAGTAGAAACCTACTGACAAGCATGCTTTGATTTGTTGTGTATGGAGTACTGCGCTGTTGCCATCAAGCTCATCCATATAAGCACAAGCATACTGAATTACAGAACTTAACACAGATATTCACGTACATTGGCATAGAGGTCTCCATTTGCATGTAGGGCTTGGAACACAGCTATTACAGAAACAGGGTCTGCAGTGTGTGTTATGTGTTGTGTGAGTATTTGTGTGTGTGCATGTGTGTGTATGTGTGTGTGAATGTGTGTGTGTGTGTGCCTGTGTGCGTGTTTGTGTGTGCGTGTGCGTGAGTGTGTGTGTGTTGTGTGTGTGGAATTGTGTTTGTTTGTGTGTGAGTATGTATTTGTCACTTCAGGAAATTTGAGGCATGCGCAATAGAGTATGCACAATTGCGCACGGCATGCACACCCGTGTTGTTTCAAGGCGACATGACATGCCGATCAATATGAGAATATGGGCCGTGGTGGCAACTAAAGTTTGATATGAGCACCCCATTTCTTAAATTGCCAGATCGAGGAGTGATACAGTTTCATTGCTGGTCAGTATCAATGTCAAGGTTATGCTAAAATATGCAAGCCACCTGTCGCTGAAAGCAGTGCGCCAAACACCAGGTTGTGCAGCAAGGGCATTGCATATGCGATGCCTGCCAGACCAAACCCCCATTGCATCAGCCCGATCACAAACGCGGAGATGGTGGTCCCTGCAGAGATTGGGCGGAGCAGCGGGTGATGTTAGCTGCGGTGATAAGAAACTGGCTTTGTCCATTGGACACTCTTTGTCTGAGCAATATGGTTTGTTTGTTTGAGCAACGTTTGTCTGAGCAACGGCTCAAGACACCCTCAAATGTAACCAATGTCTGGATAACAACCAGCCCCGCACCACCCTCGTCAATATCCTCGAAACACAATAAACAAGTGTGTTCAAACCAATCACTGTGAATAGTGAGGATGAGCATGAATGAGAAGCATGCCCTCGTTGCAGAAAACACACTCCTCAACAACAAGCAACGGGAGTTTTGCAGAAGCTTTGAAGCTTGAATCAGCTCCATTTGGTCTATATACTTTCAAAGTAACCTCAGGTATGATTACAAGCAGTAGCTATGTAGTCTAGCCTAATTCCTAATAATTGTTGCTACATGAAGCGTCGGGATCTGTGTTAAGTACAGCTATTAATCACAAGTAGCTATGTGTTGTAAGTACAGTTATTTAGTGTTGCCACATGAAGCGTCGATATGTGTGTCAACTACAGCTACTTATTGTTGCCAAATAAAGTGTCATTATGTGTGAAGTGCTACTCCGGAGTTGGCTCGCATGCTCTCAACTGACGGCGTGTGCTCACACGAACAGCATGCGCTCGGCCACTCCTGAAACCGCACCTAGGAAAGCGGTGTTGCAGATCGTGCCGAAGTTTAACAGAAAGAGGTGCGTATCAACGTTGAGTCCAGCATCTGCATGATGCATGGGTACGAGACAGGCGTGTGTGTGTGTCTGTGTGTGTGTGTGTGTGCCTGGTAGAGCATGGTTGCATTTATGACTAGCAAGTGAGCAGTGGTCTTACCCACGATGATTGTAGGCTGCGTTGTCAAACAGGGTTGTAGGTTGACAAGAGTTAGTTCTTGAAGAGATGTTTGGCTGCATTGCCAAAAGAGCATGCACATATCAGGAGGGAAACCCACCAGGATTGCGTATAGAAAGACCTCCGACTTGAATTTCACCATATTCTTGTATGCCTCTGATGCGCCCCCAAACTGAACCTGTTTTGTAAATAGGATTATTGTGAATTACAGTTTTCTTGAACGCACACTGCTTTGAAGTGGTGCTTGCATGCAAATATGCACCTACAATGGCTGAGAAGCAGATGCCCAAGCATAGTGCTGTTGTCGGTGCTGCCACAAACTCTTCGAATCGCTTTGAGGAGGGTCTTGCTCGAAGTCGTCCCAGAACCAGGACAACACCGAAAAGCGCAAGGAGCTGCAAGGGTGGCAAGAGGAAATATTGGTGCTTTGGGCTACCTAGGAATTTGATTGCAGGCACATCATAAGTGAGTGCAAGCATTTGTTGCTCAATGCCTCTGCCCTCTGCCTCATTTTTGCTCCTTCGTATGCGCTCTTTGGTGCACATGCAACCGCGGACAGCACCAAAAAATGTACACACAATTTCAATCACACAAAATGCACACAAGCAGCGTGGATATACGCACGCATGCATTGCATGTGTGAACTCGCAAAGGATTATGCACCCACCAAGAGCATGGCCATTGGAAGATCCATGATGTTCAGCTTACTGGCAACGGCAGCAGCAGAATTTTGCTATTGCACAGGTTTTCAATTAATTCCAAATTCCAATCGTCTCTTAAATATATTTCTTTTTTGAATTTGAAACAGTTTTGCGTGTTGGATCCTCCTGGATTTGTCCTTTTAATGTTGCGTATTTTTTAGTATCAACGCAAAAACAATAAATTTATGCCATGGAACACAAACATACGGTGGAAAACGAGCAGGCGCGGGTGCAAAAATTTGACAATTTCCCTTCACTAGCTTTAAAGACTTGTTTCCGAGATTGTGCTTCAAGAATATAGTCCCACCTTCCGATTTGCGACGGTTGTAATTATTTATCTCTGTGTATTGCCGTCCGTGCCTTCCGTTCCAGAGCCATGTGCTAACTCACTTCCACAATAAATCTAGTTACCTATCAATATTACTATTCGCAGGGGGCTTAATCGAAAGGCACCAGCTGGCTTGCATCACCTCAGAACTGAATTTTGTGCAGTAATTATCAATCACAAAGATTGTAAGCTGTATAAGAGAAGAAAAAGAACGCAGATATATAGTGTACCGGCATGGATCAGGATTCCTGGTCGGATGTTGTTTTGTGTTATGCACCACCCAATGGATGCAGAGACGCACAACATCCCACCAGGAGAATAAGATGAGTTTTTCAGTAAGGGTCAAGCAAGGGCATTGTTACTGAGTTGCTGCATCATGCAAGAGTGTGGATTGGAATCCCTTCAGTTCAATTAATTACGCGCGGCAATGCGGCTGTACAATTCTTTGACTTAATCCATAATCCAACAGCTACACAATTAAAAAGGTTTTACATGCTGACATGCAGCTGAGTAAACAATCCAATGATTGCTGGTCAGTCCATATTCTTTGTGTTATGGATGGTCTGACACAATCGTACATCTTTAAACAGAAGCTGCAAAACTGTGAACCCATTGATCTCTCAGCCATTTTGTCGTAGACCTCAGGGAGACACTTGGAGTACTGGACACCTCATTCTCAAACTCATCCGAGAGAGCATTACAGCAAACGCTCTACGTATCACCAGTGGTGTAGTGCTCTTCCCACAAGAAGGGCTCTGGTCACTCATTTGCCTTACATCCTTCCCAAATACATATTTCTCAACCTGCCTCGTGATGTCATTCGCAGTGCAGCTCGTTTCAAACTTTGCGTTCACACCATATGTTTTGAGACAGCGACATGGAGTATAATAATTAATTCAATTGCAGCCGAGTAGAGGCAAATTATTTTTATTATCTCCTCAGTTTCGAGTCCCGGAAAGTTCAATAGGGTTAGGATTGGGTTAGGATAAGGGTTACGGTTGTATTCTGGGGTACGGACGCAAATTTCGGGCGAAGGGCTCAAATTTGTTTCGGACCAATCTATTTTTACATCAAGTTCTATAAACTAACCCAAATTTCTACCTGCAAAACTTTTTGCCATTTTGTGTATTTGTTTCGTTTCTACGAGGCGGAAACAGACTGGCAATGCTGTCAAGAAGTGCTTTCTTAATGATCGATGCATTGTATGTCAATTCCACACGCTATAGCGATATCATGTAGATGTGTGCACGTGTGCACCACACACGAATGTTCATATTAAAGTAAGTAATACAGATTCAGACAGTACGCATCTTGCTTGTTCTGATTGCCTGCACCTGATATTGAAGCCAATAAAAGTGTGCACGTCCTGCCAGGTCCAGCAACATCAACATGCATGCAATCCTTTTAAATAATGCTGCACAAGTTTCAGTTTTGGAAATAGTAGCATGTCATGTGCTTCTTATGTGAATCTGCAGTCTGCCAATGGCATTCAGTACTAGCATGCTCTGCAAAGAAAGAGGCACATTAGCCTAAAGGTCCAGAAACTGTTCACGAAATGTCGCTGCAAATTATGTGTATGAAATATATGCTATTGCTTTGTTGTGCTAAAGATGCACCTTGAGTTACATGCAAAACAGTTGTCCCCTCGCCTTCCTGCAGCATGCACGATGCCTTGCATTGCTCCAATATGTGTCATGCATCATTCCTTGTAACACAACGCCATGTGGATTGCGTACACCAGCTTGCAAATTTTGTCCTTCACGTGTTGATTGTAGCCACCATGTATGCTGCCTGCCTGGTACTATACCGGTATGTGCGTCTTCAAGTCCTGTCTCAAAAGCAGACTGCTGGAAGATGCACGTCATGTGCCAAGTGACCTTGCAGTCCGGCCTCTCCTTGTTTGAGCCCTAATCCAGCGTTATGTAATTATGCTGTAAAATGATATAACAGCGACATTACAGCCTGATAAAATGCCGACAAGGAAATCGCCTCCTCGGAGGTCTCCGTGCAGCCACGTAAGAATCGAAACAGTAATTTCCGCATTTTGAGGCCGTCACAACGTGCCGCTCTGCAGCCCTTCTCGTCACAAAAAGTCCGACCCTCACAGCTTGCCCCAAAACTGAACACACAGACTTCCGTATAATGTTTCGTATATTTTTCTGTCTAAAATCTTACGCGGAACGGACGCCCAACCGCGGAGCTATTCAGGGGCGCTCCGCTCGGTTTCTTAAGAAATTACACACTAAGTGAAGGTTCCCCCCCCCCCAGACATTAAAATCAATTATAAAGATAAATAAAGCGTCCAGACAGCCTTTGCTGTCAATCATGCAAATAGTGCAGCCCAAACAAGCAATTGTTTCTCCCGCTCAATATCAAGATCCAATTCGCCTGTCCTCCCTCCTAATCCGGCCTCCCCATCAAGTCGAGCCCTTGGTTTTGCCTTCATCCATAGTGCTGTCATGCAAATTTTTTGGCTCGGAGTCTCTCAGGTATCAGGCTTGTGCATTTTCGGAATTGCGTTCACAACAAACGCAGTGAGCTAAGCATGGTCGTGGTTTGTTGGTTTGGCAGTCCATTTGTGCAGGCTAGTGCCTCATGCTGCTGGCACGTACAACACCATAACGATGTTCAAGAATGGGAGGAATTGACAATGAAGTTGGCAACGCAACTGTCTGCACAGAGACAAGTCAAATTTTCGTGCGTGCCAGGTGCGTTCGGAGAAAATGCACTCTAGCAATCTTATGAATTGCCTGGACGGAGTGCGAGGCCTTGCGCGCATAATGCACAAAAATGCCACAGAATTTGGTCGTGAACAACAAAAACACATTCTGTAACAATATTGCACAAATATTTCATGAATCCAGGACATAGCTAAAGGGCAGTTGGGCGTTTTAGCATCCCAAACAAAGTCATAAGTTGAGAAACTGTCTCTGCACAAAATAGAATGGTCGAGGTACTACAAAAGGAGGGCTCTATATTTTGTGCTACAAAACAGAATGATCGAGGTACAACGAGGTGCAGTATACTCTTTATTTTGTGCCATATGTTCTTTTTAGCAGGTGCCATGCAGTGTGTGCCTTACGTTAATACAGTGTGTGCCATACTGTATTATCTTTATTTGGCAGTGTGTGCCATACGTTAATACAGTGTGTGCCATATGCTAATACAGTGTGTGGCATACTGTATTATCTTTGTTTGGCAAGTGCACTACGTCCGCATGCTTGCACATGCGTGCAGGAGAAGCGTATTTACAGTTTGCTGTTTTTCTTGGCACAGGCTATGCAGTCCCAGCATTCCTACGAGCATTTGCGGACGACTATAAAGAACTCTACGTGGAGAATTGCGCCAGGTTAAGCCAAGGCTTTTCCCCGTTGCTGTAGTGCACAAATGCATCAGTCATTTTATCATTAGACCCTTGTCTGCGCACAATTATTGGTATTGAACTTTCCTAGCATGTTAATCGCACACACACTATCGACAAGTTTGGCAATACTCACTGAAAAGCTGTGTGGAAGCGCAGTTGGTGTTAAAAGGGGACTTACTACATCGCCCATCACCCATCACATAAGAGCATGTCTATAGACGCACTGTTGCTTCAGCCCCTTGATTTTTAAACGAGAGCGCTTTTTTTAGTCTGAGGGAGCAGTTTGGTTATAATAAGCAAGTGGCAAACACAATCAATTTCAGTACCTGCGACCACAATGTTTCATAACAAGTTTTGTTTGTTTTGCTCAGATTTGGACTGATACAAGGCAGCGCAGGGGCATTCCAGTTGCAGCAGTCCTGCAAAAAACACTCCACACTTGTGCCTCAAGAATTTTCCATCGGGCCCTTACGTGTGGAGGACGCTCATTTGGTGAATGATAATTGGTGAGTGTTCTTGGTATATTAAGGCCGAATTGCTGCCCTGTGCCTGCTGGGTTAGTGCGATACTACGGCTTGAGAGCTTTGCCCTGATTTCGGCAACCACAAGTCAAGAAAGACACCTATCAACTGACTTTAACGATTAAGATTGTAGGACCTTCTTTGCTGCCGCAGCAATAATGTAGAAGGAGACAAACAGCAGCTGTATGTCTCTTTCTACATTTCTGCTATGTAGTACAGGAAGTCCTGCACAGGCAGGAAACCCAATTCCTACATTATTTCAAAAGAACTTTGGTACTCTGTTCACCTGAGGCTGTGTATTTTATTGATTACCGCTTTGGGGAAGGTCCTTGCTCATGGCCTAATATGATATTCAATGAGAAGGCTCATAAAGTGCACGTTTAATAGTGCTTTTTGGACGTAAAGCATCAACACCCCTGTAAAATTGGTAGGCTGATGTGATTCTGCTGCGTTTAGTCAGCACTAAAAACGCGAGCATGGACCATTACCTTCAACCTTTTGAATTTTGACTTTTGTTTGCCTCAGTGCAGGATTCTTAGCTACCTGGTATGAAAGTAGCCTCCCTCCCCATAATTTGTGTGGAGTGATTATTTCAGCTTGTAGTCATTCATTTGTCACTTGGTTGTGCGCATGGCTGTCGGGTATGCACACAGCTGCATTCCCTTCAGTGCTGTGCCACTACCGTGTACGGTACGGTGTACGGTTATACGGTACGGCGTACGGTACGGTCCAAACTTTAAAGGCCTCAGTAAAAAAATTAAAATTGAGCTTTGTTTCAGCTCTGCAAATGGCTAAGTAAGCCCACACTGTTTCAAAGGCTTTAAAATTACCAAACAGGTTAATAATAAACATCAAAATTCAAAACTGTCTCCTTTCCCCCGGCTGCTGCTAATCCGCTAATTCTGCTAATAGCTCCACTGTCTCCTTTCCCCCGGCTATGCTGTACACTGCGCTGCTATCAGTCTCATCATCAAACCCACTTGAAGGCCTGCTGCAGGGGGGTATGCAGGGGCCCTTAGCAGGCTTTGGGGGTCAAGCAGGCTGGCCTCCCCCAAAGCCTGCCTTTGCCTCTTTTGTGTTGGGCCTCTATTCATCTTTGTTTCATTCCTTATTTATTGAGTATAATGATAAATGTTGGGACGGAAATTTCGAGTGGCGGACGGGCACGCGCCTTAAAACGGGTGGCCATGCAAGCTTGTACGGTCGACCAGTTTCCCGTACCGTACCGTACTGGAACCGTACCGTATTTCCAGTTTGACTGTATTATACGGTTTTAAACCGTACCGTACCGTAACCGTACCATATGTACGGTCTGAAAATAAAGATACGGCGTATAAGCACAGCACTGATTCCTATGTTTCTGTTTCCACTCCTCCATGTGTGCAGAGGTCAGGCCTCTTGCTTGGCTGTTCTTTGCACGCTACCTGCATGTTATTCAAAATGACTTGTAGCCAGGCTGTCCATTAACAAACACACACACACCAACACTCTCACACACACACACGCACACACACCACACACACGCGCGCGCACACACACCACACACACATTAACAAACCCCCTTGTTGAAAATATCAACAGCTGCCTACTCAAAACCTCTTGAACACCTGAATTTTAGGTCGTTCAATTGCCTTATACCTTTTGGGCACCTTAGTTGCAGGTCCTTTCATAGTCCAATTTTGTTGCCCCTCCCTTGTTATAAAAACTATTGACCAAAACTAAATTCTCTTGAACACCTTGATTGCAGGTCGTTCAAGAGCCCCTTTTCGTTGCCCCTCATTGAAGCCCTCATAGCGAGCAGGCACACTAGCTGTGCTCGTCCGGTGCCACATGTAGCCGATACAGCAGAGCCGTCCCTGCCAGTGGCGTGGGTTGTCCAGCAATTTGACGGTACGTTTACTCTCCTTGTATGCTCGTCAGCATGAAAATTAACAAAAGAAGCACTCGTCAGGTGTAACAGGACACAGCGGAGCCGCCCCTGCCAAATGGCGTGGGTTGTCCAACGATTTGATGGTACGTTCGCTCTCCTTGTATGCTCGTCAGCATGAAAATCAACAAAAGAGGCACTCGTCAGGTGTCTCAGGACACAGCAGAGCCGTCCCTGCCAAATGGCATAGGTTGTTCAACAATTTCATGGTACGCCCACTTTCCTTGTGTGTTCACTTTCCTTTTACACCACTTTCCTTTTACGTCCACTTTTGTTTCACGTTCACTTTGGGGTTGGAAAGCAGTGCAAGACTTGCAAATGAAGGATTGGACAGCTGCTAATTTACAGTAAGAAAAACACTGCTTGGCAGCACACCGCACTTGGATAGAAGAAATATGGATTGACCAGGAATTTAGGATATAGCCATGTTGACGAGGAATGTTCGGCAACGGTTCAAACAGTTCACTTTGTTTCCACGTTTCGATTTGCAGGTACAATAAATTGAGGCTTGAAAGTTTTGTTTGACAGTTTGCTAGTATGTATTCCATTTGTTTTACTGACAGTTTGATTGTACGAGTGTGCAATTTGCTAGAAATAATAGCAATAAAGGAGCAAAGGCTGAGTCCATTTTATAATTAACCTTGTTAGCGGGGTTATTATAATAAGTGCACCCAAATGTACTGCCTTCAATGTAATTTCCTTTGTTTTCTGTTGTTTACACTTCTTAAACTACAAGGAATGCAATAGGAAATGGCCTTCAGTCTAGGCATTTTACTGCTGGGTTTAGATATACATGGTGGGACCTTCAGCCAGACTGTTCCAGGCTGATCGGCCTGTGACTGATCCTCATTGATCAACAATAAATCCATAAGCTCAGACACATAGTAGAACAGTTTGTTTTGCAAGAGGAAATTATGAACGGTGGGATGCTGTATGGCCTAACCCGTAACAGTGTTTTTTCCTAATCCATGTTGGAAGTGTTTTCATCGTGGTATCATTTTACTTTTACTTATTGTTTCCCTGAAGATCTTTGGTCCAGTCTAGCCCCTATTGTTTTTACACTGATAACTGCTTTGCAGGGCCCATTGCTGTGCCAACGCACATCTTGGTCTGATCTCTTCCTTTTCTTGTTGAATTGCAGGATCCATCGGTATGGCACACACCTTGAGCTCCCACAGAAAGCTTGGGTGAGTCATGATCCATCGACCGCTGCTCTCAAAACCAGCATATACATTCTTTAAAATCAGAGATTTGACATACTTAGGGTTGGCCAGACCCGTATGTATATATATACACGCAGTATATTTGGTAATTCCCCTGCCAAAAACAGAACCATACATACATAGTATATGTATGATTCTGGCCAACCCTAGACGTTCTATAGTGCTTTCATTGTTATAGGCGACAATTAGGTTGAATACAAAACCCGTACGGGCAATAAAAACACTTTATTAATTTGAAAGAGGTTCTGGTGAGCACATGAAATGTCTGCTGTACTTTGAAGCATTGTCTAGAGTAAGCATGATCCAGTTGTGCTATTTTTGACAATGCTTGCAACCACATCCTCTTCCTGTTTTTATAGATCCAGATCGCCAGGCTTTTGTCTGGAGCGTGTAAAATGTGAACGCCTAAAAGATCATCTTACAAAGTTGTGTGGCGTTTGTAAAATGTGAACGCCTAGAAGTTGTGTGGCGTTTGTAAAATGTGAACGCCTAGAAGTTGTGTGGCGTTTGTAAAACGTGAACGCCTAGAAGTTGTGTGGCGTTTGTAAAATGTGAACGCCTAGAAGTTGTGTGGCGTTTGTAAAATGTGAACGTCTAGAAGTTGTGTGGCGTTTGTAAAATGTGAACGCCTAGAAGTCGTATTGCGTTTGTAAAATGTGAACGCCTAGAAGTTGTGTGGCGTTTGTAAAATGTGAACGCCTATAAGCTGTGTGGCGTTTGTAAAATGTGAACGCCTAGAAGTTGTGTGGCGTTTGTAAAATGTGAACGCCTAGAAGTTGTGTGGCGTTTGTAAAATGTGAACGCCTAGAAGATCATCTTTAAAAGTTGTGGCGTTTGTAAAATGTGAACGCCTAGAAGGTCATCTTAAAAGTTGTGTGGCGTTTTCCACGGTGAATTGCTTACTTGCTGAAGCCCTGAACAGCTAGCACCATACCTTGACACACTGATTCTTAGCAGCGCAGACTTCTTGAACTCTTCCTTTAAACCTCTTGACACAGGCTTGGCAGCAGAGTCATTGCGGACATAACCTGTGCAATTTTTGATGACGGTGACCAGGACGAGGTGTTTTGCTTCGTGGTGGACGGAAATGTAGCTTCGTACAGGTACGTGGTGTTTCATCACTGCCAGACAACTGATCATTGGTATTGTAATATAACAATATAACCCATTGGCACATGATGATCAATTGCATTGACTGAGGTTATTCAGTGCTTTGGGTTGATTTATAACGATTGATTTATAACGAGCCTGCAAAAGTAAGCCAGCGTGCAAAAGTAATTCAGCAAGGTTCTTTTTCCCAATCCCAATGCTTGCTCATACCATCTTGATTTGTTGCAGAACGGTTTATTCTGGGTTTATGATGTTACGAGTACCAATGCAACTGTTCTTGTTCATGCATTGTATATTGTATTCTTTGTTACTAGCACTGCTCTAATGCATGCCATCATATAACGTGTATCAACTCCTTTTGTTTACATTGGTGACAATGGGTACAATACCTTGGGGGTAAGACTTAACAAAGTTAGTTACTCAGCTGCTGACTGGTCTCGGCCAGCAACAAGTAAGCCGCCAGATCAGACAAAAAAAGAAGAGTCTAGTGTCCTGCTGAGAAAGGAAATCATGAACAAGTTATTTGTTGATTTGATGCAGCAAAGGTCAGGCCGGAGTGGTCGGGCTGCTAAGAAGTCATCAAAAAAGGGGGCAAACAATTAGGAGTAACCTTTCCTCAGTTCACAACCCGATTTTGGCAAATTAAAAAAGCGTGCACCTCGTTTTGGACATGTTACTAGGGCACTGGTCACAACTCTTTTTGTGTGCAGTATGATGACAAAGCTGGGGTTCTCAGAGGCAACCACTTCTGCAAACTGGCTAGGGTTTGAATCACGGAGTGCACGACTGTGAATTGAGGCTCTAGAGACCAACTTAATTTTGTCTTGCACCTGAAAGTGATTTTTAAAAGCACCCTTTCTGTGCTGATAATCATGCGACATTTGGTACCTAGTTCGCTCTTCCAATAATCATGCTGGGCGCGTTTACACTTACAAAATTTTATTTTCTTCTGCCTGCTTAATATTTAGGTATACAATGTGCAGAATATGTATGGATAGTATTTCAAGCTGAAAATTTTAGGTACTTCACACGGTGATGCAAGGCGATTATTGAGAGCTAGAGAGCTAGAGAGACTCTTTCCATAGGTATACCTTATTTATTTTGTCCGCCTTTGTAAGGTGTCATTCCTAAGAATATCGTATATTTTTATCAGTTCCATGAGTTCAAAGCGAGTGTTGTAGATGAACTTGATTGTATTCATCATAGGTCCGACACAATCAAGTTAAGGTAAGGTAAGGTTACATCGCTATATATGCCTCTGGTGGGCATCTGAGCGGAAGCTTGGAAAAAAGCCTGTAACCAAACCAAAAACGCTAGAAAATCAAGGGAATAGGG
>Ga0307974_1000429_pt1 | contig 25416 bp, 23 predicted proteins | sample OrgLakmetagen784_FD_201812 | JGI IMG/M metagenome (GOLD analysis project Ga0307974, IMG submission 201812) | Saline water microbial communities from Organic Lake, Antarctica - #784 | ecosystem: Environmental > Aquatic > Non-marine Saline and Alkaline > Saline | place: Antarctica: Organic Lake... | reverse complement strand
CACTGATGCACATACCAGGAGGGGCTGTTTCCTTCACGGGCATCTTTGCCGACAATAGAGTGAAATATTATGGGGAACCTGCACAGAAGAAGTTGGATACACTTATACACGATATGAGGTATTGGGAGATTTGCTTACAAGTTTGAATTTGTTATGCGTTTTTAATAATCGTTAACTTCTTTCTACTTCAATAAGGAGAGATAATCATACGTGAAGTGAGCAGAGCTTTCTTTGACTAAATTCAGATTAAACTCACTTTGCAGACAAAAAAGCGTTTTTGAACTGGCACCTACTTTGAATTTGGCAAGCCCTTGAATCCCAGCAGGGAGTGTGTAATATCCCAGCTTGCACATGCCTCCAGCTCATTCTGTGTGCAAACAATTTGTATGGGGTTGTCAAAAAACTGCAGCACAAGGTACCAAAACAGGAGGCAGCTCTTCTTTTGGGTAGCACAGATGATCAGCAGCTGAGAAAATTGGTTGAAATATTTTGACTTCGATCCAAACATCAAGACCACTCTTCTAGCACAGTACGGTTCTGCCAGTCCTGGTTTACTTTCAAAATTCAAAAAAGGCCCACACCTTGTAAAAAAGCTTGTTGGGGAGCTCCAGGATCTTTGGGTGGGAGCGGTAGTTCTTGCGCAGCTTTGTGATGTAGCGCCTGTCATACTGGCGATTCACCTCCTGTGTCAATGATGTAAATGCTTGTGCCTCTGTAGCTACACTTTTGTCAAGTCTGCAGACGCAATCACCTTTCCTGAGGCACCAGCAGGTGAACTACCGAATCTCAAGCTGTAACTTAAATATAGCATACCCTGCAAAGGGAGCTTTTGAGGAAGGCAGCCTTACGTTGCATGTATAGGGCTCCACGTGAATGAGGCGCTCCATGGCAGACACGTCTAGGCCATGCTTTTTGGCCAGCTTTGACAGCACCACGGGGCCGAGCTGGCAAGGATCACCCGCCATTATGAAGCGTGCACTGCAGCCAATTAGGGAGACAGGGGGGACCGTCAAATATTTTACGGCCAAAATGTAAGGCTGAGATGGATGAGGTGAGAAAGAGTGATAACCAAGTTCAGCTCACCTGCCAGACATCCTTGCACATAAGACATCATGCAGAGAGATGATGGGATGTCATAGTCCCATTATTGCCGATCTCTGATACATGCATCGAACAAAATTTCAAACGGAGTCCTCACTCTCACAAATCACACACCTGTTGTCTGCGGCAAGCAACCCCGTGATGACAGATAGCGCAAGTGGCTCCTCAGCATGGCCTGCCTCGTCTAAGAAGATGTGTGTAAAGTGGCCTTGAGGCACGCCCAGTGCATACAGCTGCAGGCATGCACGTACACAGTTAACATCAAAGGGATGTGTGCATTATTTGAACAATCAATTGTTTACAACTTGGTGCGTGCGTGCGTGCGTGCGTGCATAGCCTTCGGAGGAGATGAAAAAACATCAAGCTGCTTGAAATTGTTGCCAAACATGACAAACACTCTGTATGGCCATAAATGCTCAATCCAGGTGCTCCAAATAGTTTAGCATGGCGCATGTTACACTTTATCAGAAGCAGCCCCGAAGGTGGCTAAATGTGTAAAGACAACAGGACAAGCATGGCACCTGCGCAGCCACGAGGCACGGCACCACGACACTCCAATCTAATTGTGTAAGGACAGCCGGACATGCATGACCCCTAGGCAGCCATGGGAGGCACGTCACCACGACACCCCAATCTAATTGTGTAAGGACAGCAAAACGTGCATTGCACCTTAGCAGCCCTTGTGAATTGATCAGATGAAGTTGAGAAGTAGGATGTACGTCGCACCTCAGCAGCCCTTGTGAATTGATCAGATGAAGTTGAGAATAATATGTGCGTTGCACCTTAGCAGCCCTTGTGAATTGGTCAGATGAAGTTGAGAGACAGGATGTGCGTCGCACCTTTGCAGCCATGAGGCACGTCACCACGACAACCCGTTTCTTCATGATCTCGAGTTTGGCCGGCATGGTAAATGCGCCCACTGCAAAGGAGCAGGTGCACACAAGTTAGGCTAATGTAGGCTTGCAGGCTGGATGTGCAGCAACTTCAAGCTGGCAATCTCCATTCTCCAATAAACCTAGTCCCGATGCCAGAAGCTAGCAATATCAAGAGATCAGCTTCATACCAATAGATAAGCTTCTTCCAGCAGACAGCTCAATGTTTGTCTTGATAGTACCATAATACAGCAGCCTCATATGGCCAAGACAAAAATTAACCTGCTGAGACCCAACCCGCACATACAAATTTATGCATTTGCTAAGAGGGAACAGCATACAAGTGCTTCCTCCCATAAATTCATGACTGTACTGGAGCACACTTTGCTTTTGTGTTTCAAAAGTAACCGAATCAGGACACAATGAGTTCAGCTGCCATTACCACCAAACTGCTCCTCGAGTAGAAAGGAACAGTACAAAAACTAGGTGTGTAGCAAAAACTACACCTCACAGTAATACAGGGGAAACAGACAAATTTGGCTCTCCTCGTGTATTATACCCTACCCCACAAAACTCCACACCAACGCACAGCCAACGTTCCACAATTTCCAGTAGCACGTCCACTCACCCTCTTCATCAAAGTTGCAGCACCTTTCGTGCACCAACAAAGCATCCACATCCGCCAGGCTTCGACTGTATGCACTGATGCGAGCCATATACCTTGCAGCAGGTCCCCACTTGCCAAGCATCCTGGTCGCAAGAAGGTCTGTGACACGAAGAATGGTAGGGATAGGAGGCGATTGGTGCAGGCATATGGAGGTGGAAAGAAGGATGGTGCAAGCAAGCATTAGAAGAGGCTGCGCTAAAACCACCAGCAGTGGAGAATAGGCCATAGTTAAGAACAGGCCTAATGACGCTGCTAGCTGAGACCCCCCCCCACAAGAAGACAAGAAATGTCATCTTTTCTGATGGTTTGCTCCGACTGTTGCAAGCACTAATTTGAGCACTTTCCATCGCACATGCTGAATTGGTAAAGCGTCAACGTTTTATGTTTCGACACAGGCTTCTGTTTAACCAACACATAGGCAACATCCCACGGGGGCTCAAAGCTGCAGGGGCAAGCATAAGGATGCGTCATAGCAATAGGAGAGGCTCTGTGCGTCTCATCACGGCAACAAGAGGCAGCACACACACACTCACATGCACACACACACGCACACACACTTAGACATACACACATACACAAAACGCACAAATTAAGCACTTGATTTACGAAGGACTTAGCTAGTGAAGGCACGAGTTAAAGGTCAGAATGCAAGAGCGTGCCGGTCCATTCCAGGACACACACGTCCCTACAAGTTGAACCAGCCTTGCCTTTGCACTCTTCCTTTTCAGCTCAACTTCTATTACATCAGCTGTTCTATCTTAGCTTCATTCGGGCAGCAAAAACTGCGTGTGTTTGCAAACAAAGTTGGAAAGCTGACGAGACACTTGCCGCCCGAAGAAAATCTTACGCACCTGCAGCCCAATTTGAGGGGGCTGTGACAAGGATGCGAGTGAAGGGGTTTCGTTTCAGTACCTGCGTGTGGCCGTGTAGAATGAGTGTTATAAGATCTTGAAAAGCACAATTTGCTTTTGTGTGCAAGCATCATTTCACGTAAGGTGCAAGGTGAATTAAGAAATGAAGCAAAGGCCTCATGTTTGCATGTATTAGTAGAAACAAGTGACAAAGGCACGTCACATTCATTACAGGGACCACGTTTGTGCAAATCCTTGCTTAAACAAGGCTTGTGAACTAGCCACCCACGCCTGAAACATGGCATGTCAAAAACAGTCCATGCTTTCGCAGAAGCACACAACTTGGAACACCCACCTGGATGGCAGCCTCACACAGTGTGTTTGTCTTGCCGGTTCCGGGTGGCCCAAAGATGAGGTAGGGCATGGGGGCATGTTCAGACCGAAGGACGGCACGCACAGCGCTCTTCTGCTCTTCGTTCAGAGGGTTGAGGGCAGGGGACCAGAAAGGCTGCACACACCCAAGACATTGCGTGTGTCGTTGAAAGCTTGAAGATAGCGTGCAGAATAAGGATGGATTTACACAAGCTGCCCATCTCTGTGTTTTAAGTCCCAGGATTCTGCTTCGTTTTGGGCCAAACTTCCAACCCAGAACATGCATCCCTGAAAAGCAGGCTTGATTTTGCTCTGCCCGATTGCAGCCCAGCATACCTCTTCGTTGTTGGTCAGGAGTGACAGGTGTGAAGACTGCGTGCCTCTAAATGACATTCCCGACAGCTGCTCCTGCTCATGAAAAAACAGAAAATGCACAGGAGAGTCACTCAGTCATGCACAGGAGTCAAGATAGGATGTCACTCAGTCATGCACAGGAGTCACAGGAGAGTCCCTCGGTCATGCACAGGAGTCACAGCATGTCACTCAGCCATGCACAGGATTCAAGACAGCATGTCACTCAGTCAAGCACAGGAGTCACAGCATGTCACTCAGTCATGCACAGGAGTCACAGGAGAGTCACTCAGTCATGCACAGGAGTCAAGACAGCATGTCACTCAGCCATGCACAGGATTCAAGACAGGATGTCACTCAGTCATGCACAGGAGTCACAGGAGAGTCACTCAGTCATGCATAGGAGTCACAGGATGTCACTCAGCCATGCACAGGAATCAAGACAGCATGTCACTCAGCCATGCACAGGAGTCACGACAAAACAGAAAATGCACAGGAGAGTCAATCAGTCATGTACAAGTTTGACAAAGCCCGCCCTAAAGACACTGAACACTCCTCCGTGTGCAGCATCCATAATGTGTGTGCGCCAAGCAAACAGGATACACATGCACCCCATAGACCGAAGCCCACCCAGGTAGATGCTTGAAATGCAGGCACGCTACCCAATGCCAATGTTTTTCTGTTTGCATCGTGAGATGCAGTAGACGGGGGATTTATCACCAAGGAAACAGAAAAGATGGGAAACAACAGAGAAACACAAAGTAAGAGCAACAAAGCAGCATGTCACTTTTGTTGCACTAAACGAACTGGCGTCCATGTGTTTTACACTTAAATCGGCAGTGGTACACTAAACTCGGCAGTGTTACACACACAAGGCACTCACACACAAACTAAATTCTGCACTAGCGCTCCTTGCACCATGCGGCACGATCACCACTGCCAACTGTATGACACACAGCTCGTGAAAAAATATCATGAATAAATCAAGGAGGGGGACTGCACAGGCAGGAAGGGGGCTGCACAGGCAGCGACGACGATAAATCAGCCTAAGCACTCGAGCTCCCAGCTAAACGCACCCTGACAAAGTTCATCGCCTCCAAGGGCGACGAGCCTGCAGGGGGAAGCATGCGGGCAGCGCTGCCCAGAAGAGTGCACGGATGCAACACGTCCGGCAGAGCTGCTCTGGCTATGGCGCTCTGTGGGGGCGAACAGCGCGCAGTAGTGTAAACATGGACAGTAGTGTAAACATGGACAGTAGTGTAAACATAAAATTCCTTTGCAGTGTATAGGCCTTTGCAGTGTACGGTATGGTGCAAAAGGCTGGAAACTGTTTTTTTCTGCACCATTTGCCCCTCTCGCTGCTTGCCCTCTTCCACTGCTGCCTCTAGCTTCTCCACTTGCTGCTGTGCCTCATGACCAATCACAGCAGCAGCAGACTCAGCACTGCAAGGGCTCATTTATGATCTTATCTCCATAATACAACTGTTGTGTATGTGGCATGCACTGCAACCAATTTCCTGGGCATGGGAACAAGTAAGGCCGGCTAGGACCATGCATACAAGTTTGTCCGTGTACGTACGGTATCAATCTAAGGGAAAGCTTTGTATATTGAGTCAGACACGGTGTTTTTACGCATATGCTCTTGGCCCACTTTATAAATAGTACGTGTTTTTCAACGATGTACAGGCTGAAATGCTCATGGCGGCTGACACTGCATCTCAAAAGTAGGACTGCACACTCGTTCGCAGTGGCAGCAAACTCCGTCTGCACAGACCAACATGACAGCAACACATGCCAGTCACCTGCAAGAACACAAACGTGCTCCGCTTGATGGAGAAGCGAACTGAATATCTTGAGGCCCCAAACAGCTGGCAACGGTGGAAGCTGGGGTGGAACCGCAATTGCACCTGTGAGGGGGCAACACGTAACACACTCGGTGCCAGGGAACATGCTCTAGAATGTATCCATGCCTCTTCAAACATGCGAGACGCAAAGGCTGCCAAGTGCACAATTCCATGGCAGCACCCATCTAATAGGCGACATCCGCTGGTGTAGTATGTATGTATGATAACAAAGCCTTGGTGCACCCACCTCGTCACGCTCAACCCTGTGCACGTAGCCCTGCCACTCCTTCCCACCGCCAGGGGGCGTCACATACCTTCACGAGGTTTTAACAGCATCACATCACAAGGATTAAAACGTGCAATATCAAGCAGAGTTGAGTGGAACAGCGATCAGACAAAAGCAGAATCCTGTGTACTCACAGAGCATCTCCCTTCATCACGCTCGGCCGGTTCTCAGCGAGTCCTGGCACCTGGAACAGTCACAAAGGCTGCAGTGTTACGTCGAGCCACCACTCGTGTATTCGCTGTTAAAGGTGTGGCGTGCCTGAAAATGGCGGCTTGACGCAATTGAGCCTGGGAAGAAGCAAAGTACATACGCAGGGAGAGCTTCCTTGCCAGGGCACAACTTAAGAACCACAGCTTCTTCAAGCAAACATGGTCCTTTCTTTTTTACCTCACAAGAAAGTGAGCATGAAGGGTTTGCTTGGCAAATGACCTTGTAAACATGCAGAAGAGGACCCTTTTTAGGATAGTGCAGTGACCACACCTGCATTCCAGGCTGTGTGCAAAAAAAAGGAAACATGGCATGGAGTAGTATCAACTTCCGTTTTGCGTCTCCTCAATCTCAGGCACATATCCTACATGCACCTTATTACACATATAAAATACAACGCACGTACCCAACTTCCACACCACAGCCTTCCCACCCACACACCCACCAACTCCACATACGTCCAACTGCTTCATCACTAGATTCAAACTAGGCTCAGGGCGTTGTACAGACCTTGAGCCCAACCAGACCTTGAGCCCAACCAGACCTTGAAGCCCAACCAGACCTTGAAGCCCAACCAGACCTTGAGCCCAACCAGACCTTGTACAGACCTTGAAGCCCAAGCAGGCGTAGTTTTCTTTCTTATCTTTTCTTGGTTTGTTTTGAGGTTTACCTCGTTCTCATAAGTTGAGCAGCCATTCCAGGTTGAATGCCTTTGTAATCCAAAGTAAACTAAACTTATCACTACCAGCGGAGTCTTTTTTTTCCTTTCTGTTTTCCTCGTTCTCATAGGTTGAGCAGCCATTCCAGGTTGAATGCCTTTGTAATCCAAACTAAACTAAACTTATCACTACCAGCGGAGTCTTTTCTTTTCTTTCCTTTTTCCTCGTTCTCATAGGTTGGGCAGCCATTCCAGGCTGAATGCCCTTGTAATCCAAACTACTAGTAAATTGTACGGACCTTGAGCCCAAGCAGGCCGCCATGCTTTTGGACCATTTCCGCTTTCTCCATGTCATACTGACGGATGTCCACTTCGTGCTGCAGCTCCTCAATCCACAAGAGAAGTTGCATCTGCACATGGCACACGTGTGACGTGAGCAGTCCACATTCTCTTTCTGGGTCTATGAGGGATGACCAGCAACCAGTACGCGACGGGGGCACCTAATGCATCACACACCACACACCTTGTACGAGTAGCTCGCAGGGTCTGTGAAATGGCACTTTGACAACAAGGCTTCCAATACCTCGAGCCTGCACAAATACACCAACAACGAATGAAGAAAATACAGTGAATGAAGACACCTGCAATGAAGACGCCTTGGAGCTGGTGTGCATCCGATTGTTTGACGTAAGTTGCTTCCAGACACCAATTTGGGCGCGATTAGCAGCAAGGCTTCCATAACCTCAGAAGATGCTATACAATGAAAACATGTCAACCCTGCACTGCTTCATACACCAAGCATGTATTGTGTAACAAGTTGGATTTCAGTCTTGTGCTCCCTCGTTAATTATCATAACAGCCATACATCAATACTCCCTTGAACGCCCCTTACACAAAAATGCTTATCAGCTGTATAAGGAAAAAGGCTCCCGAAGAAAGTTCGCCTACCTTCCGGCCTGCAGGTCCTGTTCGAGCCAGGGCTCTGGGCTGTGCTGCTGCGGAGGGTTCTCCCATCTGGGTGTGGATTGAAACACGAAGGCATTTCTTGTGTCAAATGCTGCTGTGAGAAGATAAGACATATGCTGCTATGAGAAGATGAAACACATGCTGCTATGAGAAGATAAGACATATGCTGCTATGTGAAGATGAAACACAAGCTGCTATGAGAAGATGAGACACATGCTGCTATGAGAAAATCAAACACATGATGCTATGAGAAGATGAAACACATGCTGCTGCAATAAGATGAAGATGTTCTTTCAGAGCAGAAAGAAATGTTTCATGGTTTGCATACGTGCTACGTGTCAGTGTTTCTACAACATGTGAGTAATACCTCCGTTTGGAGCTACGAGGCTGCCAGGAATAACATTTACCGGTAATCAGTCTTGTTTGCGTGAAAAAGCTGAGACACATATCTAAGGTTGGCCAGAACCATATATATACGGTGTATATTCGGTATTTTGGCAGGAAAATCACCAAACATACAGTCATATACGGTGTATATATACGGTTCAGGCCAACCCTACACATATCATAAGGGTATCGCAATCATGATGATGTGGAGTCAGCATGAAGAGAGATTGATGGTACTCCGGCGTAGGGTGGCTGTAACCAGGATAACTTACTATTTTGTCTGCCACCTTGCTGGAGAGTAACCAGCAGTGTACAGTAGAATACACAGCAGTCTGTACAGCACTACATGCAGCAGTGCGTGCAGCAGTACGTGTAGCTGCATGTACAGCAGTACATGCAGCAGTGCTTGGACCAGTGTGCAAGTGTAGCAGTGTGTGCAGCAGTGTGCAAGTGTAGGAGTGCATGTAACAGCGTGTGGGCAATTGTAAGCAAGTGTAGCAGTGCATGTACCAGGCAAGTGTAGCAAGTGTAGCATGTAACAAGCAAGTGTAGCAAGTGTAGCATGTAACAAGCAAGTGTAGCAAGTGTAGCATGTAACCATCAAGTGTAGCAAGTGTAGCATGTAACCATCAAGTGTAGCAAGTGTAGCATGTAACAAGCAAGTGTAGCAAGTGTAGCATGTAACAAGCAAGTGTAGCAAGTGTAGCATGTAACAAGCAAGTGTAGCAAGTGTAGCATGTAACCATCAAGTGTAACAAGTGTAGCATGTAACCAGCAAGTGTAGCAAGTGTAGCATGTAACAAGCAAGTGTAGCAGTGCATGTAACAGTGTGTGAGCAAGTGTAGCGTGTAACAAGCAAGTGTAGCAGTGCATGTAACAAGCAAGTGTAGCAAGTGTATGTAACAGCGTGTGGGCAATTGTAAGCAAGTGCAGCAGTGCATGTAACAAGCAAATGTAGCAAGTGTAGCATGTAACAAACAAGTGTAGCAAGTGTAGCATGTAACAAGCAAGTGTAGCAGTGCATGTAACCGCGTGTGAGCAATTTCCCACAGAGCAATCCAGGGAATACTCACACTGAAGTCAGTCGCTTGGGCCGCTCACCCGGCACGGCCTGATCGTTGCGTGCTCTGTCCACGTTGAGTTTTGGCTTTGGCACGTACGGTGCCGTGGGAGCAATAGACGGCAAGCCTGAAAGGCAGCATTGCAAAGGGTGGAATGAGCAGGATACCCCTGGATGCTGGCAGGGTAGTACGGACACTGGTGGCGTTGCGAGTGAATAGACGGCAAGCCTGAAAGGCAGCATTGCAAAGGGTGGAAAGAGCAGGATACCCCTGGATGCTGGCAGGGTAGTGACGGACACTGGTGACGTTGCGAGTGAATGGCGTGGTGCACTTGGGAGCTGCCCATGGGACAGCTGGGGTTGACCAACACGTAATATGCACTAGTATGATTCTACGCTAAACGTAATATGCACTAGTATGAATGCTATGCTAAACGTAATATGCACTAGTATGATTCCTATGCTACACGTCATACGCACTAGTATGATTCCTAAGCTAAACGTAATATGCACTAGTATGATTCTCATGATTCCCACGAATCCCTTGCTTCTTGCATAGTTCTGGCCATTCCTACGTACGGCTGTTTGGAAAATGTAGCAATGTACACATAGCAAAACCCAAAAGCACACAAGAAGCAACATAGGACGGGGAGCTAACAAGCAACCAGTGAGAGAATCAGGGATTGGGGCGTCCTTAAATCCACACAGGCACCTCTGCTACAAACGTACACAAAAGATCCCAACTAGAGCGCACAGCTGTTTGTCTAACGTTTGCTCACCTGATCCAGCAATGCCTATCAGCCCAACATACGTGGCTTTGTAATCCAAACTAAACTAAAATAAACTATCAGCCCAACATATGTGGCTGCCGGTTACCCCCCTTTGTAAACCCTTTGTCTGTAAACCCTTTGCTCACCTGCACCTGCACGTCGGTGCACAGTTGTTACATCTGGCTGCACACGGCACCCACCCACCCACTCAGCCATTCCTTTCTTTTCTGCACCTGCACGTCGGTGCACAGTTGTTACATCTGGCTGCACACAGCACCCACCCAGCCATTCCTTTCTTTTCTGCACCAGCACGCCGGTGCACAGTTATTACATCTGGCTGCACACAGCACCCACCCACACACCCACCCAGCCATTCCTTTCTTTTCTGCACCAGCACGCCGGTGCACAGTTGTTACATCTGGCTGCACACAGCACCCACCCACCCACCCACCCAGCCATTCCTTTCTTTTCTGCACCTGCACGTCGGTGCACAGTTGTAACATCTGGCTGCACACGGCACCCACCCACCCAGCCATTCCTTTCTTTTTCGTCAGCTCAGCCCCATCCCTCTAATTACTTGGATCCCCACCTGGACCAAGGTTGGTGAGGTCAGGCTCGCATGCCGCAGAGATCTTCCGCACGACTGCAAACCCTTCAAACTCAAGGAGCACCACGTCCCTTATCAATCCCAGCGCCTGTGTGCATGCGAGTGTTAAACAAGCTTATAAGTCTGGGAAACAAAGCAGGTGCTACAACTTAACGGAGGGCCCAGCCACTCTTACAGCTGACACAGCTCACAATTGCAACAAGCTTATAAGTCTGGGAAACAAAGCAGGTGCTACAACTTAACGGAGGGCCCAGCCACTCTTACAGCTGACACAGCTCTCAATCATGCTGTGCAGCTGAAGGCAAGCACTGCTGAAATTCGCATGAGGGGGGTAACTCATCATCGTGCCGTGCAGCCTTGAGTTCACTGTTAATTTCTTTTTCTGCAATTTTCTTGCAGCGCAGTACAGCCCTCAACTGTTTATGGCACTTGAATGACAGCACACACACATAAATGTTCTTAAAACATTTCCACAATCCGTACAGCAACTCAAAACAAAAGAAATGCTTGCAGGGGTATTGCAGGTGAATCAAACAAGCTGTGCCTATTTTACATAGCGTAGGGGGCACACCTTTGCACTGACGCACACGTCAATAGTGGTGCTCGTGCCGCTTGGCAACAGCTGCTCGACAGACGCTTCTGATGGCCGGCCTAGCGAGTCAAACAGCTGGATGCTGCGGGCACCAAGGATTGCGAACGAGTGGGTCAGAAGCACAGGCAAAACATTGGCATGATAGGGCCTACGTTGGCTTCCAGGTCAGTATCATTGTGGCTGTTTTACACCAAAAGCTCAGCCTGACAGAGTTTGAAAAGAAATAAACAGTGGTAGGTTGTGGGTCACCTATCACGCGTCATGTGCTTGCCTCTCAGCACCTACTACCCATACCTACCAGAAAATCATTCCTGACCACCTGCTGCGGACTCATAACCCGGAATACCTGCCTAAGCCCTAATTCCTAGACTTGACCAGACCAGACCCTTGTATACACATTGAATAATCAGTAATTTATGATTGGGAAATTTCCAGGTGCAGTCATATTCCTTTTGCTTATTTAAAAAGTTCCCGCAAACTCTCCTCTGTCCGTGCACGTGCACGTGCTAGCCTCCCCTTCTTCTCCCTTCCTTTCCCTAATCACACACCTAGGCGTGCGTTTAACGAGGGAGAATGACAGAAGTAGAACGTCCTTGGTGGATCTATTGCGTAGCGTCAGCACCTGCACGATCTCCTGCGTTGGCACGAAGCACGGTGTGCATCAAGGGTTTGTGTTAAGCTCACATGAGTTTTCCAGCGTGCAGGCCAGCAGTGACATTATGCAAGAGTCAATTCCTCACAGACTGGTGGGTGTATGCATAAAGGGGATGAGGTGGCATGATAGCAGTCTAGCCATGCCATCCAGTCGTTCCATATTAAGAGGGCTATGCATGGGCTAACTGTACAGCAGTAGTGTAAGAGCTCTTGTTTTTTCGGCGAGCACCCCGCCATAAGACCCTGCTCAGGCATTTGATCACACTTTCTGGAATGCCCGGAAAAACTAATTTCTTATTTCAAGCTGTTGCGTTTAATTACTCAAGATGCCTAATCAGGCCTCAGGGCCACTCACTCCTCTTGCTCCAAACCCGAGTTGTTCACACAGTCTAGGGCTGGCTCCCCTTGCATGCCTTTATTTTCTAGTAATTCAACCACCGGCCGCTGCTCGCTGTCATTATGAAGCGTGCAACCCATATACTTGTGTGCATTCCCAATTCCCACACGACCACGCAGCTCCTTTTTCTCTCATTTCGACCATCTAACACTACTGGCCACGCTGCTTCCTGTTCTCTCGTTATTATTGACCATGAATTTGGCAACGACTGCTAGCACTCTCACCTGGTTTTCAGGCACTTCTACCTCCGATAGCTCAGACACTTCCACGCCCCCTTTGTTTGCGGTGAACGCGCCCGAGTCATGGAGCTGGGCATACCATAAGTCAGTGAACAGTAGAGTTATGAGCAAGGCGTGAGCGTCACGTGGAGGTAAAAGGTAATGACTGGTGGAGCAAAACAAAAAAACTAGGGTTGGCCAAAACCATACATACATACGCATATACGGTGTATATACGGTACTTCTGGCAGGGATTCACCATACATACGGTCATATACGGTGTGCATATACGGTTCTGGCCAACCCAAAAAAAACACATGCCAATCTTGGCTTGAAGAGAAAGGCCAGAGCGATTGGAGATGCTCACACGTTGTGAGTCACAACTGGAACGCCTGCAGACGACCAAACCAGAATTATAGCCCACTTCCCCTACCTGCGAGGCAATGACCTTGATGCGGTGCCTGCCTGAGTTCTTGTGTTTCTGCAAAGAGAGCCTGTGTTGCAGCAATTAAGACAAGGTAAGGGAATGCTTGCAAGCACAGGCAAACAGAGCATGGTGGATGCCTGTGTGTACCCGATACCTCAAGGAATTCATCAAGGAAGTATGGTTTGATTGCAGACACCACTCCACGGTTAGTTCTAGAACTTGAAGGACGCCAAGAGAGTATAAAACGAAGAATGACACAAACAAATAAGGTAAATCTTCTTCAATGCCTACCTACCTCTTGCCAGCAACAATGGCTTGCTGTACAGAGGCGACGCGTTCACGCATCCACCACTTTTTTTCACAGCTCTCCTATTCCTCAGACACTTGCTCTATTGTAAAGGCACCATTTCTGTCACCCAGCACTCACTGCTATACCAAAAATCGGTTTCCTGTTTGCACTCTCGTTTCTACACTTATGTCCTGTCTGCACTTACATGTTGTGGAAGGAGACGTTGCAAAGCCCACATTGGAAGGCCCTGCTGGGCGTGGGGATGCTGTTGCTTCCGCTACCAAAGCCATTAGATCTAGGGGGAATAGGGGGAGGGGGAGGGGGGGGAGGACAGCTGCTATTGTAATGAGGCACGGAGTGGTAAGGAGGCTCGTATTTGGGCCTGCCGCCGTAGTCATCTCCATCATTCGGATCGTATACGTATGGAGCGCTGTGTCTGGGTCGAAATGGAGGTGGAGTAGGTGGCCATGCACGTGGAGTAGGCCGCCCAAATCCACTTTGTCCCACAGGGTTCAGGTTTGGAGGAAGGCCCTGGGTGACAGGGGGACAGTACCAAAAGTGTCAGTGCGAGGCATGTGCACAGGAAGTAGAAGGCAGGTACGCCATGCTTGACAGAAATGATTGCCCAATGCTTTGCTACAATTTAGTACAAATCGTATGTACACATGAATGCCAGGGTGATTTTTTGCAACATTCGGGAAGATTGTAACCGAATAACATAATGCATTTTACACATAACTTACAACAGTGCAAGAGGGAATGCACTTGGAACTGAAATTAGGGCATGCATTAGTTCTTCATTCACACAGGACATACGTACGCGGTGTTTGAAATGGTGTTGTTGTTGCAGTATTAGCTCTTGGTGAATCAATGTTGCTTGTGTCTGGTCAAGGTTGGGGTTAATGGGTTCTTCATCTCTGAACAATGCAAGAGACAAGTGCTCACCTGGGGTTGCTCAAGCAGTGTCACTGTTTGCGCCAGCATTATGAACGCAGGGTGACTGCGGAAATATTCCTTCATGAACGCGAAGCTTTTCCTGAAGAAGAAGCGATGTAGGGACGCCACAGGGCTTTCCCGTCCTGGACAATCCAGGAGGTAGGCAGAGATGCGGAGCTGCAGGCTCGTGTCTGCCCTGTGTGCATGCACGTGTTCGTGTGCGCATGCATGTGCATGTTTGTACATGTGTGTGTTTGTGTGTGTGTGTGTGTGTGTGTGTGTGTGTGTGCATGTGTGTGTGCATGTGTGTGTATATGTGTGTGTTTGTGCGTGTGAGTGTGTGTGTTTGTGCGTGTGTGTGCGTGTGTGTGTTTGTGTGTGTGTGTGTGTATGTGTGTGTGTGTGTATGTGTGTGCGTGTGTGTGTGTGTTCGTGCGTGTGTTTGTGTGTGTGTATGTGTTGTTGTGTGTGTGTATGTGTGTGTGTATGCATGTATGTGTGTGTGCGTGTGCGTGTGTGTGTATATTTGGGTGTATGTGTCTGTGTGTGTATGTGTGTGTGTAATATGGGTGCACGTTTGCATGGCTGCGTAAGTAGTGCTTGTGTGGCGCATTGCACGCACCTGCATGCTTCCAGCTCGCCAATTGCGTTCATCTCCCTCAGATGATTTCCCTGTCCATGTGAACCGCTGCACGCTGGCATGTGCTTGCTTGTGTGTGGCGTTCCGTGCACATGCTTGGCGATGGAGATTTATTTGTGTACATATATCCCTAATAGATATAATAAATGTACCTGTAGAAATTTATTCTGAACTTGAACGACTGATCAATTACCTATACTACTCATGTTTTGACAGATCGTTTGACTGGTCGTTACTGTGTAAGTTCAAGATTAGGAATCAGAGGGTAGTTTTGAAGTCACCACATGCAAGCACATCGCATGCAAGCAGACGCTGCAAGGACATCTGCAGCAAGCCAAGGTTGGATCAACTACATTTATGTGAGATTTAATAGTTACAGTGGTAAATATCGCGTGATTTTCGTGACTCCCGTGAATTTTGTGCCTCCCGTGAAATTGATTGGGGACCCAATCAAGCCTTTACCTTTATATAGGAATACCTAGCAGTACTTAGAAGCCTAGCTTATACCTCTCCATGTGCTCTGGACGTGCTGTTGAGTGATTCTACTTGAATAGCCAACAGCGACGCGCGTGTGCGTGCACAGCATGGCGCGGCGCCGTAAGAACAATATCGCTCCTCAGCTGGATGATTACATTCAGAACATGCAATTGCAAAACAGCATCAATGCGTACCTCCACGCAAGAAAAGGCTGCGTGGCAACAAAGCTGAAATGAAGTCCCGCTTTTTTCAAGCCACGGGGTGGGGCTTCATGACTGCTTTTTTCCGTTGCCAGCCAAACAAGTACATCTTAGTGGGCCAGCGCATCACGTTGGCAGTGGTAAGTTGTGATTCCATGGTAATGAGGCTGCTGGCTGGCTGACACTACTGCATGCACAACGCATCTTGGGAATGAAAGGTCATGCATGAATCGCAGCTATAGGCAGAATTTTTGGGAATCTACGTCATCATTATCACAGAGAAGCAATCAAGCAACATCAATGATGTTACATCATGCACACTCCTGCAGGATTTGGAAAATGCATCATCAGCCCCGACATCATCAGCACAAGATGCAGCACGAGAGGCAGCACGAGGGGCAGCACGAGAGGCAGCACGAGAGGCAGCACAAGGATGCAGCACTGGATCACCCTCCGCCATGCCTGCTGCACAGCCGACTCCGTCGTGCAGCTTGTGCCCAAACACATTCCAAAGCAGGTGCGATACTACACTTTTCCAAGCATTCTGCAGGGCAGCAGCATCAAGGGTTAAATGTCCACAGTCATCAAGGTTGAGGACTTCTATTGTTTTGAACTTCGCCTTGCTGTGACTTTAAAGCTTCCAACATGGCTTTGGAGAAGTAATTTTGGTCGATGAGGGAAGGGAAGTAAATTTATGCACACAGGCAAAATCCTAAATATGCGGGAGCTAGAAATTTCAATGCCTAGTCACGCACAGGTTTTGCCTTTTACCTAGTAGGTGTCTCAAGATTAGCAGGTGTCTGTTTTCACAACTTTTCATGCCAAGTTATTCCATGCCTGACGCTACTAGGACGCGTAATTGCACTGATCACCTTACAGGTGCACAAACTCAGCCAAAACTTTTGCATTTTCACCTTCACCTTCATCGCCTTACATGACTTAATTACACATACGTCTAAGTAGGCTGGTTATGGTATAACTCTCAAGCACCCCCCTAAAGTCTCAGACTACCTGAACCCCGCTTTTAAGCAGAATGTTGCAGGATTACCTAATAATTGCCAGCGCAGGTGCTCTCTTGTTTGTTTCCTCAGCTGTGTCAGTGCTCTCTTCACTGGCAAAAATGTATAATTTTTACCTTTGATGTGTACAATTCAAGTCAGCCAGGTTAACATCCTGCCCGATTCACGACCTCTGAACGTGAATGCTTCATGAATACCGCAGGGCAGAGCTGGGACGCCACCTGATAACCGTCCTTCACAGGATCAAGGTTGTATCGTGGCTACGTTCTGACCCTGCAAGTGCCACCCAGTCCAACAATGGCGGGATGCTGATCTCCACCCTTCCCGAGATCAGCCTGCAAGAAGGGCAGGTGAACGTTTGTTGCCAGATGCTTATCCAGAACCACCATTTTGCTTAATTTTGCCCGTACAGGCTCACAGTGCTCACACACAACGTTGGAAGGCATCTCTAGTTCAGTTGCCCACACCTCTTCAAGTGCTTGCCATTGTTGTCTTTGCAAACAATGTTCGGTAAAAAACAGAGGAAGAAAATTTGCCATTCATCAAAGCAAGGAACGGTTGCGCGCTTCAAATCCTGCTTGCTTGTATGCAGGAGGTCGTTCAAAGTTTGATCGTCCAGAACACAAATGCTGGCGATGTGTGCCTGTTCATCTCGCTGTTGAAGCGCAGCAAAAGGTGAACCTGTGTAGTTTTACAGAAACACTAGGCAAAAAGGACCGAACCAATTCCGGCTGTTCTCTGCACAATTGCAGCTCTAACGTTGCAACCTGAATGAAAAGTAATTATTGTAGTCAGCCTTTACGCAAGGCAGCTTCCCATTATGTTCATACCAGGGCTGTTCAGTTCAAGGTTCGGCCAAAGGTTTAACCCTGGTTGATACAATGTTCACTATTTTGTGTTAAGGTCGTGTACTTTTAGGCCTACAAACACTTCAGTCTTGTACTGCAGCCGCATTGACATACACATGTCTTCATATACATATATTCATCTGCAGCGTCTCATTGAGTTCATCCGTTGGAGCTATACGACCTGGCGAAGGATTCGTCGTTACAGGAGGCAGCAGCGTGTGTGTTTCAGTGTCCATCAAATCTGAGGTCTGTGTGCTTTCATGGATAATCATATGCTTGCAACACCTTAATATAAAAGATTACTCGCCTACTTCTTAAGGCAATATGGCGCCCTTACACTACTTCAGAGCCAGGCTGTAGTTGTAATTTTATTTAAGTTCGGAATCTCCACTTGCTTTCCGGTCATAGGCTAAGCCTTCCAGTGCATTTCCTGTATACGGTAATGCGGTGAGAATGCGTGGCTCATTTTGCTTGTGGTAGGTGCACCTTATGCGTGGGCCAGGGTTAATCCAAAACCCTAACCCATGTACACATGACACTTAGTAACCCATGTACACATGACACATGACACCTGGTAACATACAGGCCTACGGCATCATCTCGGACATCTTGCTGTTGGAGACCGAGGGCTACGCACTTAATGCTCGGAAGGTGTCAGCAACATCTAACATTGACCTAGGACCAGGTAAGGAACAAAGTAACACAGGGCTATCATCTGCGGTTAGTCTAGCCTCTAAGATGCAAATGTCTCCACGAGCGCAAGGCAACAAAATTGCAAGTTTTCTGTATTTGGAAAAATATGACTGTTAACTGAATGAGTTTATGCACAAACCATGTGCATCACGGGCAGCATTCCAAACTTGTGCTTACACTAGCCATATTCCCACCAAGCGCTGCTTTGCATTTAACAGTTTTTGGTGCAAATCTCCCCATCTGCAGGTGTTCCTAGCATTGCAGCCACTACCCCATACGTGCCCAAGGCACCAAAGCGCTTTGCCCGTCCAAACAATGACTCCGCTGTCCCAGGCGAAAGACCTTACCGACCTCCTGCCAAGTAAGTGCCTGGTGCATTTCTTTAGCCTTGCTCCAGCACGTTATAGCACCCACTCCTAAGGGCAGGGTGTGTATTTACCAAAATAATGTGTGTTGTCAGTTATGCCCGTCTACCTGCACTGCTTATCACAGAAATTAAAAAATTAACGGAATAACAATTCTTTGATGAACTGTGTTTGTGCCTTGCCAGGTTTGTGAACCCACCCAAGCCATATCGGCCCGCTTCTTGGCTTGAGGACCTTTTTGAGACTGGCAGGTGAGACAACCAAAAGCTCATCACCATTATCGTGGCTCCATGTTAATTAATACTTTGTGTATACAATTAATACTTTGTGTACTTGTGTACTTTATATAAATAATAGTGTGTATATAATTAATATTTTGTGTAATATTTTCATCTATACGCGGTAGCAGTCTCGTACTCAGCCCCTTTAATACCTGCTCTTAATGCTTGGTTTAAGTTGTATGGTTACTGGATAGGTGGGAAAGGTGGCATTGAGTTGGGGGATTAATCTAGGTGTATTGAAGGATCTGGATTGGAGCATGCACTTCCCCAGATCATACTGGACACGTCTATACACTAAGCCTAGTTTATAAGTCATTAAAGGTGTACAAACGAAAGAGCCAGCAAGCAATCTGATACACTTATAACTGGCTAAGGCATATGCCTATCAGTATCATCTTTAACAGCGTGTTCATTGTCTCTCACTCTCTACTTGTGTTGTTGTGATTCCTTAGGTTTGATAAGGTGGAGCAATGCGTGAGGCGGGTCACCAGTACGGATACGGCAGCTTTCTACGCAGACAAGGTGTAATATGGTTTCTTGCATAGGCAGCACACACTACTCATATGACATGCTTGTCTTATGTATCAATTATTTGCTTATGTATCAATTATTTGCTTGCATTGCAAAAAAGTGTTGTGCGTCTGCGGGATCCCAACAATAACCTGCTTAGCTACAGCACAATTCCCTCTATATTACCGCTCAGGCCGTTGCTCTTTTTTGTTGCAGATGAAGATGCTGCTGCACATTGAGGAGATGCAGCACGAAATAGAGATCAGGTAATGTTTGCCAGGTTTGGGGTAGATGACAGTAATTAATGCAGGACCGGTTAAATTTTTACACCTGAGATACCAGATTGCCATGAAAACTGATTTACATCCTACTGGTTCTGCTCCGCTTTAGTTTATCTGAATGTTGAAGGGAATGTTTACTTGCTACTTGCTATCAATCAACTAAGACCCAAAACGCATTGCTTAAAAACACACTGGAAACACTCTTGAGTACACTGAACTGGCTAAATACTCAAATCTCCTAGAAAAACTGAACAAGGCATAAAGCAGCTGGCACCCATATCTGCCAACAAGAACACTGGCAAGGGCAGTGAGTTACCAAAGTCAAATAAAGATGTATCTTACTGCACAAGCTTGCCGAGACAGTTTCAACTAACTTATTGATGCGCTCGCTTCCAAGAACTAAAATAATAATGGTTGCTGCAGAGTACTCCACTCAGCAGTTTTGCAGGTTGGGTGGTTTTGAGGTGCTGGCAATCACTACTGCTTTAGCCTTGACCTTACTGTTTCCGTTTTTAATTGCTTACAGGGAGTATGACATTGCGATGGCAGAGCTTCTGAAATTGCAACGTGGAGCAGTTCTCTCCCTAAAGGTATTTAGGCCACTGATAGCACGTCTTTTGCTTGGCCAATGTCAATTCAAGTGTCATAATGTTGTCATCATGAAGACGTGTTTACCAAATTCCCACATTTCCACAACATAACGATGGAAGATAAAGATCAGGTCAAAAATACAGAACACCCTCTTTCTCTTGTGCAATGGACAGCTCGGGCTCCTTGTATTGAAATAACATGGATTGTCAGGCTACTAGCTCCTGATATAAAGTGCAAGGGAGGACGTAGGCCCACAACCAATGCTCATATGATCCCTTCTTCCAGTCCTTTGATTTTGCTTTTGCACAGCAGTTTTCTCAATGCCAAACAAGAAAGCCTCTTATGACAAGACAATTTACTTATTTTAAACCTGTAATCTAACGGTATCCTGATCTATAATTAAGCTCATTACTTGGCGCGTATGTCTGCCAGGCAAAGAGTTAGTAAGGTATTGCAATTGCGCCAGTATATGGGCCAAATACACCAACAGTGACCAAGTAGTTGACAATTTGACAAAGTAAATCTGCAGGCTGGTACCATTTTTCCACAGTTTTGAAGACAGTACATGTTTGCTTTATCAGTGCATAATCAGCACAATCAACGATCAAGTTTTCCACACATGTTTATGTGTATTTGATTGCATAGGTTGAGGGCCTTCAGGAGAACAGGCCCTCTGTTATGAAAAATGACAGGCTCTTTGTGAAGCATGCTGGGGAAAATGGCAAGGAGTATGAGGGCTTTGTGCACAATGTTGATCGAGATGAGGTAAGGCCATGGAGCACTCACATGAAACAGTGCATATTTCAGAGCGAGGTGAGGCAAGTTTGGAGTCTTGTTGCGCAAAAAAGAAAACTTCACGTGATAGTGTATTATGTAAGATAGCACACCTGACAGCACATCAAGTCGCAGCATGCGTCAAATTTAAAGATGTTAAGCAACCATTACCAGATTAACGCATTCATTCTTCAAACCCAATCATCTTCCTGCCAAACCCAGGTACACCTGAAGTTTGACCCACAATTTCACAAATCCTTTGTTAGCGGCATGCGCTTCTCAGTGCGGTTCTCGGTGAAGCGCAGCACCTTCATGTTCATGCAGGTAAGGAATCGATGACTTGAATATATGATCAACTTGTTAGCTCATGCAGTACTGCTAAATTGAATCGAAAATCAGCATCAGCAAAGCAATTCCCATCAGCAATTTCCCACCAGCAAGGCAAACAGGCAATTTCCCATAAGCAAAGCAATTTCCCTTCAAACCTGACACATCCAATGCTGTTGACGTGTGGAAACACAAATCCATTTTTATTGGCTGTACTCCTTGCAACTCAGAACGCAATTGCACGTGCTGCACGTGACATTCACCCTGGCACCCTTGGGCTGAAGCAACAGGAGCATGCTGTGCGCAACGTGAGTACTATATGTCAATAGCAGTGAACACAACATAGCACAAGCAAAACATGGCACAAGCAAGTAGGTTTTATTTAAATACTACCCAGGTGTAGTGACATAAGAGTAGCAGGCACGCACGGAGCACAATGGTCCTTTGTGTTACTTTGCAGACCTGTGAGGTACTCCAGTGAGAGCGCAAATACGTGTGAAAGAGAAAGCTAGGGCAGTGATTTTTCCCCTGTGCGGCAAGGGCAAGCATAGAAAGGTTTAGGTTCAGGGTCAGCCTGAAACGGCAATTGGTGATTATAATAGCTCCAATTTCCTGTCACACTGAAAACTGATAGGAATTATAAAGTTGTTTCTGCACCCTTCTCAATTGCAGGATGCATCACGCTCATCAGGATTGTTGTCTCGGCTTACCATGGGAATATTTTCAGGCAACCAAGAGCAAGTGCCCGCCTCTTTGCTGGAAAATTCTGATGAGGTGCGGACAGAGTGTGTATGCAAATGTATAGCAAAATGGATATGAAACCTGTTAATGTCGTTTGAGGCCCTGAAAACCTAGTGGTCTGAGGTCAGGCCAAGGTCTTATAGGGGTTATGAATATGCCTGGTGACCTGAGCTCTCTGCCCAGCAATGCCTTTGTTTCCGGATTCTTTCTTGCAATGTTGTTACCGCTTGCTATGATAGTTCTAAGGCTGATTACGATGTGAGGTGGTTGCCTTTGCAATACTGATAGTCCTTTGCAAGAACATCATGGTATTGTGTCAGCAATGCCTGTTTGGTTTAATATTAAGAACGAGCAACCAACTATGTATGCAGCCCATGTGGTCCCCTGCCATCAACCCTCTAAACGAAGAGCAGAAGAGCGCCGTGCGTGCCATCCTCCGGTCGGAGCATGCCCCCATGCCCTACCTCATCTTTGGGCCACCAGGTACCGGCAAGACAAACACCACCGTGGAAGCAGCTTTGCAGGTAGGTTGCTGCTGCACGTCGCTGCATATTCCGCAGCAACACTAGATGATCACCTTTTCCATCATTGGGCGTCTGAGCCATGCAAACCCACTCCTTCCAGCCTTTTACACGAGCTACATGTGTGCAGCAAACCCTGCGAGTCCACAATGCATACACAAGCTACATGTGTGCGACCCTGCATACACAAGCTGCATGTGTGCTACCCTGCTACATGTGTGCAACCCTGCATTCACAAGCTACATGTGTGCAATGAACCCTGCATACACAAGCTACATGTGTGCAATGAACCCTGCATACACAAGCTACATGTGTGCAACGAACCCTGCATACACAAGCTACATGTGTGCAATGAACCCTGCATACACAAGCTACATGTGTGCAATGAACCCTGCATACACAAGCTACATGTGTGCAATGAACCCTGCATACACAAGCTACATGTGTGCAACGAACCCTGCATACACAAGCTACATGTGTGCAATGAACCCTGCATACACAAGCTACATGTGTGCAATGAACCCTGCATACACAAGCTACATGTGTGCAATGAACCCTGCATACACAAGCTACATGTGTGCAACAAACCCTGCAGGTCCACAAGCGGAGCCAGGCCACCAGGCTGCTTCTGGCAGCGCCCTCCAATTGGGCAGCTGACCTCCTAGCGACTCGCTTGTTTGAAAAAGGCCTACCTCGCTCGTCTTTTATCCGTGTGTGTGCCTACAACAGAGATCGCAAGGATCTGGATCAAGCCCTGTACCGTCCAACAGAATGCTCCAACTTTGATGACACAGGTGATTGTGACCTATTTTTGCAGTAAACACGCAGCACAGAAATTCCGTCCGTACACATATTGTCGGCATGCATGCTTTTCAATTAAAGTTACTGTTGCAAATGCTGTTTCGCAGCAAATGCCTTCACCTTGCCATCTTGCAATGAGATCATGAAGAAACGGGTTGTCGTGGTGACGTGCCTCATGGCTGCTAAGGTGCGACGCACATCCTGTTCCTCAACTTCATCTGACCAATTCACAAGGGCTGCTCCATGACCAAGCATGCTTATTTAAGTGCTTCCAAGTGCTAAGCTAAGCTAACTCCCCTAACTTGACTCCCTTAACTTAATTCCCCTAACTTGAGCTGTATAGCCATTTGACGGTATAATTCTCTCAACTGAGTCAGCCAGGCAGGCTCGATCGACGGGGTCTGTCTTGTGGGCTGCAAATATTACCACCAATGCTTGTTTGTGGCATTCTACACTCTTGTATCTTGTACAATAGTGTTTGCCTTCACGGGCGCACACACATGCAGCTGTACGCATTGGGCGTGCCACAAGGCCACTTCACGCACATCTTTTTAGATGAGGCAGGCCACGCCGAGGAGCCGCTTATGCTGTCCACCATTGCAGGCCTAATTTCTGCAGACAACAGGTGCGTGGATAGAGAGTTGAGAGAAGGCGACATGTATGAGAGATCAGCAACAAATGGGTTACCGGCATTCCACCCCGTTTCAGCATTGTATTTTGTGCAAGAAGTCTTTTTCTTGCGGGCTTGTAAGCTGAAGCTGATCTTAATCATCACTCCCTCTCACCTCATCCATCTCGGCCTTACATTTTGGCCGTAAAATAATGTAACTACCCCCCTGTCTCCCTAATTGGCTGCAGTGCACGCTTCATAATGGCGGGTGACCCTTGCCAGCTCGGCCCCGTGGTGCTGTCAAAGCTGGCCAAAAAGCACGGCCTAGACGTGTCTGCCATGGAGCGCCTCATTCACGTGGAGCCCTATACATGCAACGTAAGGCTGCCTTCCTCAAAAGTTCCCTTTGCAGGGTATGCTATGTTTTAAGAATTCGGTAGTTCACCTGCTGGTGCCTCACTCAGGAAAGGTGATTGCGTCTGCAGACTTGACAAAAAGCGTAGCTACAGAGGCACAAACATTTACATCATTGACACAGGAGGTGAATGGCCAATATGACAGCCGCTACATCACAAAGCTGCGCAAGAACTACCGCTCCCACCCCAAGATCCTGGAGCTCCCCAACAAGCTCTTCTACAAGGTGTGGGTCTGTTTTGAATTTTGAAAGTGCACCAGGACTGGCAGAATCGTACTGTGCTAGAAGAGTGGCCTTGATGTTTGGATAAAGGTCATAATATTTCAACCAGTTTTCTCAGCTGCTGATCATCTGTCCTACCCAAAAGAAGAGCTGCCTCCTGTTTTGGTACCTTCTGCTGCAATCGTTTGACAACCCCATACAATTTGTTTGCACACAGAATGAGCTGGAGGCGTGTGCAAGCTGGGATATCACACACTCCCTGCTGGGATTTAAGGGCTTGCCAAATTCAAAGTAGGTGCCAGTTCAAAAACGCTTTTTTGTCTGCAAAGTGAGTTTAATCTGAATTTAGTCAAAGAAAGCTCTGCTCACTTCACGTATGATTATCTCTCTTTACTGAAGTAGATAGAAAGAAGTTAACGATTATTAAAAACGCATAACAAATTCAAACTTGTAAGCAAATCTCCCAATACCTCATATCGTGTATAAGTGTATCCAACTTTTTCTGTGCAGGTTCCCCATAATATTTCACTCTATTGTCGGCAAAGATGCCCGTGAAGGAAACAGCCCCTCCTGGTATGTGCATCAGTA
>Ga0307974_1000425_pt1 | contig 25663 bp, 26 predicted proteins | sample OrgLakmetagen784_FD_201812 | JGI IMG/M metagenome (GOLD analysis project Ga0307974, IMG submission 201812) | Saline water microbial communities from Organic Lake, Antarctica - #784 | ecosystem: Environmental > Aquatic > Non-marine Saline and Alkaline > Saline | place: Antarctica: Organic Lake... | reverse complement strand
CACACACCCACACACACACACACACACACAAACACACACACACACACAAACACACACAATACACACACACACACACACACACACACACACACACACACACACACACACACACACACATACACACATACACAGGTTCCAGCTGCACCATGCATGCAAATAAATACTGAAGTACACTCATGCACATGTGCACATGCTCCCATAATTATATTAACAGACATATTGGCAGCCAATTTTGCAATACTGCAAAAATACATTTGGCAAGGAGGGAACACCTTGCTGGATACCTTACCTGCTGTACATTTTAGGGGTCTGTTGGATCATCTCATCCATCCTTTTGCTGAGGGCGAGGGGTGCTCCCCACCACTAGTGGTAATTGCCCCTGGAAGCGCCCAATCCATCCAGCAAATTGCCACCGCTGTACGCGTGTTGCAAATCGCTCACAACGCCTCGGTGCGTCCGCCCGTTGCATCAGATTTCGGTGCTCTACTTAATATTCCCGGCCTGTATCTCCTCATCCCATTCTAACCTCGGGCCAATTCCTTTTCTATTTCACCTACCTAAACCGCAAATATAGGAAAATGAATGGTTGCTGCTACTGGAGGGTGCTTGCCGAGTCCAGATCAACTCTGTTTTGGAAGGGACAGATCTGCAGTACTCCGTAGCACACATCACGCAGCTGGAGCCCATTGTACCTCCCCTTTCCCAGCGACAGCAGCAGCAAGGCAGCGGCTTGCACGCATCGGAAGGAGAGAGTGCAGAAGTGCAAGCGCTGGCAAAGCAGCTGCGTGACGCAACAGCCGTGCTCTTGAAGAAGCTCATGTAAGCGTTTGTGAGATATTGTTGTGATTGACACGGACCTTGCAGGTCTGACCTGAAATTAAATTTTAAGCTTGAGATCTTGAGATGAAACCTTCTTTGTGCCACATTGTGGATCTTTCCATAGTATACTTAGTGCGTGTGATTGGATCTGGCAAATGAGGAGGGAGCTTTATATTGGCCGGACCAGGTCATACGCCTCCTCTTAATTGTCGGCCCCCAAGTTTGCTACAGGAAGTGCCTTCATGGGCAGAGTTTCTTTGTTCCCTGAGTTTGTGACACAATCTGGTCAGTGATCTTCAGCCCTTCTTGCTCTGTTTTGACTCGTACATCCTGATGAGCTGCAGGACTGGCTGTTTTAAAGGGGTAATAATTTTCCTACACGTCCAAGCTCCGTCCCACAATTCACACAATAACACAGCTTAGCATGGCCCTGGACACATGATAAGCAAAGGCCTCTGCTGCTGCTAATTATTTGAGGGTACTTAAAACACGGCAGAAAATTAACGAGAATGGAGGGTAAAGCACACAAAAACACTAACATTCCAGCTTGCTGTTGCTGTCTTAATTGTTGGGTTGTGCTTGCAAAAGAGACCTGACACAATGTGGCCATCAGAGCAGTATGTATCTTGTGCATGGACTGCACACGTGTCACGTACCCTTGCTTGAGGTTTGTTGTTATTGTTGTGTGGGCGGGCATGCGGGCGCCCGGACTTTCGTCAATATTCAGTTTTGGCACGCTTTTCCTGCCCTAGGTCAAAATTAAAACCAGTAACGCACACACGGCATTTACTTGGCTTTACTCGCGCTGTGTGAGTGTTGTGTGGCGAGTTGGTTAATTTGCAGCACGCACAGCACGATGTCTGTGTCATAAATGGCGTTTGCAGGTGCAATAGACGCAGTGGTGCAGGTCGTACCCCACATGTTTGACACCCAGGAATTTGTGTGCGGTGCCTGCTTTGTGCTTTTTTTGCCAGTTTCTGGGTTTGCACTTTAGCAGGTCAGACCACTATTGGTCTAACCAGCACAAATATAAGAGCCGCGATGATTTGTATGTTCTTCTCTATAGGCTATAGGTCAGCTTATAAGTCTGCAAGATACTGTGTGCCGTGGGGAAACGGAACCGGCTGCACGTGAGCACACACAAATTACTTGGGTGAGCAAAGTTCCTAGGCGTCCATACCTGTCCAGCCTTGCTTCTCTGACTGGCACAAGACACGTCTGCAGATTACATTGTATCAATGTCTTGTGGTACACAACAATACAGAGCCCGGCAGGCAGGTGGGATCAGCTCTTCCTTGGCGGTCAGGCGCGTACTGGAAACGCTGGAGGGGATGCCTGCCAGTCAAGCCGCAGATGCCGTTGCTGCTGTGTTTGCCGCAACATTTGAGGTGAGCGCCATGTTGCATTTACCCTTATATTGTATAATACGTAAGTTATATATTATGGGTGACAGCGCGCAGGTCACTAACTGTCCCATGTCCTGGTGTACCTTCATTCTAACTAGCTAAGCAAAACGATTGATGGTAAATGCAAGCGAGCTTTCTTGTACCTTGCATTCCTTATCCGTCTCAATCACTCACAAACTGCGCTCATCTTTGCACATCCTAGCAAGCAACCTACTCTTTTTCCTTCCAACTTCCTATTGCTGCCTGCAGGAACGTTTAAATGTCCTGCTTGCAGTTGAGCATCCAGCACGCCTGAACCTCGCCATCGCTCTGACTAAGAAAGCCTTGCACACCGTTAAGTCTGCACCAGCTGGAGGCAAGGGTTTGCAGCAGGTACGTTGCCCCTGTGTGGCCACGCTTTGCGTGCATGAGCAGGGCTTTGCTGGTACGGCCAGCTTGTGCTTGATTGCTTAGCTCAAATGCTTGTGTGGCATGTAGCATTCTGCAGTAGTTGTGCTTTGTAGGTCTGTGAGGTTACAAACCCTTATTGTAAAAGTGCCTTGTCTGCAGCGTTTGCCTGAGGCGACAAAAGATAAGCTTCCTTCAGTACCCTCGTCTGTGGGCCCCAAATCCAGCAACAGCAGGAACAACCCGGAAAGTGATCAGGTAGAGTATGATTGATGAACCACTTCCCCAACTGGTACAGGGCGGGGCGTTTGTGGGGGGCATGTTTTGCTTCAATTCACTTTGCTTGTATTTTTCACACTTGCATCCCAGCAGATCGCACCCCACTGATTGTTCCAGCACAAACCCATCGGCAACAATGTATCTGTGTGTTGTACCTGCTTTAAAGCGCATCATACATTGTGCTCTGCTAAACAAACCATGGGGACATTAGGGTTAATGAACGCGCATCATTGCACGTCCAACCTTGCTTCTCCAGCTGGCACAAATCGCTTACCTCCAGGCAACCGACCATTTTGTGAATCCCTTTGTCTTGACCATAACAACAGTTTGAGAAATACAGCACTGTAACAATGATTGCCTTTTGGGCACAAACTTGCAACAGGCCACAGCTGGTGGCTTAAGTGGTGAGGGAGGAGGTGGTGGCCTAAGTGATGAGGAGGATGACCTGGATGCGTTGATGAATAAGCTCATGAGGGCCAGGCCCCCCCCTGAAGTGGCCAAGGCTGCAATAAAGGAGTGCAAGCGGTTGCGGCAAATGGGTGAGTGCTGATACAGACTGCTTCAGTAGGGCAGTGGTGCTGCATGATGAGCAGGGAGTAAATTGTGAGAGTGAGTGGCAGATTGGTTTGTGTGCTTAAGTCAGGCCAGCCATGTCTGTGAGAGTTCTCGCCCTAATGCAGACTAATACATTTGAGTATGTAGGAACCTTCATTGCATATTATCTAAGCATCCCTGCACACTCAGTTTGTGGCGGGAGGTGCCCAGGTGGGCAAGGTGGAAAGTCGATTTCCATAAGCTCCTCCCTGGTACCAGCAACTTACCAGGGGTGTTTTCATTGATATTGGGGACATTTTGGTTAAGTTCTGGGGGTCTGGGGTAAAGGTCTGAGTTTGGACCCCCTTGGCAGGGATAAGTGCAATTTACAATCAGGCAACAAGTAATGAACCGTTTGGGCCTTTTTCCCCCTTATGAAATATAAATAATGTCCAGCAATTAAAATATAGGCCCTTTTTCCTGGATCCTTCCTGCGTAAATCTGAGTGGCTGAGTTTCGTTATATATTTCATCTGGCATTGTTTGTCAAATGAGTCTGTGCTCGGAGGGGCTGACCAGAGCCTGATATTTAATGGAACATCTCAGCTGTCGCTGCCCACGGCCCATCCCCAGCATTTCAGACCATAATTCTTGACAGGGCATGCCTTGGGAGCATGCTGAAGAGCTTCAGGTGGTGGCCAGACAGCGTACTTCCAGGGTTTTAAGAAATGCAGCATTTTTGCTCAGCAAACAGGCCCACGCAATAAGTCCCTTAGGGGCAACCGCAAGCGCGTGTCCACATGCACTACACACACACACACACACACACACACACACGCAAACACACTTCAACACACACACACTACAGATCTCACACATACACACACATACGTTATCAAGCACATGTATACGCATGCACACGTGCATTCTAGGACATATACTTACACACACGTGTTTACTTGCAAGCGCTGGGCTAAATTCTCTCCAGGGTTAGTGCGGGAATGGCTAAAATATGTGTAGGATTGCAGGAAATTTTTTGATATTTTTAATTTTGGTCTGGGGTGAATACGGTAAGGTACGGTAAGATTGAACCCTAAACCTATCTGGGAACAAAAGGAATGGTGGAATTTGGACCAAACCCACATTTCTACACCCATGCCACCTTTCTGGCATGGAAATGGCACAAATCCAGCCCCCCACTCACACCCTTGCCCCCAAATTTATTGTTTTTTATGCAAAAGTGTTCATTCATGTATAGAAACCATTTTGTGACCTCAGATGTGCATTTCAGGAAAAGGGCATAATTTCCTCCTTCTTGGGGTGGAGCTGGTTTGGCTGACTTAAGGTTTAGAATATTCTTGTCAGGCTGACCTGTACCATCAGTCATTGGCAGTCTATTTTGCTTTTTCACCCGTTCTAACAGATCTGCATCGCTGCATCTAGCCTCACACACTCGTGCGATTTTTTGGTGTGGTCTCTTTTGCGTCCTGATGTGTAAATGTCATGAGCCAACTAACCTGTCTGTGTGTCAATTGTAACTGGTATACCATCCTTTTTCCAGGTGCTGCCCAGCAGAGCGCTGCAATCTCCCACCTTTACTTGGAGGTCCTTGCTGATCTACCTTGGAGCCGTACTGCTGCTGATGCAACACGAGAAAAGGTAGCTGCTGCTACTACAGGGGCAGCTGCCTCAGTAGCAGAGCAGCAGCCTCCTGTCAAACCTTCTCGTCCGCAGCAGCAAGGAAAACAAGGCCCCAAGGCTGGGGGTGGCCAGGTGCAGAATTCTTTTCAGACCACTGGCCAAGGTGGGAACGTATTGTGCTTGGCTTGGTTTATTGCAAATTTCACACCTTTTGTCCATGCCACTTCCTGATGTGAAAGAAGCATCTTGTCCAGAAAAGCTTCACAATTATGTTAATGCATTATTTCAATCTCAATCGTACCTTTTTACATTATAACCTTCCTTGATAGAAATGCTTGGTATAACAGATTTATGAACTTGCCGTGTCTTTGGGCGATCTGGCCCCATTTTGAGCCTAAAATCTGCACTTCCAAGCTTGCACAGATATGCTCTTGTACATGAACCCATTAGCGTTATAACAACTCTTGAATTACCAGATAGAACATTCTGGACTTCATTTGAAACGCATGTTGTTCTTGTCACCATCGTAGTTTCACCGGTGCAACCAGCAGTAGCCCTGCATGTGCCTAGCTTGGCAGAAGCACGTAAAATGCTGGACCAGCACCATTTTGGGCTTGACAAGATAAAGGACAGGTAAGCAATACAGCACATTCTGGTCCTGCATGCAAATCCCTAAAGTGAAGAGTTCCTCAGGGTTTTGCACACGCGATAAGCCATGCTTGGCCACGCAAGTGAGTGCTGTCCAGGAACGCACTGGCCAGATACTCTTACTAAGGACTCTTGTTACAACCTTTGTAAAAGGGAAGGAATGCGCGCAAGCCATAACCTGATCACATTGGTGATGTCTTGTGCCACATACTTTTGCAGGATCGGAGAGTACCTGGCCGTGCTGCGGCTCAAGGGCACCAGCACAAACGCCCCTATCATACTGTTTGTGGGGCCGCCTGGCATCGGGAAGACTACATTGGCCAGCAGTGTGGCTGAAGTACTGGGCAGACCTTTTGTGCGGTAAGAAAATACTGCTACAAAGACCACGGTCAACTGTGTTGTGCTTTCCTCTGGCTGCCTTCATTTGTCATCTCTTGCTTGCTCTCAATGATATTGGTTTTAGAGACGCTTAATTGGCGTTTTGCCATTGATGTTGGCTTCATCACATACTTTGCTGCGCAGAAGCTTTTCTGCTACAACAAAACCATTAGAGGTTCCTTTTTGTCTATTCACATTTGCTGAGTCAAAGCTCTCGCCCACTCATGTACAACAGGATTGCGCTTGGTGGTGTGAGGGACGAGTCAGAGATTAGAGGGCACAGACGGACGTACGTTGGTGCCATGCCGGGTCGGATCATACAGGTGCAATGGTGATTGGCTGCCTTACTTTAGGGATAACACCCCGCATAACTATCATTTTTTGCCCTGCAGGGTGACTGCGATTTTTTTAATATTATTTTACCTTGTGGGGTTGTGCGGGTTTGGTGATAATAACCATTTTCGGGTCGCTGCCGGTCATGAACAGTGAGAGGTACCTCTCCCCGCCCCGCCCCCCGCCCCCTGTCCCACAGCACCAGCCTCGGCCTCAGCAGCAGCAGCAGCAGCAACCCCAGCCCCAGCACCGGTTGCTCCCAAGGTGGGATTCCGGAAAGCAAGCCGCGGCGGCAGCCGAGCAGCAAGGCAACCGTCCAAGCCAGCAAGCAAATGTGGAACAGGCTGAGCGCCGAGGCGGAGGAGGCAGCCAACAATAAGCTGATTGGCAGGTCAAAGAAAGATTGCTACGGTCTCACAATCTGGTTGTTGGGACACCTCAGGGGCACAGCTGTTGTGCACAGAGGCATTGGCACTCACATGAGGGAGAAGCTGTGAGGCAGGGGGAAGATGAATGGGAGGAAGGCATAGGGGTTAAAAAGAACCAACGCTTGTGCATGCAGAGCAGGTTAGAGCAACCCAACAGCTAGAAGATGAGCAGGTGGGGCAGACGAGGTCACGCACCAAGGCTGCCCGCACCCAAGCAACACCATCAGCGTGCACGAGCAACAGCAGCAGCGGCAGCAGCAGCAGTGATAGTGGCTAGAGGAAGAGGAAGCAATTCTTGGGAAGGTGTAGAGTAGAGTAGAGTAGCAGAACAGAGAGCAAGCTCACATGCGAACAGCATGTTTGCTTACCTTTGCCCTTTTGCGGTGTTCTTTTTCGTTGAGATTGTTTGTAAGGCCTCTTATTTCTAAACATGAACAGGGTTAAAGGCCCTGCAGGGTTGATGCGGGAAGGGCAAAAATATACATTCTGGGGGTGCGGGAAGGTGCGGGATTTTACTATATATTTCTGAAATTTGGGGTGCGGGATGAGTACGCTAAGATACAGTATCTTGTTACTGCAGGTATTAAAAAAGGCAGCAACTTCTTGTTTCACTATTACTTCTGAGTACTGCAAATTTCTTGAGTTCTGGTGGCGTGTGCAACTGAATGTCAGTTAAAACTGCCTTGTCACAACTTGCGCTGTGAAACCATACATTGTGCTTGGCCACAGTCAGGATTCAAGCTTTGTTCCCTTCGCGAGCAATTACTGCTCCCTATTGACTGCAGCAACTTGCTGATTGTGGTTTTTTTTTTTTTTATCTTGTTGGCAGGTATGGGTGTCAACGGCCCACCTGCCATATTTTTGAAAGGAAATTCCGTAGAGGATTTGTGCTATTAGCCAGCTCAGTGATTTTAGGCAGTTTGTATTGAAGCCCCTGCTCAGTCAAATTTTTCCCAGTAGTTTTCAGGCAGTGTTTATAAGTCAGTTTGGATGATGGCCAAGCGTAAATTCCCTCTTCAAACTTGTGTTTTAGCGGCTTCCTTGAACAATGTGTTTAATCCTTTAATTGCAGGCACTACGGAGGGCATCAGTGTGCGATCCAGTGCTGCTGCTTGATGAAATTGATAAGCTTGGACACGACTCAGTCCGAGGGGATCCATCAGCAGCATTGCTCGAGGTGGATGTCCTCACGTAATGGCAAGCTTCTGCTTTTTCTTTTGCCTTCATACAAGGAATAACCCTTTCTTCTGGCCAGGGTTGTTCAGTTCTTTTCTTGGGGAGCAAGGGTTTGATAAAGTTCGTGAAAGTTATAGAATCCTCGAACTGTTAAAGGGTTTGATGTGCAATTCTGGGAAACGGGCCCTTGGGCTCCTCCCCCCACCTTAGCTCTTTCCAATTATATGTATGTTTATAAATAATTATAGGGGGGGGAAAGGGCCGGAATGGGACCATGTCATCATTGTAGCAGAAACAGGAGAACCTCAAGGTGCAGTGCAAGTGCCACGTTGTACAAATTCTTGGCAGTTCAGAAATGTGTAACAAGTTTGGCCTTAAGACCAAGAAAACTTCCTGGCCTGATACAGATTGCAGATCATATTTTATATATAAAATTATTGAACATGCTACTTTTACTGCAAGGAAAGAGTGGGACTGAACTGGGGGGAGCTGCTGTCCCTTGCAATTTTGACAGACGCATGCTGTAAAGTTTGACGAACTCTGACCGAACGGCACTTTTTAAATTCGTTAAAATGCGTAAAAGTTTGCAAACCCGAACTTTTGGCCGAACCTCGAACTGAACAACCCTGCTATGGGCCAAAACTTTTAACATGTTCTCCGACACCAGCATTGAGGGCGTGAAAGAGCCCACATGCATGAACCTGCTCTGTGTACAGGTTCTGGACGATGTCCAAAACTCCACCTTTGTGGATACTTATTTGGGCCTCCCCTTTGATCTTTCCAAAGCCATGTTTATTGGCACAGCAAACCGGCTAGCTGACATCCCCAGTGTCCTTTTAGACCGCATGGAGGTGCGGTACTCAACGTATTCTGCTATAAGCAAGCGCAATCATGTTTTGCCTTTGTGTGCACTGTTGTTGTCTGCTAGGCTTTAAATTCTGTACAAGCCTGCTTACTAGCTTCTGCCACCTAATTTTGCTCTTTTCAGGTCATTAACCTCTCTGGATATACGTTGGTATGTGCGGTTTTCTTGAAAGCTTACCGTTAATTATTTGGTGTTAGTACTGTCATTGCACCGTTTTGAAGCTTCTTAGGTAAATTCAGGTGTAATTTTAACTTGTCACTGCCTTTGTGTATTCCCGAAACAGGAAGAGAAGACCCATATTGGAATGCACCACCTTCTGCCAAAGCTCCTGTCTGAGGTAAACGTTATGTCTTCTACACCACTGCCTGAAATGCAACCGACGCACTCAGCTTTTTCTTTCTTTGTTAGGCTTTATCCTACAACGAGTATTCCCTCTCTTACATTTCCTTCCAGCACGGCCTCACGTCCGCAAACTTGCATCTCTCGGCCAGCGTCATGGAGCACATTGTGGAAAGGTATGTGTGATGTATGTCACCGTAGATTCGCTTGAAGAATTTTGCCTAGTCAAATAAATTACAAACCATGGTAGTCATAAATTAGTACATTCAAGGTAAGGGATTTATTTTGACATTGGTATGAATTCATCATTTGCATGCAATTATTCATGCCCAAACCTCTCCAGTTTAATAAAAGTTTGGTTTGCTGGAAACATAGGTTCTAGCCAACACTCTTTTAAAATTTTTTTGCTTTTAGGTATACCAATGAAGCTGGTGTGAGAGGCTTATCCCGCTGCTTGGCAGCGCTCTGCCGGCATGCTGCTGTTGCTATCATCACGCAGGTAGGGACTGATTTGGTTTTCCCGTATTGAACCTGCTGTAGGAAGCTTCACTGCTGGAAAACAATGCGAGCCTTAGGCATTTTTTAGTGTGCAGAAAAGCCCGACTCTATACGCTCCAATTTGGCTTTGTAGGGTTAAAAGGTAATGGAATCACTCCTCACGTTACCTTAAGTAAAGGAGCCATCCTGGTATCAAGTATACTAAAGATCCACCACAAAGGAGAATATTTGGGCTTACCTGTACTCAAAGCAAAAACATTTAGATAAACCCAAAGTTCAAGTTATCTAGCTGCTTTTGCCTTGGCACATACAGTCCTTCTGCTTGTCCGCCGGGATGCCTCCATTCCTATCAATTACTCTTAATTTTCGCTTGCCTTTTGCAGCGTGATACAGCCCCTTCATATGCACCTTGCTCGCAACCTACCATGGAGGACTCGAGCCCTTACACAGCCGCCCCCGGAGGCAATGCGTCTGCCAGGGGCTCTCAGGTGTCTCAACAGACACAACAGTCTTTTTCACACAGCTCAGCATCTTTCCTTCCTCTTCCACAATCCCTGCATGGCAGCTTAGCTGCTGTCTCAGAAGCACCCCTCTCGATTCGAGGTGCTGCAGCTTGGCCGTCAGCTCAGCAGCTCAGTGCACCATCCCTTTTACCCTCTTCCAGCGGCACTAATGCAATTCAAAATAGCACACAACCAAGCACCAGTAGCCATGGGGGAGGAGGACTCCGTGGTTGGCTGTTTCAGTCGCGCACCCCTCCGGCCTCTGCTCTCACTCCCTCTCAGCAGCAGCAGCAGCAACAGCAACAGCAACAGCAACATCAGCAGCAACAGCAACAGCAACAGCAACATCAGCAGCCATCCTACGCTAGTTCTTTGATGGAGAATGGAGGGGGGGATCATTGCTTGCCCTATCCGCCAGATTTATTGCAGCAGGTCAGTTCCCGTAGGTTTCATGGCAATGGACTTGCCAATCCACGCGACTGTGAGCGTCGTTGCCAGTGTCATGAATACTATGAAATGAGTAGTGTTGTACAGTAACTTTCAAGCTGTCTTATGATCGCACATAGTACAATCTTAACAACCAAAAAATTGCATTGTTGTGCTTTTTGGCTTTATGATTCTTGCTGGACCCCCGCCAACGGACATTAACCCCCGGCACTTCCGTGAAACCATTTTGTCCGTACACCAGAAAACTCATTACATACTACTATGTGCCTCACATAATGGCCTGTTTATGAACTGAATGCCAGCATCACTCTAGTCATTGCTGCCTACAACCTGGTTAGGCTTGGCTAGTGAAAGCACCGGTTCAAAAACTTTCCTTCATCTGGTCCATCTGTGCAAAGGACAGAGGTTAAAGCTACGCTCTTATTATCACAGATTTTTGCTTGAACTGTTTTCTGTTTTTTCTCTCTCCCTCTTTCTGAAGCCGGCTTTAAAACATCTTATTGCTCCCTTTCTCTGCCTTGCAGCATGCAGAGGCGGTGGTGGTGACAGAAACAACAGTAGAGAGCGTACTCGTAAGTGCAAAGCTTGATGGATGGACAGATGACCCACAAGTTTTACTACCGCATTTCAGGGAATTAGTGTTACACTCTCCTTTTTCCTGTGAGACCATCTCATGATCTCCATGACCAGCCCACCCCCCTGTCAACCAGGCTTTTCAATCACTTCACTATGATTGCTCTTATGCCATTATCCGTGTTCAGGGCCCTCCCCATTTCGGGCCCCCAGAATTATCAGAGCGCGTTCAGGCAGGGGAGCCAGGCGTGGCAACCGGCCTTGTTTGGACGCATACGGGCGGGAGCGTGCAGTACATAGAATGTGTGCGGACTTCAATCGGGCAGCCAGGCAGGTGCGAGGAGTGGAAGTTTTGTTGCGCGTGTGCCAGTCTAGAATGCAACATTAGTAACATACGGTGAACAATGGCCCTTGCCAAGCATACCGTGCATGTTGTTCACACAGGCCGGGGACCCTAACATTGACAGGGCAGGTCGGGGAGGTGCTGGAAGAGTCGGCTCAAATAGGTATGTATCAATGACAAGGAATTAGAAGAATGCAACAGTACAATGTAAGTAAGGAAATGCTCTGAATATGAACTAGAAATACGATGTTCATGCTCGACTCGAGACGCCGGAGTGTCGATACTTTTGTGGCAAAAGGTGTACAATTTCGCGGTTTGCAGGTTCCTTTCTTGTACTAACAAATGCAAGCATGTCACACACAAGCGCACGCATTTGTCTACACCACCTGCACATGCGCACACTCATGCACAGCGCTGTCCTGGATTCGAGCCCATGCTGACGAGCTTCAGATTGACGCATCTTCAGTGCACACACCAAGTCCACACCCCAAAGCTAACGCCAGCAGTACCTTCGAGAATACTACTGACCCAGTGTGCTCAGATCCTGGTTTAAACTTACAGCCCAACGGAAGTCAAGCAGACAGCGCAGCAGGTCAGAAACACAGTGGAAAGGTGGAGCTTATAAACCCAGCTAGCTGCTGGGATCTGCACTTGCACTTACCTGCTGGAGCAATCCCTAAGGTGCGTACGCTTGCCTCCTTTGTTTGCTATTCGGACATGTGACTTTGTCATAAGAATAGGAAGGCTATATTTCATTTTGCTTTAGTGATTTCTTTGTGCACCTCAGAGGTGTAGATAGATGGATTAGGCAAGAACACAAACGCTTTTTGCACCTTACTCTCTTAAGTTTTAGAACAACTCCTACCAACCAAAAGCTTCTTTCATCTTACAGGACGGACCAAGTGCTGGGATAACGTTGGCCATTACGCTCATCAGTGCTTTGACAGGTACAGATATAGCAGGCTTAACAGCTATCATGTACCTTGAGCTTATTTGCCTGCGCCTCATTGTATCCGTCATTTTGTGTGTCAAGCAGTTTTGTTGTCCTTCGATGCCACACCCCTTTATTTGTGTTGAGCCACCAAGGCTGGAAAAGCAAATGATGTACCTCACGTCCTCATTCAGCATTTTCTATGCATCGTGTAATGTTACGTAAGACTTGCGTTGCTAGAATTGCCAGGACCTGCCATAACACGCGAGCTGTGCAGCACCTATAAAGCCTGCTAAACCATAAACTTTTTCCACCTGAACACATTCACTTGTGCTGACAGGCCGTTGTGTGCGAGCGGATGTATGCATGACCGGAGGTGAGCCACAAGGTGTTCATTTCGAATTGACGATCAAGCCGTATGATGTATGAGCACAAATGCCAGCTATAAAGCAGTAGCACGTACCTCTCTGGAATGCGTTTATTAAAGTGAGCCAGAAAACTGCAGGCGTGCACGGAGGCGGAACACACACCACATTCACAGACGCACACCTGTACACACCTACACACACATACACACACATACACACACATACACATACACATACTCACTGACACACACACACACACACACACACACACTCACATACACATACTCACTGACACACACAAACACTCACATACACTTACATACACAGAGCTCACATTACGGGGATTAGTGTTGCCGGTGCGTTTGCTATCGTGGGTGTCGTCAGTCATGATGTGTTTTCACTTTAAAGGGACATGCAAAGAATAGCTCAAGCACTTTGCTGCATTGTAAATTCTCCGAGCACCCAAAATTCTTCAAAAATGGCCCCTTTTGCATGATGTTGATCGCATTTGTTGATTGTGCAGGTGGGGGGATTAAAAGAGAAGCTTTTGGCAGCACATCGCTCCTGGCTCAGGCGCACCATTGTGCCTGCGCGCAATCTGCCAAGCATCCTGGCTGATGTGCCGCCTGCCGTGCTTGAAAAGATCCAGGTGCTTCCGGTCCACAACATTGAGCAAGCTCTGTTGCATGCGTTTGACCCCCCTTTTATCTTGCTGCCTAAGGCACGCTTGTGATTCCTAGCCATTTTCCTTCGAGGTACAGTACAAAATGTAGCAGCAATAGGCATCCTTAATTTCCTTGTTCAGATTTTGTGTGAAATTACGCTGATTGGATTTATTGTTTAGCATAACTTTTGGCTGTCAAATATTTTGTTAGGTATCTTCATTCACTTGCTTCTTTCATTGATGTGGTCGAACGCTAATATATGACAAACAGGATTAGTACAAAAGATGAGTGGAGGAACGAAGTATTTCCAAGCTCAACACGCACCCAGGTGGGATGTTGTGTGTCTCTGCATCCATCGGGTGTTGCAGAACACAAAACAACATCCTTTCCTTATCCATGTCGGTAGTGTTTAAACTATCTGCGTTGTTTCTCTATTGTTATTTTGGTCAACACGCACTTGCGAATGAGCAGAGGCCAGCATGCTTATTGGTGGAAGCCCCCAGGATTATTTTACCGCATATTTGCAAAGCGTAGTCTCAAAAAGGGTAAACAGCTGATAAATCGCACCAGAATACTGCACCAAAACTTCCTCAACCTGCACCTGATGAACACCTGATGCTTCAAAAACAAGGGTCTCTGCCAACCAAAATTTACAAGATTTACAGAACAAGGCATTCAGTCAAGAAGCGCGACTGCAGCCTGCTCATATAAAGCAATTAGTTTATGGAGGAAAAAAGAAGCTAGTTATTGTCCTGGCATAAGGCAAGGAAAGTAATATTACATCGCTATAGTTATTGTTCTGGCTTAAGAAGGTAGAAACATCATGGAATCCTGTTGGAAAACAGAGCTGCATACTTCCTGCGGAGTGAAATCACGTGGGGATTGACGCAGTGGAAAAGAACATGCTGCTCATCTTGGACATCATCAGCATCACACAGGTCACAAGTGGGGGAGTTACTAAGATTCCAAGTCGCTGTCTCAAAACGTAGGGTGTGAATACGGAGTCTGGCCCTCCATGGAACGAGCTGTACTGCGAATGACCTCACGAGGCAGGTTGAGAAACATGTATTTGAGAAGTGTGTAAGGCAGGCGAATGAGGGACCAGAGCCCTTTTCGTAGGAAGAGCACACCATTGGTGATAAGTAGAGCGTTTGCTGTTGTGCTCTCTCGGATGCGTGTCAGAGTAACGTGTCCAGTACTCCAACCGGGGGCTCTCCTTGAGGTCTGCAAGTTTGAGACTTAATTTTTGTTCAACGCCCTACAAACACTCATGCTGTCACGCTCAATAGTTGACAGTGACAAGTCGTGTTACGATCAGCAGCTATTTGTTTGACAATTGAGCCAGTCTTATTGCTAATCTTTATCTTCTGGATTTGATCATTCTGGTAGTCAAGTAACAACAATTGAAAATGCTAAGAGGTAAGAGGGAATCCTCGAGAGACCCTTACTGTATAACGTCTCTGACTCTATTGTGCGCCTAGTCATAATAATCTCGTGTAGCCACAATGAGACTGAAGAGTTTGTCTGAGACAATGGTCCCAGCCAGCTCCAGACGGAGCAGCATTGTGGGAGGAGCACCATTCAAAGATGAGTGGCACTAGTAGAGACAGACCGACAAACGTGTGTGTGTGCAGAGAGTGTACAGGCACGAGACAGAGATCTAGTAGAAGCATTCTGACGCAGCGATGCAAACCCATTCCTCCTCTGCTGGATGTTTTTCCCACCTTGGAGGTCTTTCTTGGTCCGAAGGCGCAACAAATTATTAGTTGACGTACGGTGTCCTATACTTTGCAGTGACAGCGATTTAATCTGACAATGCTTCTCCTTCTTTGCAGTACTATCTAGCACACAACAGGAACCCTGTATAGGTATGCAGTCTGGTTCAAGCGCTCAATAAACCCCTATGGCCACAACTAGACAGTGCCCTTTCTTCTGGGCTACAACACACGCAAATAAGGAATACGATCACCGAGAGACATATGTTAGTGTGCAGCATGATTGCTTAGCCATAAGGCTCTCGCTCTAGGATCCTGCTTCGTCCCCGTAAATACAAACAGCAGCAAAGAGCCAAACAGGAGTATTGCTACAGCACCGCCAGTTGCTACTAACAGATCCACCTTTCCAGACAGCACGCACCGACCCAAAGATCTCAGCGTTCTCCAACGTCACATTCACCTCATTGAGGTCAAGTACTGAAGTAGACACTAGACCTCCAAATTAGCTGAGCACCGTGCAGGAACAACACAAAGGCAGACCTGCACAATCCTCCGAGGAGCCTCCGTTGCCCTTCACGCCATCCTTTTGGGTGGCACGTATCATCTGCTGCAACATTCACATTGGAGCCTTGAAACCTCAAGGACGTAATTCGTGAGTTTGCAAAATATTACTTTCATACGTTGCCCTTTCCGTATCAGACGTGCCCATTCCCAGTACCATCACTGGCCTCTGCGACCCTCCTGGTTTTATGTAACCTTGAAACAATGCGTGGTATATTTATATGTAATTTCTATAGATCCTTCCCTGATGAAGTCCATTCGCGGACAGCACAACACAAAGAAAGCAGCAGGAGGAAGGAAACGGCAGCAGATTCTGCTCACAGCTGCTTCCCCTACTTCTGTGGAGGTGCAGGCCTTTGCGCAGTTGCACAAAGCCGCCAAAATCAAGTCATGTTTAGAACTTAAACCTGTTACAGAGGAGGGGAACGGGCTGTTCGTGAGCCAGAGAAAGAGTAAGAATGATGTGAGTGAGCTTGGGTACGAGAAATGCAAAGTCCTAACGCGTTCATGTGCGCATGTGCTGGCAAACAGGGCACTTTCGCTTTTACACTTGACCACAACAAATGGTAAACCACGCACAGGTCTTGGTGGCTGTTCCAACAAGCTTAGCCATCATCGTAGACTACAATGACGGTCTACAGATATCTGACGGGCAATGGCCGAGGTCCGTTTGCTCTTGCGGTTTTGCTATAGAGTCTGGTGGTGCAACGTGCTTGTCGTGTGGTGTCTACCCCGTCAGTTTCCGCCTACTCATGTTTGTCGGTCATTGCTGCAGGCTGCGCCAAGGCGTGGCAGCTCCAGAGCCTCTGCCCTGGGACATGCTCATGGCTCTTGCACTCGTGGATGGATTAGCAGGAGACGGGGACTCATTTTGGGGCCCCTGGTGAGATGTGTGAGAGATGTGCGGAGTTTGACCTTACACTGACGTCTATGGAGGAGGTGTAAAAAGAGCCTGCATAAAAAGAGAGATGTGCATTAAGGTATTGGAGTGGGGCATGATGGTTATTGCTCCCGCAGCATCTTGGAAGTTGGACAAAACATTTTGTTTGCCCTGCTTCTGCCATGCTCACAGGTGCCAAGCTGTCCTTCCTCCCCCTGAGGTGAGATTATATAGAAGAACAACTACACGTTTTCGTTGAACAGCGGAGAGAGAGACCCATGACCAAACCTGCTAGCAGGGCAAGAAGGATGATGCTGCTGAAAGTAGTTAGCTAACACAACATAACGTGATTCTCAAGCTTTAGCTCGGTATAATCTCCTTGCTATCTTCTTTTTTCTTCAGGCCTTGACGCTTCCATTCTGCTGGGGCAACGCAAAGCTTGAGCAACTTCAACATGCAGCCATCATCGAGGGTGCACTCCAACAACAGGTGAGGGGCATTTTGATATAGGACAGCTGTATAGGTTGCAGCGAGCCCCGGGTGTTGCTTGTCTTTATGCATAAACCTACAGGCACTGACAACCATCAGCATTTTGCTTTGTCCCCTTTTAACACGACATCGTTCATGCCAATTTTGTATGCCCACCTGCTTTGACACTGCTTGGAGGTGTGATCGCCACAATTCCGTATGAGCAGCGCACCTTTCAAACAATCCTGCAGGCCCGGCTTCAAAGCCTATTCCCAGATCTTATGGATACAGAGGGGCTCGGTGACTGTAGCTGGTTTGCATGGGCTTTCGCCTGTGTACGCTCAAGGGCATTTAAGTGAGTGCTGAGCATGATGTATGTGCCTAGGTGATTGTCCTAGAACGAATGGTGGAGGTATACAAAATTTTCACTGCAATGTTGTCTTTTCAAGTACGGCTCCCAAACCAGCATTTGTTCCTTGCAGGATTAATGATGACATCTTTGCTTTCGTGCCGTTCCTTGACATGGCCAACCACAGCATGAAGCCCAACGCAGACTTTCGTTTAAATGCATCGAGTAAGTTGCACGTTTTCAAAGGTTTTGGTGTTTTGGTATAACAACAGATGTTTTCAGGCAGCGTAGCCAGGTTTACAAACCTCTGCATTTGAGAGGAGGCCTCAAATGTAGAAAAACTCTGTTGCTTGTATCATTGCAGGTGGAGAGTTTGAGCTGGTAGCGCTAGAAGAATTGGAAAAGGGCGAGCACGTCACAATTAGCTATTCAGGTTTGCATTCAGAGAGCCAAGTGGTTGTAACAGTTATTCAATTGCCCTTGACAGTCGTCAAGTTCGTTCACTGTGCTCCTGCAGCAAAGACAACATTAACAAGCATTCCTTTCTCCTGGCTATGCTATGCTTGCAGGGGAGAAGGGCCTCACAAACCAGCGCTTCATGGTAAGGCTTGTTGGCTAGCCTATCTACAAGGAATATGACCGTGGTGCTTTCCCAGACCTGGGATTTTTTTCTGGCACAGCTAAACAAATCGGCCTGAACAAAAATGTAAGCCTGCACGTTCATGCAATTCGTGTGATGCAGGCACAATACGGATTCGTGCCTTCAACTAACCTCGCTGACCGCGTTGAGTTTGATGTCCCTGATGGTTTAAAGGCAGGGTGCGTGAATATATTTTCTCACCTCTCCAGGTGGAATTGTTAGGGAGAAGAATCCTTGCAGGGCTTTACATCTCATGATTGGCAACACATTTGCACATTATTGACGAAGCATATACATTTTTTCAACAGTCCTTGTGTACGCTTCATAAATTAAGATGTCCGTCTTAAGGTCAAGAGACGAGACAGACAGATGAGAGCAGCAGCCATCTTCCTGCTTGCCTCTCAAAGCTTCCCCCCCCTTGTGCGAATAACGTTGATTTTCCTTATTTGTAAAGAGGGTGGAAAAGCTAAAAGAGAATCTTTTGTATCTCACATGCATGGTGTGCAGGTCACCTGACAAGCTGCTGCAGCTTTCACGTGTGCAAGATAGGCTAGGGGATGCAAAACTCACGGAGGCAGCCAATGGCAAGGACCCTTATCTGTGGTGTGGTAAGTGTCAAGCTACTCGGCTGCCTGACACTATGTATCACCGTGTCCATAACAATATAACAATGCATTACCTCTGTAAGGTTGCGGTTTGATGTTCAATAAGGTTGGCCCTCCTTCACTGTCTGCAATGCATTCTGATCTCTTGCCTTGCGCTACAAACGTTTCAATTGTGTGCCAACAACACAAACTGCTTTCACCTAAGCTCAAACTCTAAAGTGTCGGCCTTTAAAACCACGCACACCAATTCCCTCTTGCAGCATTAAAATCTCTGCCGTTTGCCCCAGAGGCGGACGACGCGGGGAGCAGCAACAGCAGTGGGGAGGAGCACATGGTCCTTGCGCGCTCTTTGCTTGCTCAGTGTGAGACCTTGCTGCAAGGTGGGAATTTCAGTTCTTGTGAGAATCAAACAAGACGTGGAAAACTCTAAATGGCATGCTTTGGAATAAATTAAATGCTGTTCTTCTGTTCACGTTGCATTCACCAAGCTTTCTTTTTAAGAGCAAGCTCCCCTCTTTGCCCTCTTTTCAATTGGTAAATCCCAGGCTTTGCAACAAGTATAGAGCAGGACAAAGCCATCCTCGCCTCTGCAAGCACCAGTGATGGGGCAGCCACCGTCACCACATCAGAAGGGGAGGATGACATGAAGTCTGCTGCGCCAAGTGGTGGCAAGCCTCCGTCCCCTCTGTCCATTCTTATGGACACAGTCCCAAACGAGGGCAATGTCTGTTCTATTTCCGACCCTTGCTATGTTGCAGCCGTGAAGTACAGGCTGGAGCGCAAGCAAATAATTAAGGCGTGCATTTCTGTATTGAGAGGGTACTGTTGTACTGAAAAGGATGCTTCCCTGTCATAAACTTCTAACTTAGACAACCTACAACCTTGTTGGTACCAATAGAGGCTTTCTCTGTGCTGATACCACACTGCTTAGTTAGTTAGGCTCGAATGCTAAATATGCTCACAAGCATCATGAATCCGAGGGCTCGTCCAGAGTAACCTTGCTGCTTTGATAAAATCTTGCCTCCATCCAGGAGGCTGTGGTTTGTATGACCTTTTTGGCGTCAAGTGTTGATTGAAATGTAAATTACATGTTCGGGATCCTGACGTCGGGAGCTATTGATTGGTATATAAATGAGTCGATTCTGAGGGGGTCAGGGGGGGGGGTGCCCGGGGGGCCGGGGATTTTTTGGGGGGTGCTCCAGAGTTTTACTGGGCCACTTTCACGAGATATTTATATGTTTCTGGATTCCTCAGCCCAGTCAATTGGCACCCTTGTTGGGTGATTTGATTAAAAGGATTTGGGTGCTGGTCACAAAAATGCATGGAATGCCCCCGAGTAGGTCGCGGAGGTATGGCAGGCAAATTACCAGCAATGGATTTTTAACTCGCAGTTCACGTATCGCATAAGTTGCACGAATAAAGTAAAAAAATGCTTTGGCAAAGGTTTTGGCTCATTTGTGCACTAAACTGTCAGTCAGTGCAAGAGCGTGCGCATATCAGTCTTTGCCCTACTATACAGAGTTTACAGATAAAGCCATCAGTCAAAACGCGCGCTGCTAGGCTGCGTATGTAAAATGTGTAAAAATTGTGATAATTGTTGTTGTAGCACTAGAATTGTAGCACCTACAAAAAATAATTGGAAAGGGGAAAAAGGCACAACGCTGTTTATGACACTACAGCACTGAATGAACCAGTAAATATAATCAAGCATCTGCCAGGACCAGCCGACCGCATTAGATTAACGAGGGGGGATCATCATCTGTGTGTTTTGGGCACATGAACTTGATGTTGCTGAACATCTGTCACACTGAGGATACCAAGAATGAGGGACGCAAATATAATCATACTTAAGACTCATGAGTGAGGAGCAGCACGCACAAAATGAGAGGGTCTGGAGCATCAAACATGGTCTGGCCCTACTATAACCCCTCAGGTATCAATTTATTTGACAAGGTAATTGTGCAGGCGGATAGCTTCTTACATTCTAAGCAGGTCGGCACTCTTATTATTAGTTTGGATTACAAAGGCATTCGACCTGGAATGGCTGCTCAACCTATGAGAACGAGGAAAACCTCAAAACTGTAACTGTCACGGTTGTAGAGCAGGGAGTGTGTCGTGGCACGCTCACCTGGATGTGTTGTGTGAGGAAGTAGGCTCTCCGCACTCGAGCCACACCGTCAAAGTCACCGAGCTTTATTGCAATATTTCTTATTATATTAATACTGCCTGCTCCTTCACTTTGCCCGGGGAAAGTTCCCTTTCCTCACATTTGTGAAAACCACTAGTGTGGCTGGTAATTTACACAATATTAGATATTATGATTTATGCAACGCCTGGAACGTTACATACACACACACACAGCTGGCAATTCTTAAATTGCCTAAGGAATGGTACAGCTCGGGCATGCACCAGCCGGCATGAGCAGCACCAGGCAGCGAGAATAGTGGGATAGGGAACTTGGCTGTCATGCGGGTTCTTGCACTTGGACTGATCTCTGACCCATAGACCAACCCCCATGATTTTATGCACATTTTTAATGGCAGCGGACATCATTTGGCCATGCCTACCTTGCTTTAAAATCTGGCCTTAACATTTCTAACCCTTGGGGGTGGTCTGAATAAACTTGTGTTAATCAACAACTCTAATATAGCGCTATACAACGGCTCCTGGACCAAACTAGCTGGAGCATTATATTTTTAACTTCAGCTTTTGGGGATTTGCATTAGATGCCAATCCCCACAAACTACCTAAATCTGGTGTCGAAATACTTGGTCCTTAGGGGTGATTTGGAAAACATAGCGCTAAAAGTATAGCCATTTATAGCGCTATACGCCGACCCCTATATATTTGCCAGATGACCCCAAAGGACTTGAACTTCAACTCCAGATATCAATGGCAGGCAGGTATTGCAGATTGATGCACATTCCCCAAAAGAATTATACATATTTGGGTCGTATCCTGGTTTAGAGACCAGTTTGTTGCGTTATATTAGGGTCACGCAACCTTGCAGCGCTGCCGGATCTGTCGTGCAGTCCCAAGGACTCAAGAGTTCAGACAGCATGTTTGATATTATATAAGCTGGGCCCATTGTGTCCATTTACCAGAGAAAACATGGTACAAAGTTATAAGGTTTGGCAAAGACCTTAGTCACGAGTTCACCATCTGCCCCAACCCATACAATTCCAACGCCCCTCCTAGCCCTGCAGGGTGCCCTAGCTGCACAACTCCTTGGGCATGTCAGCCGTAACTCACACCAGCTTCTCACGCTGTCCAGGCAGAGGGTGGAACACAGGGATGTGTATGTGCAGCCCCAAGCAGACCAATCGCATTTCGCCGCTGCTGATGTGGTGTGTGCTGACAGCAGCTTGTTGGAGCAAAGGCCAGGTTAGGGAACTGCTTGTCTGCCTTGGCTAGCTAAAAGGTTCGCACATAGTCAGGCCTGGCAGCTGACAAAATCTGCAGCTGGGTGGATCTGCACTTCGCCCTCTGCCTCCTCTGCTGCACCTCCTACTGTGCAAACATCCTCTGCTAACGTTGCTGCTGCTGCTGGACAGCACTTGCGGCGCTGAGCAGAGATGATAGGGGTCAGTGGAGTGAGCAGCAAGTTACAGTGCTTGCACTCCAACACCAGCAGTCCCCCACACTTAAGCCTGATGCTTGCTATGAAGACAGCCATTTCTTTGCCTTACCGCCATTCAACAGTTTGAATTCTTCCACCATTCGACCTGTCATCAAATTCTGCAGGGGTGCACCTGCCTTATGTGACTGCAAGCCATCCTCTCTCAGCTTCATCCACCTGTCCTCCCCATTCAATTCAACTAATGTACATTTATGTTGTATGTGTGGGAGAGGGTGTTAAGGGGCAAACACCGACACCCTCAACGTTGCAGGCGCAATTTTGAAAATCTTCGGTATCGCTACATATAGCACTAGTGGCACTAGTGCCGGCATTCGGTATTGCTACATAACACTAGTGGCACTAGTGCCGATATTCGGTATTGCTACATATAACACTAGTGGCACTAGTGCCGGCATTCGGTATTGCTACATATAGCACTAGTGGCACTAGTGCCGGCATTCAGTATCGCTACCTATAGCACTAGTGGCACTAGTGCCGGCATTAAGTATCGCTACCTATAACACTAGTGGCACTAGTGCCGGCATTCGGTATCGCTACATATAACACTAGTGGCACTAGTGCCAGCATTCAGTATCGCTACATATAGCACTAGTGGCACTAGTGCCAACACCGCGCCCTACATATATATCACCTCAGATGCACCACTTTTTACAGGTATATGGAACATAAACTGGTATGTACCGCTAAGAAATGCTGGATATACCGCCACTCGCTCGTCCCTAGACGATTACAACACCTATATGAGTAATCTCAAGCATTGCCGCCCTCCACACGCCAGCTGCACCTAACCATTCGTGGGTATGTACCATTTACCAAGGCCTGTATAAACACATGACCTGCTGGAACACACACACACACACACACACACACACACAAACAGTGATACCTATTCCGCATGGTATCTTACCCGCATGCGCCCTTCTGCGCTATCAACGCGTAGCACTGCACGCAACCTTCGCAACAGGTCCTGCAGAGTACGGTCCTGGCAATGAGTTGATGGCTGCACTCAGGTTCTTCACGTTTAATTTGCCCGCCAGATCAAGCCAGGGGTCATGGGAATAGCCGCCCTGTTTGTGTGCGCATGTACAACACTTATGAGCGTGTGTATGTGCGTGTGCGTGTGTGTGTGTGTGTGGGTGCATGACTGCGTGCGTGTGTGCGTGTGTGTGTGTGTGCATGTGTGCGTGCGTGTGAGTGCGTGAGTGCGTGCGTGCGCGCGTGTGTGTGTTTGTGTGATCAGCAATAAAAACAATGACTTGTATAACACCTCAAGCAGAGAATTGTGTAAGGCCAAAGTCATTACAGACTCGTGCCATGGACTCTGCATGTTCTACAAAGGTTTGTATGAGCAGCTCACTCAAAAAAGCTGCCCTGCAAATTCTTAAAGAAGCAAGGAAACAAGGAAACTACCTATCTAGGTGCGGGAATGGAAAGGTGGCAGAAAATACTTTTCATTAATTTGTAACGGTGAGAGGTACTTTTTAGAGAGCAGGCTTGGCGAGGCTTGCATGTCTCGGGAATTTTTGTGCATAACTTATGCAGCATAAGCAAGGCAAAAAGGAAGGACCTGTCCTAAAAATCGAACATTTTGCTCACACCCACTCCCCTTGTCGGTGGCATACACACCAACATGATTGTTTTTTCTTAAACATGAATGCTTGCAGCTTCTCACACAAGCTTCCTGAGAAGCTGCTCCTCTCTCTGCAAGGACGGCTGAAGGTAATGTGGGCTTTAGTGAGGTATCCACTGGATACTATCCAGTCACCCGATTCTCTGCATGCCTCCTCTGCTCGCAGCGGTCCTGTGTGGCACAAGGCAGTTGATCATGTCAACTGACAAAGCAACGTTACTCAGCATGGCAAAGTGGCACTCACTTGATTTGTATGGACAAGCACACATCCCAGGACTTGTGCAGGTTGCGCAGCAAGCATTGCAACTGAGCGAAGCATAATTAGTTTCAGAATGTCCAGAGTAGCTGTGGCCATCGCTTCGCAGCCTAGTGCTCAGCTTCCCCACCAGAATCCCTTTGCCCCACCCTTCCTTCCCTATGTCTTCCAGTAGCCAGCTCTCCACTCCATAGATGACGAGCTGTCTATGGACGAGGACCTAAATTCTAAACCCAAGGCCTCAGCTGGCTAGCTGTCTCCACTGCTGTGGGGCCCAACCCAGGCTCACCTGACTACCCAATGCACAGACTCGTGTGTGCATCCTGACCGTTTCCTATGAGCATTACTCCCATCAGCCAGGGAACCAGGCTGATTTTTCTTTGTTATGCTTTTCTGTGGGCACAGGAAAACAGCCTCCTATCCCAACAACATTATTGAGAAACTGAAAACTTAAGTGCGAAACATGGTACATGCTTACCCAAGGCTTCCCCACCCTTAGGCGTGCCAAACTTTGCAGGTGCTTCCCACGCCTAGCCTCCCATGTAGCGGGGCACTAGGCAATTTTGCTTGAGATAGACCAGCTCCAGTCTTTTGACAAATACTACACTCCCCCTGCTAGCTCTGCAAGCCATGGGAGGGGACAATATCTTTTAGCAACTCCGAGACAAGATTGGAGAGGACCTCACCTGGAGTTCCTCTGGTCCACTAGGAATGCTCTCCAACGGCAGCTGGTCCACCAAATTCTGGATTGAACGCACAACGCACGGCATGGCGTTGTCATCCCCTTTTGTTCTTGCCACGTCAGGCCGGACCTGGGCTTCGATGACCAGCCCTAAATCGCCCTTGGAGGCCGTGTTCTTGGCCAGCTTCTTCAGGTCCTTCATGACCAGCCCCTAGTCCTCCTTGGAAGCCATTTTGTTCAGGTCCTCCTTGGTGGCCATGTTCCGGCGGATGTCAAGAATTTCTCACGGAAATCGCGCAGGATCTGCACATGGAAGCGTTAGTATGCATGCATGTGTGTGTATGTGTGTGTCCAGCTTCTTCAGGACCACAAGATGCTGGCCAGAAGCGTGCAAGAAAGTGCATGCATATCTCTGTGTGTGTGTGAGTGTGTGTGTGTGTGTGTGTGTGTGTGTGTGTGTGTGTCCAGCTTCTTCAGGACCACAAGATGCTGGCCAGAAGCGTGCAAGAAAGTGCATGCGTGTCTGTGTGTGTGTGTGTATGTGTGTGTGTGTGTGTGTGTGTGTGTCCAGCTTCTTCAGGACCACAAGATGCTGGCCAGAAGCGTGCAAGAGAGTGCATGCGTGTGTGTGTGTGTGTGTTTGTGTGTGTGTGTGTGTGTGTGTGTGTGTGTGGTTG
>Ga0307974_1000422_pt1 | contig 25698 bp, 26 predicted proteins | sample OrgLakmetagen784_FD_201812 | JGI IMG/M metagenome (GOLD analysis project Ga0307974, IMG submission 201812) | Saline water microbial communities from Organic Lake, Antarctica - #784 | ecosystem: Environmental > Aquatic > Non-marine Saline and Alkaline > Saline | place: Antarctica: Organic Lake... | reverse complement strand
ACACATGCACACACACACACACACACACATGCACACACACACACATACACACACACACACACACACACACACACTCACACACACACACACATGCACACACACACAGACACTCACAGACACTCACAGACACTCACAGACATGCATACACACGTGCTCGCACACATACACACATACATACACATAAACATGCACATACACGCGCTTGCACACATACACACACAGACCATGCATATGCCTTGGATCACGCATAATCGTATATAAACAAATCAGTCGAATATATCAAACGCACGGACATAAACAAACACCCACAGATGCATACACACACGCAGATGCACACAGGGACATATCACACGCAGGCCCATTGTTATATACTTACATATTTAAAACACAAACAAACAGGATCGTGTGCAGGCTTTGCTTGACACCACCCTTGATTTGCATTGTGTGCAGGCCCATGGAATCCTTCTTCTGCTCATCCTAGGGTGTGGATGGTGGTGGGCAGGGGCGATGCGAAGGAGTGAGCGACTGCGCAGAAAGTGCGCAAGCAAGACTGTCAAGAAGAGAGACCTCCCGGTTTCCGAAGAAAGAACCGGTATGTAGATGGGTTTGTGGGTGACAGGAGCTGCGGCAAAAGTGTGTGTGTTTTGTATATTTGTGTGTTTGCTGTTTGTAAATGTTTGTGTGTTTTCTTGAAAGTGTGCACCTTGCGTAGAGAAGGTCACAGGGAAAAGGGCTGCATGTGGTGCAATAAGGAAAGGTTGCTAAATTGCACAAGAGGTGAGGGCCAAATAAACCAGTCTGCACAGTGTCTGAGCAGGCAAAGAAAGGTCGGCTTAAAGGACCACCAGGCTTGCAGAACAGCGTTAGTAAGCTGATGTGTGTTTTAGGCTGGTGTGTGTGATGTAGGCTGACGTGTGTCGCAGGCTGATGCGTTCAGAGTGCTGGTGTGTGGTGAGCCCAAATGTTCTGATGGCCGAACCAGCCCTGCTGTGACTTTACAACAAACGAATCAGCACAGGCTCAATTCAATGGGCTCCGCTCCACCACTCAAGGATGCATTTACTGCCTGGATAAGCAGTACAAGTTCAACAGCCCACACTTTACTTATGTCCCTTCCCTTGATATACTCCTTGTGAAATATGGATGTTTGTGTGTCAATTACACACTTACATAAACACATAAATACAAACAAACACACACACACTCATACACACACATGCACACACGTTGTGGAAGTTGGTTTGACCTGGACAAGCGAGGGACGCTTCAATTTGTGCGTGTGCGTGTATATGTATGCGTATATGGTATAGCAACGCCACAGAGGGTTGTGTGAATCTAGATCAGCTTACCGAAATTTTTGGACGCTGGGTCTCTCCAGCGTTTTACACAATAAACCGAGGTCTTTACTATTGCCATTTGTAATAGGGTTATTGTAACAGGCCTCTGTGGTCATGCCCATCAAAGGCTGCCGTGCCCACAGTGTCAATTAGATCATCCTGGAATTTGCTTCTGCTCTACAGGACTGCCATTAAAGGTCTCAGTGGTCATGCCTGTCAAGGGCGGCCGTGCCCACTTTGTCAATTTATTCATCCCGGAAGCTACTTTTCTTCTACAGGACTTCTGCCGGAGGTCTCAGTGGTCATGCCCGTCAAGGGCTGTCGTGCCCACAATGAAGCGAACTGGGGGAGCCATGTGGCCATGCGTTATGGTGGGTTGGTGTAACAATTTTATGATGAAAAAAAGTCTTATATTGGGTTGGTGGAAAAAGTGCACTGGGGGAGCCATGTGGCCATGCGTTATGGTGGGTTGGTGTAACAATTTTATGATGAAAAAAAGTCTTATATTGGGTTGGTGGAAAAAGTGCACTGGGGGAGGCCATGTGGCCATGCGTTATGGTGGGTTGGTGTAACAATTTTATGATGAAAAAAGTTGTATAGTGGGTTGGTGGAAAAAGTGCACTGGGGAAGCCATGTGGCCATGCGTTATGGTGGGTTGGTGTAACAATTTTATGATGAAAAAAAGTCTTATGGTGGGTTGGTGGAAAAAGTGTACTGGGGGAGCCATGTGGCCATGCGTTATGGTGGGTTGGTGTAACAATTTTATGATGAAAAAGGACTTATAGTGGGTTGGTGGAAAAAGTGCTGTGGGGGGTTGGTGGAAAAACTTTTATGGTGGAAAAAGTCTTACAGTACGATTGACACACGCGCGCACATACACCCACGCACACCCACACACACTCACCACCAGGTGGGCCGTTGGAGTTTTTGTTCGTGGGGGAGAGTGACAAGGACCCTGCATGGCCGTATTTGAGAACCCTGAGCTCCTCTGCCCACATCAGCCACCATAATAATAATAATCAGCAGCAGCAGCAGTTGGAGAAACCGTACCAGGTTTACCATCAGCAGCAGCTGCAAAACGAGGGAGTGCAGAACACGCAATGGCACCAGCAGCAGTCAAATGAGGGGTTGCAGGATCCACAGTGGATCTGGGAAATGGGGGAGGGGCTACAAAAAGGTACACACTCTCATCATCAGCAGCAGCAGCTGATCAAAGAAGGAATGCAAGAAAGCGCCTTGTGTCATCAACAACAGCAGCTGCAGCATCAGACAGGGGAGGGGCCACAAAAAAGCGCCCCCTCGCATCAGCAACAGCAGCAGCAACATCAGCAGCAACAGCGGCACACAGGAGGAGGGTTGCAAGGAGGCACGCATGCTCATCAGCAGCAGCAGCAGCAGGATCAGCAGCAGCAGCGGCAGACAGGAGAAGGGCTGCAAGAAGGCATGCATGCTCAGCAGCAGCAGCAGCAGCAGACAGGAGAAGGGCTGCAAGAAGGCACGCATGCTCATCAGCAGCAGCAGGATGAGCAACAGCAGCGGCAGCAGACAGGAGAAGGGCTGCAAGGAGGCACGCATGCTCATCAGCAGCAGCAGGATCAGCAACAGCAGCAGCAGCAGATAGGAGAAGGGCTGCAAGGAGGCACGCATGCTCATCAGCAGCAGCAAGATCAGCAGCAGCAGCAGCAGCAGCAGACAAGAGAAGGGCTGCAAGGTGGCACGCACTATCATCAGCAACAGCAGCAGTCAGGCGCTGGTAATGCCTGTGCTGACAAATACAGGCGCACGGTGCGCTTGCATGTGGCCGGCCTGTCCTCATGTTGCTCCCAAAAAATTCACAAGTGAGGATCGTGTGTGCGTGTGCGTGTGTGTATGTGTGTGTGTATGTGTGTGTATGCCTATGTGTGTGCATGTGTAATACCTGTCAAGCACACTGCAAGGGACACACACACACACACACTTCATTTTCTCTGACCTGCAGCTGAACTTTCTTCTTGAGCAGGCCACCTTGAGTGAAGCTTGCCTCCTAAGAAACGAAAAGGAAAAAAGCCTCCTGCTTTAGCCATTCTGCGACCTCCTCATCTGCTTGTGCCCTCCTCGCTGCCCTCCTCAGTTCCTTGTCCACTACAGTGTCCACTTCAATGCCCCCCTCAACCACTGCATTACCCGGTGCTACTATTTAACAGACCAGTGCCCGCTGGCGCTAACATACTCCACTCCAGTGCCCGCTGCTGCTATCAAACTGCAACCTCCTCATCTGCTATAGTGCCTGCTGCTGCTCTTGAACACACCTCCCAGTAGACATCAACACCAAGTTTGTTGTCAAACAAAACGTACACCCACACCCACACACGCACACACACACATACACACACACGCACATTTGCATATACAACACACGCACACACCCCTTCCAGCCTGGCCTCTGCTGCCTTAGCAACCTCCCCCAGCGCCCGCTACATTTTGTTCTTGGATGATGATGTGGAGTGCCATACCTCCACCCTAGAAGACCTCGTGGGTATCCTGGAACAAGATCCTTCACTATTCATGGCCACAGGTGAGGGGCAATGCCGCATACTTTGTGTCTCACACTTCGAACATTTGGGGCGTCTTTTCAGACACAGGTGAGGGGCAATGCCGCTTACTTTGTGTGTCTCACTCTTTTAAAAGTTGGGGCACAATCTCAGATCATGGCCACAGGTGAGGGGAACTGAGACTGCCATCCTGGGTAAGAAAAAAATATATCATGTAAGCGGTAATAAGACCAAAAGTGTGTGACTTGCCTTCAAACCCATGTCGTGCGTCATTTTCCTTCTTTTCTCTTTGTCTTATGCCTCTTCTTTTTGGTGGAGGAGTTTTACGGTACTCGGTACCAAAATGTCCTTTCCTTAATAATGGGGGAGTGGTTTTCACTGCCTATGCTTTTCTATTTTTTTCTTTTTCTTACGCCTTATTGGACTAGCACACAATCTCAGACCATGGCACAGGTGAGTGGCAACTCCATCCCTTGGTGTGTGTCTTACTTCTTTAATGAACTGGGGCATGATCTCAGATCACTACACGGTGTGAGGGGCAGATGCATCCCTTGGTGTGTGTCTCACTTTTTTATTGAACTGGTGCGTGATCTCAGACCATCACACGGTGTGAGGGGCACGGCCATACCTTGGATTCTGCCTCACTCTTTTGACAATTTATACAGTGTGCTCTCTTGACAAAATATAAAGTGTTCATCATGGCCACAGGTAAAGGGAGCTATCGTCCCCTACAATTACTTTTCTGATTGCTTTACACTTTATTTGAGGCAGAGGGAACTCCAGATACCAAATTGACTCCTGTTCCTTATCTATTATGGGGAGGGGTTCGGTTTGCCTTGTTTGCTTGTTACATTATATCGACGCAACCAACCTGATCCACGTCATAGGGAACACTGTGGGATGTCCTCACACTGGTTATCAGCCACAGTCCAAGCTGGTCAGGCTCTGCCCTTCATTGCATCATGGGTCCGCTAGCTCACATCATCTTTTTACTTAATTCTTATTTTCCAGCTCTTTTCCGCAGCAATGCTGCAGGCCCATCCAACGATTCTGACTCTGATATCTCCTTTCACGCTCCTCCCATTTACTCTTCCGCCTTAGCACATGATATCTCTTCCGCCTCCCCTTTTCAGCACTTTGCTTGGATGCCACTGCAGCTTGATACTGTATCTCACACCCAGTACTCAGATCATGCATTATCACTCCATGCTCCTGGTACAAGCTATTGCACAACTGAAACAAATGGTACCTTGCCATTTCTCCGCATCTCGTCAGGAAAGATCACGCCTGATCAAATCATCACACGTTGAGTTGGAGCAGAGCCAAAAACGTGCGCCATGCACCGGATCACCCCTATAGCTGTAGCAGCACGTAGGGAACACCTCATCTTTAGGGTTGGCCATAGTTGTGTGTATATATACACACTGTATTATATTGTATATTTGGTCATTTCCCTGTCTAAATTACCGCACGTGCACCGTATATATATGTGTATATATATGGCTTTGGCCAACTCTACTAATCTGATAGGGTCATTGACATACAAACATGGTTCTGGCCAACTCTAGTCATCCGATATGGTCGTCAACTCACGGACATGAAACTGGCCAACCTCAGCCATGCATGGTACGGATGTACATTCACGATCATGTCTGCAATCTCACACATGTTGAGTACAAACCTCACACATGTTGACCCACAAGGCAGGCTACCCGTTTTACATCCCACATGATCAGATGTAGGGTCGGAGCAGCACCAGATTCGACTTTCGTGTGCCGTATCAGTAGCAGCTAGAGAAAATCTCGTATGATAAGGTCATATATAACTTGTATACACCTTATGGATATGGTTCTGGCCTTGGCCAAACCTCAGCCACACATGTTGAGTACAAAAGCACGATCCTGGCTGCAAGCTCACACATGTTGAGTACAAAAGCACGATCCTGGCTGCAAGCTCACACATGTTGAGTACAAAAGCGCGATCTTGGCTGCAAGCTCACACATGTTGATTACAAATCTCACACATGTTGAGTACGAAAGCACGATCCTGGCTGCAAGCTCACACATGTTGAGTACAAATCTCACACATGTTGAGTACAAAAGCACGATCTTGGCTGCAAGCTCACACATGTTGAGTACAAATCTCACACATGTTGAGTACAAAAGCACGATCTTGGATGCAAGCTCACACATGTTAAGTACAAAAGCACGATCCTGGCTGCAATCTCACCCTCAATGCAGGTTATCCGTTTGACATTCCGCATGCTGGCTGCAGAGCCACTCTGCCCGCCTACTGCATGCTGGTCTACCACCTGGCCCTCCTCATCCCCTTCTCCATGAAGCAGGTGAAGCCCTAAGCCCTAAATTCTGCACCTTGACCGGAAAAAAACTGAATTCAAAACCCTAATTCCTAGAATCCAAACTGTTAATCCTATCCTAAACCAATTTCCAGCCTAGACCGGCATTACTTGTGGCTAGGGTTGGCCAGACCTGTATATGCACACCGTATATGACCGCATGTATGGTAATTCCCCTGCTAAAAATACCGTATTACACCGTGTATGTATATATATACACACGTATGTATGTGTGGTTTTGGCCAACCCTACTTGTGGCTCCTGAAATGCTTTTGTGGTAAATTGGTAAAATGGCAATTGGCACCCAGTGATGCAGATCTGACACTTGGCCCCCCTCATTCCCTTCTCCATGACGCATGTGCGCCGGCCCACACTAAAATCGCTTCCAACTCCTGAAATGCTTGTGGTATTGGCAATGGCACCCAGTGCTGCAGGTCATCACGAGGCGTGCTACTCCCAGCCAGAGTTGTTTCCTCCTTTGGACCTGACCAACGACTAAAGCTGTTCCAAACATCAAGTTAATTGCAAACCAAGCCTAATAAACATCAAGTTGGTTGCAAATCACCTTGAACAATGGGTTTGCAGCCGAGGCTGAAAAAGTAGTTTTATCCTGGTGCTCTCGTTGAAACAATGACAAAGCAGGCAGGAACAAGTCCTCACATGTTTGACACGGTTTTCTGCTCCTGTGCACCTGCGTGGTTACACGCTTGTTTTTAGGTAGTGGCTTTAGTTAAATTGCAGGGCACTTGCCTACATGTGTGTCTACATAAGCATTCCCATCGATGTTTTTCTCCAGCATGCTTGCAGCGCCTGATTTCTACGTGCTTCATACACAGACATACTGGATGTGTGCTCCAACGTGCTTGCAGCGCACGACCTTTGTGTGGGGGGGGTGCATGCTGCTTCGAGCAGACAGCTTACGGCCGGGAGACAAATATGGCATTTTACAGGTTTGTACATGTGTGTTTTTGCGTGCATGTGTGTGCGTGCATGTGTGTGTGTACGTATGAGTGTGTTTGTGTGAGTGTGTGTGTGCATGTGTGAGTGTGTGTGTGCATGTGTGTGCATAATCTGTGCGATTAATCACACAAACCTTTGGGGGTATATGTGCGCATGTGTGCCATTTGTTTTCCTGTTCTGTATGCTTGACTTAGGCACAACTTTTTATGCGTCTATATGGCCTGACGTCATCAATGTGGTTTCGTGAACGCCCCTCTTATTCAAATTTAGTACTCGCTGTCTTTTATTGAGTCAAAGCCGCCCCAAAATGTTGCTAACTTTCACTTGTAAGGCTTAATTCAGGCCTACGTGAAGTGCTATTTCACTGTACAGGCGTGACAGGCCAATGCCCTTTCGTGCTCAGCTCCCTTTTGCACTCTGTCGGTCAACTACGCAGCTAAACTTGTTTATACTAGAAGCGCCCTTTCCAGAAAGCAGCGTCAGATGGGTGCAGATGTTTTGCACGATAACATCCAAATGGCTGAGATCAGCTGCTGGGGAATCAACAGAACCAGTTATGTTGCCTACTCTCATCAGGAACCAGTTTAGCTTTCGAAGTCAGGCAGAGCATGCAATCCTCCTGATTCCCATTGGATTCTCTCTTATTTCTTGTTATGGAGAACTGTATGGTGCTCGGCACGAAAATGGCTCCTTTACCAACGTGAGGATTGACGTTCTCTGCCTAGCTGTTCCTTTTTTCTGGAAACGCTGCAGGGCTTTGTTGTAATAATAGCTTCTAACTAAGTAATTAGAGTACTGAATGTTTTAACGCGGATGATCTTGGGCGCGTACATGTACATACGTGGTCAGTTGATGAGTGCTAAGATAAGTTGACACTCACTGCGTTTGGGTTAGGGTCCTTTGAACAAACAAGGACTCCCAATTGTAATGCGTCTCATGCCTCATCTCACAAGCGTGCAAACATGGTTGGAGGGCAGCTGCTCAGATGATCTGACACTTCCTGCTCTGTGTGCCCAATGAAAGCAGGAGTTCATACTAATCCATAATTAAATGGTAAATGCATGCATGCAGGCATATGCTCAAATGGCGGCCTCTTGCATAATTTCACACCTGTTGCCCAGTGTTGGCCCGTTGAGAATAACGAATCCACAGCAAGCCTCATTAAAACTTCTTCATCCTTGCAGGCATGGCTGAATGGTGGCTACCCAGATAATCTGACGCTTGTTGCTCAGTGTGGACCTACAAAAATATAAGCGATCCAAGATAATCATATAATCATGCTTATTAGAATCTTCACTTACACTCAGGCATGGCTGAATGGTGGTTACTCGGATGATCTGACGCTTGCTGCTCAATGTGGATCCCAAGGCTTGGCAGTTGCGGCCCCTTCTTTTGCAATCTTCCCTCAACGGTACGTGTATGTTTGAGAGGCCTTTGACCAAAGAGCTTTTGTCGATTACCACAAAGCACGCACCCTCAACGGTTTTTGAGACTTTTGACTTGGGAGCTCCTGTCATTAACCACAAAGCAAGCTCCCTCGACGGTGTGTGTATGTTTTGGAATTTTTTATTTGAGAGCTCTTGTCACTTACCACAAAGCAAGCCACCCCTTTGTTGTGAGCGTTCCATCCAGAAGGCTTTCACAGTACCCTGTACCGAAGTGGCTCCTTCTCCTTGACTAATATGGGGAGCGACGTTTTCTGCCTGCGTATTTTCCTTTCCTTTTCTTTCTTGAGCATTATATGATATAATTTATATCACGTTGTCCTGTTTGAAGGCATGCAGGCGCGCATACTACCTTTCTTCTGTTACACTTTGAATTGAGCTCAACATTAGGTGTGGGTCAGGGATACTGAGTTACGGAAAACGTGGTTCGATATAAATTTTCGATAGAGGCATGTGAGGACATAAAGGGTCACATAAACATACACCTATCAACTACCTACCAAGTATATAGAAAAAAAGAAAAAATGTACGCAGACAGCGAAAACCGCTCCCGATGACTACCACGATGATTAAGGTTAAAGATCCCCTAAAATGTTCCCTACTTCCACCAAAGAATAAAGAAGAAATTAAAGGCATTTACCAGGTAGTTGGAACTGCCGCATCTCATTTAGCCTACTTCTCTTCCTACCCAATAGCTTGACAATACTGAGATCAGCAAGGCTGCTTTGCACAAAACTTCATATATTCAAAGTTTTTCATATATGCAACTAGGTTGTCCTTGGAAGCAGCGCACGCTGCTCGCTTGATCATCTGAGCAAATCACAAAACCACTTACAGACTTCTGCTCAAAGTTTCCAATCGCACGAAAAGGTCCCAAACTCTAATGAAAGGCGGCTTGCTTCTTCCACGCCCTGTTCTTCCACGCCCTTCCACGTCCTTCCATGCCCTTCCACGTCCATCCACGCCCTTCCACGCCCTTCCACGCCCTTCCACGTCCTTCCATGCCCTTCCACGTCCTTCCACGCCCTTCCACGCCCTTCCACACCTTGTTCTTCCACGCCCTGTGTAGCTTGGAAACAGATGATTTGCAACGCAAGCGTCATACATATCAAGACATGTTACCAAACGTACTTCCTCTGTCAACATGTCCACGTCCTACGCAGCTTGGAGAAGGATGTCAGCTGGGCTCAGTACTGGAACTATCTTCGACGCCAGGTGTGTTTCAGTTGATAACTTTGTACATTTATGACACCTTATAGCCTGTGTGAGGTTGCTAGTATCAAAAAGCATGTTATGTATTGTACATTTATGACAACTTATAGCCTGTGTGAGTTTGCTAGTATCAAAAAGTATGTTATGTATAGGGGGCGCCCTGTTGCGTGTCATGTGCATCAACAAAATAATCTTGTGAAATGATGCGCGTTGACAGGGCCATGTCCACCACCAACGAAAGAGTCCTATGCTTTGCTGTATGTAAAGTTCGTTGACCAAACATCTCGAGTCAACCTCATGAGTGCTTCTGAGCGGGTGACCTCCCAGGGAAAAGCCTTTTGGTACTACAATGACTGCCTGTGCAGTAAATGACTCTCATTTCTCTTTTGTAATGAGATTTTGCACTGCTGGGCTTTTAGGCTCCTTTACCATCCAATTATGTGCGTGCGTCGTGTATTTGGCTGGTGATGATGACTCAGCCAATTTAGTTAGAGGAGTGGGGGCTTAGATAATCTTTGTTCTGATCAGATGCTCTGTTCTGATCAGATGCTTTGGTTTAACACGACACCAAGAAAGTCAAATCCTTCTTTCTTGCACAAAGCTGTTTGTGTTAGACACCCCCACGCCACTAGCTTCAAACACTCTTATTCTCCCACACGCAGTTCTGTTCGCCTAAAAATTCTTTACACCCGCAGCTCAAAGCCCTATCTTTCTCGCATGCAGCTGTTTGTGCTGGACACCTACACTGACAGCCACAACCGCACAGTCAACTACAGCATGATGATAGTGGGCTCTTATATGAGCGTTGCCTTCTCAGCTTTTGTGGCGCTTGGTACGATGCCTCCCTTCATTTTTGCCTGACGGCATTTTGTTTGGCTGCAGTCTCGGCTTCAGTGAGTTTTGGCAAAGGCACTTGCGCAAACAAATGAACACAAATGAAAACAAAAGGCAATTGCGCAAACAAATGAACACAAAGGGCACTTGCGCAAACAAATGAACACAAATGAACACAAAAGGCACTTGCGCAAACAAATGAACACAAAGGGCACTTGCGCAAACAAATGAACACAAATGAACACAAAAGGCACTTGCGCAAACAAATGAACACAAATGAAAACAAAAGGCACTTGCGCAAACAAATGAACACAAAGGGTAGCTGCCTGAAGATAAAAAATGGTCAGGATCTCAAAATGACAAGAGTCAACTTTCCTGTACTTGGACTTTTCTACATAGCATTTCACCCCAAGACAAATAAAACTATCATCCTCGGCGCTTAGGGTGCTTCCTACCTTATGACTACGGCCACCGTGGCTAGTCGGCTCAGCCAGTAGATGAAGCACGAAGGGGACAATTGGGTTTAGGCCGTCAGTGCATATCAACTAAAGAGCTTTAGAGGAACAGGAACTGCGTAAAAACGTGATAGTTCAGACTCCCGCCCTTTTGTTCCCAGCCTATTTCAAAAGTAAACAAGACAACCTTGATCATGCCGGCTGTGCCACCACTAGTAGCGAAGTCATTTTTTGGAAAATAACCTTCTGGGCTTCATTGCTGCAGCAGTGTACGTATCTTTTTACCAAAACTTTGAGGCCTGCAAAAGGTTTGCCTTGAGTGGTCAGACGCGGATGAAAGCGTTTTGAAGCAACCCTGTGGGCTTAGTTAGCAATATTGCTAACACAAACTTGCATACATACAATGTACAGACGCATAGCTGAGATTTTATTAATGCTTTGCTGCTCAAAACTTTGCCCAAACACCTGGTTTTTTGCTCTAGACGTGCTTTTCAATCATTGACACATTTTGCAAGTCTTACATGGCATCAGGGCAGAATGGCGGCGCATACACACACATACACACACACGCACACACACACACACAACTTGTTCCTTGCAGTAACGCTTCATGGCCTGCAGCTCATACAACACGCAGCTGCACGGATAGTAAGCCTTCACAGAAGTGTGCCAGGTGCAGCCACCCCCTTCCCTGCACTCGATGCTAACGGACTCAGCATTCCAGGACAGGGGCTTGGCGCCACAGAAGCCAGCGTAACACGCAGGGCAGCGTTGGCTGGGTGTGTGCTGCTTTTGGCGTTTTTTGTAGCTCACACAGGCCTTCGGTTTATGACAGGTAAGGTGCACGGGTATGCACGTTTGTGTGTGTACATGTGTGTACGTGTGTGTGTGTGCATGTGTGTGTGCGTGTGTGTGCACGTGTGTGTTTGTGCGCGCTCGTGTCCACGCTCTGCGCTCCCCCTCTTTCTCAACTCCTCTCTTTCTCGAGTTCCATGCACCAAACAGTGCAAAATGCACACATGCGCTTGCAGTCCAGGTCCTCCGCCTACTCGCTGCGCTCTCTCCTGCTCGCCCCCCCATTCCCTCCTCCGTCTTTCGTTTGAGCTTCGTTTGGCCAGCACTCTTAGTGCAGTGCCTCCTCCTGCCCTGCTGCCTCGTGTACACGCTGTTAAGACCTACCGTGATCTGGTCAGGTGAGCACTTTTAGTGCAGTGCCTCCTCCTGCCCTGCTGCCTCGTGTACACGCTGTTAAGACTTGCCGTGATCTGGTCAGGTGAGCAGCCACTCCTCATCACACAAAGACCACATCCTGTCTCATCCTTGTACGAGGGATATCCTGTCTCATCCTTGTACGAGGGATATCCTGTCTCATCCTTGTACGAGGGTTATCCTGTCTCATCCTTGTACGAGAGTTGTCCTGTCTCATCCTTGTACGAGAGGGTTGTCTGTCTCATCCTTGTACGAGAGGGTTGTCCTTCTCGTCCTTGTACGAGAGGGTTGTCCTGTCTCATCTTTGTACAAGGGTTGTCCTTCTCATCCTTGTACGAGAGTTGTCCTTCTCATCCTTGTGAGACTCCTTTGAGCAACCTTACATTCTTATCCCTTCAATTCTGCTAGTCTGCTAAGGAAATGGATTCAGTTGACCTTGGTGTTTCTCTAATACGCTCTGCCATTTCTTGCACGGTATTGCTCGATACTGGACCTGCTGTTTGCAAGCCCAAAGGCAAGAGCGACTTGCCTCCTACAAATTATGACGTGAAGTGTTCCGGGTAAATGAAGAACAGAGCCCGCCTCAGATACTAGGCACGGCAATGTGGCCACCTGTTGTGTTTCATGTACCATGCAAAAAGTGAAATGCTTGTTACTGTAACCATTTACATATTGTTACTATAACATCGTTACTATAACCATTGTTACTATAACCATGTACATTACCATGTGCAGAGTCCTTGTTACTATAACCATGTCTCATGTACCATGCTTGTTGATATGCAGCATGCATGCTGTTCCTTGACCGCCAACTTTGTCTCTTACGCATGTCCTACAGGTACCCGATATTTCAAGTCTGGTGGCAAGATTGTCCGTATAGATAGATGCTAGCGATTGTGGCCTGCACTACCTGATTACAGCAGATCAGAGCCAATTTCATGTGTGCGTGAACTATTTCAACAATGGTCTAGTAGCCTTTAAGGTAGAGGAAAAACCTACGCGGACAGTAAAAACCACTCCCCACATTAATGAAGGAGAAGGAGCCGCTTTGGTATCGTAAGTAGGAAACTCTGTACAACTCCTCCACCACAGAAAATAATTAGATGAGTTATTGGGTAACAGAAGGGTTGCGGGCTTGGCCAGAAAGCGGCTCCTGATGACAATTGGTAACAGTAATGGATTGAAGAGGCATGTCTGGTATGGACATGTTGAGCAGCGTAGTTGACAGAATGCACGTGGAGCTTAAAGAGAAAGAAAAAACTACGCAGGCAGTGAAAACCACTCCCCACATTGATAAGGGAAAGTAAGCCACTTTGGTATCGAGTACCGTAAAACTCCTTTACCGGCAGACAAAAAAGGCCCAGTCAGAGAGGTCCAACAGAGTAGTACCAGACGGAGGAAAAAAGTCACAAAGAGACTGGAGTACCAGCCTCAAACAAGCAAGAGCACCAGGCACAGACATTGCAGAGCTAAGGGTCTACAGGGATGACCACCCATCTCGGCTACTGCCAATCCACAAAAACTACCGAGTCTCATAGCCAGCCCTATAGCACTGAACCTGCCGTACTACTCTTCCAACACAGCCACTCGGTGCAAGCTAATTTAAAGGTCTACTAAGCAAACTGCTTTTTGTCTCTTCACTCAGGAGCTTGAAGATAGAGATTCCTTTACCTCATGGGAATGTTGTTTGACTATCACTTGAACTTACACCATGCATGTGCTGTGTCCCACCATGCTTTGAGGTCTTACAGTGCAACTATACGCAGAGTGAAAGAGCTTTGTATTGACCTCATGCGATGTTGAATTTTATGGCTTCTCAAGACATATGCGTTGTCAGCTGGCATGCCATGATGCTATGATCTATGCTATGATGCAATGATCTATGCTATGATGTATGCCGGTCAGATTTGATCCATGCCAGCCAGATTTGATCCATGCTATGATGTATGCCAGTCAGATCTGGTCTCTGATATTATCTATGCTATGATGCTATGATCTATGCCATGATGTATGCCAGTCAGATTTGGTCTACGCTATTTCTGGAGCATGACAATGCTTTCAGCACTCCTATGCAGGTCACACACATGGCGTCTGTGAATTGAATTTTGAGAATTAAACCTACCTCTACAAGCTGGTGTGTGCTTCGAGAATGCATGCAGGAACCCTTGCAATTTTACTGGTTCAGGTCGGCTGTCAGATTTTTGAACAATATGGTCGATTCAAACAGCAATACTTTACACGCACACAAAGCTCCCGCACTAGGCCAGGATGGGGCTCTTGCTATGCTTGCCTACTGACGGTACACAGTGGACGGAGTAAATAGACGGTGGAGCCTGCTTGCTTGCAGTTTGGCGGTACGACAGAGCCAGGCCCCAACCCCCCCCTTCGTTAACGAAGGAACGCCCCTTTTCTAAGAGATTGCCTGGGCTGGCTGTGTGTCGTGGTGCCTTTGCTTGCTGTGAGTTGCATCTCTAGGGTGAAAACCGCTATGGGGTTTGTGGGCTAGCTTGCTGTGGTTGAACATCACGGGAGCGTGGACTGAGATGGTTGAGTTTCTATGTACGTGCAGCAACCGGCTAGGCCAGGATGGGGCTCAAACAACCTAACGACTTGAGGCGAAGGTTTTTTCCTTCCAACAATTTTCTTGTGCTTTCCTTAGAACGTACATGCTGGTGCACTGTTGTAAGTCAAATGTTATATTTGAACTCAGCTTCCAATTTTTTGCATGAACAGTCATGGATCTCTAATATAGCACTCTCTTCCTCCCCTTGGGTTATACATTCTGGTGTCCAGTTAGCATGCCTGAACTGCTTGTTGTAGCTCTTCATCAGGCTCTTTTTATTGCCTCAGGTTTTGCCTTCCATCATTCATTCATCACCTTTTACTTATAACTTTCCTAAGAGAACAATACGGCTGAGACCAGTTCTTTTTTACAACCTTACGTTTACTTAACGCTCAGTTTCATGTTCCCTCTAGCTTCTTTTTCTGGTGTCTTGTTCAGTCTGGCCTCTTTCTCTTCTTGAAGCTGGCTTTTTATGCTATAGCTCAACTGCCCTCGCTGGCGGATATAGCTGTGTAAACCCTTACCCTTACTTAACGCTGGCTGATCCAGCAATGCCTATCAGCCCAACACATGTGGCTGCCGGTTACCCCCCTTTGTAAACCCTTTACACGATGTGACAACAGCAGACATTTCCTTGGGAATTCCGGTGCTTTTGATTGTTGGACTAGACTTGTGAAGGATGCCTTTGGTGCAATATACAAAAAGCTTATAATTCAAACTATAGTAAACTTAGTCGCAACTCGCAATCCTTCAGTGTTTAAAAACGTCGAGCCATTTTGTAGCCCCATACTGCCAGTGAGTGATTGAGGGAAAAAATAAATAAAGAAAAGAAGTAAAAGGTGAGGGCAAAACATAAACTTACTATCATTTAGTAGTGTGTTTAAAGCACGCAAAGTATAATGTTGTGCCTGTGATGTCCTTGCATCATGGATGTTCCCATGGGATGAAGTCAGTCAGGAAAGACAGAGCCTCCAGGTTTTGGCAAACAGCCTGGAAACACTGGTGATCCACGTATGTCTAGTGAGAAGGCATCACGTATTTAAAAGCTAGAGGCACACAGGCTGAGGGTGCATGTTCCAAATGATATGGGCGACCCAGGCAACTTGCCATCTTGCCATAGGAATGATGTCTTTTCCTTAACCGCGACCAAATCTGGAGATAGCCAGTCTTTTCCGGCCCTTGCTCAAGCATGATCCCTGCAAGGACAACAGGTGGGAAGCAAGAATGGATGACAGGAAAAAGAGTCTAAGAAAAACCCAGCGGTAAAACCCTCGTTAATGAGCGCGCGCGTGTGTGGGTTTGTGTGTGCCTGCTAACACCCTGCAGGAAAAGATGTGCGCGCCAGTTTTTGGGTTGGTGTTCGTGTCAGTTTGCATCGTAGTGCCTGCTGCTGCCAGCTGTGTGCATACAGCAGTGAACTGAGGTACTAAGGGGTACAAAAGTTTGCATCTGTATAGGAACTAGACAGAGCCTGACTCTGCTGGTTGTGCATACGCAACCCGACAGACCCTGGCTCTGCTAGCAGTACATACGCAGGGGTTCACCCGCCCCTAGGACAAGTTTTATCCTTTAAGGCCGATCAGCCGAACAGTCTAGCTGAAGACACCCCCATGCAAATTTATAACATGTTCTTAAACGCATCGCTCCGACGTCTTTACACATCGTTCAGGTGCCTTTGGTCATATTTACAGTTCAAAGTGAAGTCTGAGCAAAAGAGTACAGGCAAGCGTGCCCACCACGCGCAATTTTCAGCCTGCCCTTCTGGAGTTTAGTTGTGATAAGAAGCAGCAATCCATGAACATGACAGGTTCTTTTGCCGGTGAATTGTCGACTCACTTGACTGAATACCAGGACCAGTATTAAGTCGAGTGAGTCGAGACAACGTTGGAGGAGAAACATTCCCAGCCTTGAAGCAAGAGAAGGTGAAGTCGTCCAGCCACAGGCTTTTGCAACAGGTATCTTGTGCTCATCGTAAACAGCAGGAGAGCTAAGCAAGACCTGAGAGTTGCCTCAAAGCTTGAGTACAAGTCATCTTCTTACTTTCAATTTCAGCTATCTTATTCTTTTTGATACCAGGTGTCCAAAAAATTGACTTTTCCAGATCTTCAGCTGTGGGTCCTCGACTTGCATCATATCAATCTCCTCCTATTCCTATATATGTTATCAGTAACTGGAATAGTTATAAATATTCTTGAATGTTACTTTGCCTGTCTTGCTTTGACCGTGAACGCACAGTCACGTTCAATACCGCGTGTGCCAGCCTCATACTTGTTGCACGCACTGACTGCGACTGCTGATGCAGGTCATAAGCAGATGTATTGCAACGTGGCTGTTCCATCTTCAGTATAAACACTTGTGTTACCATTATAAAAGAAAGGGGCTTACATTGGTACACAAACAGCGCGCATTTTTAGACCAGGACCGGTTCAGAATACCCATTGCATTACGATACATATTTTAGACCATCTTATCGTTGCACACATCGAAATAAGCACAGGCAAGGGAAATGTGCGTAATTTATACCCTAAACAAAACAGCAACAAAAAACACCACTCACACTACGTGACCTGCTCTAAAACAGCATTTACGTCAAGTGGAATTGCTCAATAAGACATGTCGTGGCACTTCAAATTAAAAAGCAAAATCACTACTCGTAACTACTGAAGACTGACCCTTATTAATACCCAGTTTGTCCACTCATTCACAGAATTCAGTTTCAACCAAGTACGTTCACTGCACTTTTACCACCTCCACATGATTCTTTTCCTTTGGAAAGAGCCTTCACACAAACCGCTTTGCCCATAGATCAGTATTTTGACAACACTATTTTCACACATTCACACACATATACACACGCACACACGCACACACTGACACATACGCACCACACCAAGTTATAAAAACAACCTACTTTTTCTTTGAGCCGCGTACGGCAACGCCTTGATATACTGGACCATCTGCATGCTGGTTTATACATTTTTCTGGCTCCCATGGATCCTTGGGATGCTTGGCATCGTGGTGTATCTGTAGTTCGGCGTGTGTGTGTGTGTGTGTGTGTGTGTGTGTGCATGAGCGTGCGTGCATGCGCGCGTGTGTTTGTGCATGTGTGTGTGTGTATGTGTGTGTGTGTGTGTGCGCGTGTGTGCATGTGTGTGTGTGCGTGTGTGTGTGTGTGTGTGTGTCTGGCATGTGCGTGTGCGTGTATGTGCGTGTGTTTGCGCATGTGTGTTTGTGCGTATGTACATGAGTACCTCCTGCTTATTGCATTAAATATCCTGAAAAGGAGGAGTGTGGCATATCCTCGATCTGCATACCTGCATGCTGGCTATACTGGGGGCAGTGGTCTTGCAGATATGGCACTGTGGGAGGGGAAAGAGGCAAAACACAGGGTGAGCGTTGTCGCATGCCTGTGGGTTGAAACAGGCAGCTGAACAGCAGGTTCAAAGACCTTGAAGTGGTACACATCACTACGAAATACGAAATGGCAGCCTTTTCCTGAGAGAAAGCCTCCAGCAAGCTCTAGCAAAAGAGAGGGACCCTTCCTTCCCCTCACCGCAAACTTGGCGTGCCCCTTCTCCCCGCCTAAACGGTCCGCCTTCCCGGCCTTCCCGCCCCCCATGTTGGTCAGCGCTTCATGCTCCTTGCGCTTGAGCTCCGCGGCCGTGTGCTTCGCAGGCTTGGCCTGCGAGTGTGCGCGCAGGCGCCGGTTTAATAATGGGGTCGTTGGGAAGGTAGCAGGAAATGTTTGAAAGGTAGGCGTCCTCTTACCTTTCCCATCTCCGCAAGAAAGGAGTGCCTTTTTCAGGCAGATGGGAGGGGGATGCAAGGAGGAGTGCTGCACTTTTTAAAGATGCAGCACTTCTATTTAAAAAATATTGCCTCAAAATTCTGTTACACCTTTGTTACCCCCAACACGAAAAATAAAGATAAAGGAAGTAAAGATTAGAAAGTAGTAGTGGACACTGAGAGAGCGTATCAACAGCATGTCTCAAAGGAATGCTCTGCGCATGCTGCAGAGAGCAAGTGAGTACACTGTTTTCTCATCTCAATGATGTTTCAATTGCACTAGTAGCCTGCAACAATCAGCCCTTGCTCTTTTGATGACATTAGTGTGCACGGATGCCTCAGTCAGCGCAAATCAGGCAGCCACCCTTCATTCCCACGCGCGAGAGCACAACCTGAACATGGCACACATGAACATCTCTCATGACTATGCACATGGCGTCAACTATGTGTGTTGCGTGTGCGTTCTGTGCTCACACACAGACCGGCACAGGTGAAACGCATTTACACTCTCCCCTGCCAACAATTGCAGGCGCAGCTGTGGCAGCTCAGGCAGGATCAGCACGCAGCATCCAGGCTGCCGGCAGCCCTGCTCTTATGCGCTTAGCTAGGTGAGTGTGTGTGCCAAAAGCATTGAACGCGCACACCATCAATTCTACGCACTGACTCTGAGTTCCTCCCTCCCTCATCCTTTACACAGCTTGCAGCAGGCAGGCAATGGAGGGGCATTCCAGGTGTGTGTGTCTTTTTGGAGAGCATGTGCTATGGGGAAAAGGAGGTGTTTGCTTTGCAGTCCGCTCCAAATACCCGGACGGTATTTTTGCTTTGCTGATGTGCGTAATGCTGGCCGATGAGGGAACTGATTGAATGCGGAATCGCAGCAGCGGTGTTTCATGTCTTCCATTCGAGCCTGTCTGTTCCTCCGTTCCTGACGGGAGGCCTCGCTCGAGCTTCCCGATTCTAATTAGCAGTTCTCCGATAAGGTTGCCAAGTAGTGCTCACAAACAGACACTCTCTCTCTCTCACACACACACACACACACACACACACACACACACACGCACGCACACACGCTCGCACGCACGCGCACACACACACACACACACACATACACACACGCACATGCACGTGCACAGGAGCCCGGCACGTGGACGCGCGTGCACGTGCGCGTGCACACTCACAAATATGCAGCACACTTCCGAGGCATTTCACTTGTTTCTTGTGCACACTCACACTGCACTCCTTTTCCACTGCTGCTGCCGCTGCAGGTGCTGGCCTCACAGCGCAACCTGTCTTCAAGCACCCCCCTGGCGCAGGCCTCTCTCACAGAGGTCCCAGTGGAGGGCGCGGACAGCCTTCTGCAGCAGATTGACCGCATCATCACAAACGAGGCTGTTACAGCAAAGGAGGTGTCCGATGCTGCCGTCTCCCTGGCGTACGTGCAAGCCAAGGGCAACCGCAGGTATGTGTGCATGTGTGCTCGTTTTGTGTGTTTGTGCGCGCAACGATACGCTGACTGTGAGGGAGATGTAAATGGAAAATCCGTTCAAAATTTTTATTGCTTGCAAAACTGCCTAGGCATCAGGAAGCAGGAGGCTAGGGAGGTTGGGGTGAGGGAGAGAGCTGCGCATCTGCATTAAAACTAATTGACCTTGTACAGACCAACACGGATGCGTTAAGCTGTCACTTCAGCAGCAGAGGGTTTCACGTGTTACTTGCGTGGGTCATGGCGAACTGTGGGTGAATGCCAGTAGATGCAGGGAGCAGCAACAGTCACACACACACCAAGTGCTCACAGCCACCCAAGCACATGTATGTACACACATACACACGCACATGCGCACATACACACACACGCAGGCTATGGGGCAAGGTGTTCGAGAAGGCTGGAGCCCTGAAGTCCACTTTTGATGCAGCCAGCCTCTCCAACTTTATGTGGGCTGCCAGCACTGCAGGTGGGTGTTCAAGCCATGTGCAGGGCTGGCGGACCCAATTTTGCAGGAGCAGGCTCCATGCGATGTAAGCCTTAGGGTTCCACGCAGCAGCACTCCGTACAATCGTGCTTGTGAGATCCTCAAAACGGGTCTCAGAGATGTGCAACTTCAAGACGTAGAGCCGGCTGCACCCTGCGGCGTATGCACGGACTAATAGTAACAAGGAGGTCTTGAACGATACGTTGTGTACAGACAGAGCGCGCTCACTCATCCCGTTGTCACACAAGTCTCCTTTGGCTTGGGCAGACGTCTCTTTGGCTGGCGCTGCCTGTTCTACAGCGTCACGCAAGCTATCTTGTAGATAAAAGAGAGTGCCGTAATTTTCCCATAATTGTATCACGACATCTAGCCATTTTCACATGCCGGCCTCACCCGTGCGTGTTAAAATTGGACACCCTTGTTGAAAGCCCGGCTGGATAAGCGCACCGTCTGCTCCCTCGCACCGGTGTTTTAACCCCGGTCCAGCACAAAACCTTGTGGCTTTTAAGTTATAAGTTATTATACGAACCTGCATTCTTGTTTCGTATATACACCGTATATATGTGAAATTATGGCCGACCCTAGTCATACACTGAATGACCTGGGTGTGACGGTTCACACATTGTTGACGAAAGAGCATCGTACTTCTTTCCTGCAACAACCTCGACCCTAAATGACCTCGGTGATGCTAAAAGCATGCAAACAAGCGCTGGCCTCATGTGCTCCCTCATGTCATGCACACAATGTTGACAAGGGCTACTTTTGCAAACAGGCGTGGGCCACTTCAAGACCCTCTTTGAGCTCTCCGGCCCAGCAGCAAGCATGCTCAAGACGCTCACCCCCACACAGCTGTCGATTGTGGTTGAGGCCTTAGGAAAGGCGGGCACAAAGGACCTTGAGTTTTTCGGGCTTGTGTCTAGCCAGGTGCGAGCACGCACACAAACAGGGTTACCTAAATACCACGTACAGGATCTATTTGTACACTCATTCATACGTTCATACGCACATACAAACACGCACACACACAAACATACACACACACTCACATGCACACAAACACGCACACATAAGCGTGATGAGCTTATTCAAACATGATACTGACAATGTATGCCATACAACAAGCATGAAAGACAGCTATGCATCTGGACTGCCTTTTTCTCTTTCCAGGTGACCAGCAACCTCGCAACCTACAAGCCTGCTGAGTTGTCGCGTATTCTCTGGGGCTTTGCCGCAGCAGGGGTGGAGGATGCCGCGATGGTCAATGCTGTGGCCAAGGTGTGTGTGTGTGTGTGTGTGTGTGTGTGTGTGTGTGTGGAGTTCAAGTGCATGTTGGCACGATGGTGAGGGTCGCAGCCAAAGTATTTCTAAAGAAGGTGAAAGTGCAAGTATGGTGTCGCAACGGCCAAGGCCATGGCCAAGGTGAGTGTGAAGAAGGTAAAAGTGCATATGCATGGTGTCATGATGTCATGATGGTGAAGGCTGTGGCCAAAGTACATGCGGAGAACATTGGAACTGGAGGGGGATGTTTTATAGGCACCAAAAGCGAAGATGTGCAAACGACATTGCAATTGTTGTAAAGCGGTTTGGTGGGCAACGTCGTTGGGTGGTGTAGAAGTGCATGGAGTGTAGGGAAGTGAATGCCCGGTTAGTGCAACACAAGTTTGTTCGAGGAAAGTGCATAGGAGAGTGAAGGGAAATTGTGTGCTCAGCTATCGCAACGATGCAGCAACATTTGCTTTGTTTAACTCCGCATCTACCTTGACCTACTCGACCCTGTTGACCTCCAAAAGTTTCAGGTCGAAGTGTGAAAGAGTGGGGGTGTTGGTGAGATGCAGTACTGGAAGAGTGAGGGCATAGTTGAGATGCAGCACTGAATGGGAGTGTCCACATCAGAAAATAGTGAAGCTGAATGTTGTAAGCAACAGGTTTGGTAGACAGACAGAGCAACGCTCACCAGCACGCTGCGAAGCATATGTCTTTTTTCTCCCTGAGCATCGTGTTGCCCAATGCACAAGTGACGTTCCTTTAACCACTGCTCAAACCATTGTCTCTGTTGACATAAACACACACACTCACATCTCAGGCCATCAGGTCAAAAATAAGTAGCCTCCGTGCTCCCTTCCTTTGGTCTCCGCCCCAACTGCTGTGTACTGCTCCAGCTGTCGCCGCTGCTAATTGCTATGTTGCCACTGCTAATTGCTGTGTTGCCGCTGCTAATAGTGTTGAGCCTGCTCAATAGTGTTGTGCCGCTCCAGCTGTTGCCGCTGCTAATAGTGTCGTGTGAATAAACCCTAAACCCTGCTAATAGTGTCTCAATAGTGTCGTGCCTGCTCAAATCAGTGCCCCAGCTAACACTGACGCGTGTGCTCTTAACTGTTGTCTGTGCCTCGTTATTTCTACCATCCTCTCTCAGGCCCTATCCAGCAAAGCGGGAGAGCTAGGAGGCCGTGAGGCTGTTCAAGCCATCTGGGGCCTTGCCCGCTCTCGCACGGCTGACAAAGCTGCGCTGGACGCCCTGGTCGGCGCCGCAAAGTAAGCGTTGTTTACACGTGCTGGCATGACATTTGCGGAGGAATTAGCGTGTCTGCTGGCATGCAACTTGCCATGGAAGTAACGTGTCTGCTGGCGTGTCACTTGCCAAGTACGTAACGTGCCTGCTGATTTGCACGACGCTCGCCATGGAAGTAATGTGTCTGATGGCGTGACATTTGCTGCTGCAAAGGGAGCAGGAGGGATGAGTGTGGCATTTGATGCTGCAAGACAGGTCAGCCATGTTTCTACATGCTTGTGTGCAAGGGTGTGCCATCTGGGTGGACCCAAAATTAGCAAACCTTGCTTAGTGCCGCAAATTGATATGCTTTTGCACACTAAGATGCGCGTGTTTGATCGCGTTGTATGTGTGGAATGAATCATTACTAATGATGCCACACGCCTACATTTGTTCAGAATCAAACATATTATATGTGTAGGGTTGGCCAGAACCGTATATTTACACCGTATATGACCGTATATTGATGATTTCCCTGCCGGAAATTCCGTTTAATCACCATATATATACACCATATGGTTCTGGCCAACCCTACACATATACATTGCATGTATGGTATACACACGGTATTTTTAGCGTACGCATCAGTGCTTCTTTTTTCGATTTTGGAAAACCTTCGTTTCACGTCACGGCCAGATTTGGCCATTTTGAAAACCTTAGTTTGACGTCTTACACCCTTTCATGCCCAGCCCAGCCCATGCCCAGCAATGTTCGTGCATGTAATAAATCAAATGTTTCAGGCATGGCCCCAAAACAAAAATTAAGCATGCAACACTTATATGTCCGTAAGCCTACTGTGCGCTTCTTGAGGCTTGCTGTTTGTCCGGCACGACACGGCGCTGAGCTGTGAGCTGTGCAGCTGCATCCTGGTAACCTTACAACACACTTCTCTTGTCCTGAATCTCTTGCCATTTCAGTGCTGCGCGCTGATGCAGCTGGCTTGCCTCATGGGATTTGATATTCTGGGACCTGCTCTGAAGCTTGCATGCTGGTGCCAACCTTGGTGCTGCAAATGCTGCAGCAGAGGTAGTACAGGTTGTCCTCCCCCGGACCTCCATCTTGCAACCACTTGCTGCGCGCAGGCTGATTCCTGTCCATTGGCATGCCCTTCTGTGTGTACTTGGGAGGCCCATCCTTCTGCTCTAGCCATGCAGGCTGCATGGCTCTGGTCTCACCATGCTTTTTCCCTCTTTATACCTTCCATCACCCTCTCCCTGCTTGGTTCCCTTTCTTTCAGGCGAACCAACCATTTTAACAAAATTATAAAAACTCTAAAATTTTCCGATTTCTGAGGCTAAATTTTGGCCTCAAGGTGCCCTTGGTCGGTTTTTGCCGGGAGACCCCCCGGGGCCCAAATCCCTGGTTTCACGTCTTTCCCCCACGCCCAAATAGTAGGGGTTTCACGTCTAAAGACGTCATACGTCTCCAAAAAAGAAGCACTGGTATGCATACATATACACACGTACACATACACGCTAACACACACATACACACATGCTGCATATGCCCCTCAGGTCCAAGCTTGACTCAGGCGTGGATGCTGCTGCCCTTGCCTGGTCCTTAGGCTACATCAACTACAAGCCCGATGCCGCAACTGCAAAGGTACGTGCAGAGTCTTCCGTGCAGGTTGTGAATTGGGGCACAACCTTGCCCGTTTTCAACCTCGCTTTGAGGCGCGAGTAGGGTTGGCCAGTACCATATATATACGGTTTTGTGGCAGGGAAATCACCAAATATACGGCCATATACGGTGTACATATACAGTTCTGGCCAACCCTAGGCACGAGTGTATCCCTCAAGCGTGTGGCATGTGTTGTCGAGCAGGACGGGAACGTCTCTGGAGGTTTGTGTTAGCACAATCGTATGACGATAGAAATCAGAAAGCTGAGGCCTCCTGGGCAGAATAAGGGCACACGACTGTCTGTGTGGTGCCAGGCCTCTTTGATGTATAATATTGATTGTATCTTGGTATCAATTGTATCTTATTATTGATTGTATTTTAAGATTGATTTGTCTCGAGATGCTCTGACCTCTCCTTCCTGCTGGCACTGGCATCCGCTCTGCTGAGCGCACCCCTCCCCCCTCCCTCATACCTGCACTCACCACACAATATACGACTTGATATTGCTCTGACCTTTTCTTTCCGCAACTCTACTTCGACGTCATCTTTCCGCAGGCACTGGCATCTGTCATGCACGGCGCTATCCCCCCTCCCTCGTCCCTGCACACACTGCATGGTCTGTGTTCTAAATTACTCTCACCCTTCTCTCCGCAGGCACTGGCATCCGCTCTTCAGAGTGCTGCCCCCTCCCTTGTCCCCGCACACACTGCATGGTCTGTGTTCTAAATTACTCTCACCCTTCTCTCCGCAGGCACTGGCATCCGCTCTACAGAGTGCTGCCCCCTCCCTCGTCCCTGCATACACCACATGGTCTGTTATAAATTAATCTCACCCTTCTCTCCGCAGGCACTGGCATCCGCTCTACAGAGTAC
>Ga0307974_1000413_pt1 | contig 25889 bp, 38 predicted proteins | sample OrgLakmetagen784_FD_201812 | JGI IMG/M metagenome (GOLD analysis project Ga0307974, IMG submission 201812) | Saline water microbial communities from Organic Lake, Antarctica - #784 | ecosystem: Environmental > Aquatic > Non-marine Saline and Alkaline > Saline | place: Antarctica: Organic Lake... | reverse complement strand
CCCACATCCACACCCACACCCACACCCACACCCACACCCACACCCACACCCACACCCACACCCACACCCACACCCAAACCAACCCACCCACCTTATCCCACTCGTCTCGCTGCACAAATATGTCCAGCCCTTGCTGCGCCAGACCTCCTCCTCGGTTGGCCAGGTCCTCTGCTTTTTGATTCTGTGCAGGAAGACGTGGCAGAGGGGGTGAGACGTACAGGTGAGGCGTGCAGGTGAGACGTGCAACTGAAAACTGTCCAGGCTTTGGTGATACCATGCCAGATGGGCTGCCTCAGCCAGAAAGAGGATGCCATCTTGTTGTTGTACTGTGAAGCCCTGATAAATGCACACCAATACAAACAAGAGCCCTGATCAATATAAGCCAAGAGGGGTGACTATTGCTAGTCCCCCAAGCAGGCCTGCCTTAATTCAACGTGCCCCAAACCCACTCTCCCATGTGCACACATTGCACAGGTTCTCTACAACATACATCATCAGGTCCATCACATTAATGAATGCCGCATTCTCACCCTCACACAAGGTTCAGCTCCAACACCCACATCCTCACACAAGTTCCAGCACCAACACACTCACACTCACACAAATTCAGCCCGACACCATTACCCTCACACAAAGTGCAGCACCAGCACCCACACCCTCACACAAGGATCAGCACACGACATTCACCCTCACACAAGGTTCACCCCAATCGAAGCACTCACTTGCAGCAAAAAGTTGTTGTACTGCTCCTCGATGTAGGTGGTGAAGATGGGATTGTTTCCTGCCAGCTGACGTGCGCGCTCAAACATTTGGCCCAGGCAGAAGGCCCGAATGGCTCCTGTGTGAGCAGTTATCAAACAAGGGTTGTCATTATAAGGTCAACAGCACGTACCTGGAAAAATGCAAAAAAGCTCCTCCCTGTCGAGGGATTGGTGTGTATGTGTGTGCGTGTGTGTGAGTGTGTAGGTAGAATAAAATCTTCCTAACGTGCACGCATCCCCTGATCAAAGCTTCGAGAGACAGACAGACAGACAGACAGACACACAGACAGACAGACAGACAGACAGACACACAGACAGACAGACAGACAGACAGACAGACAGACAGACAGACAGACAGACAGACAGACAGACAGACAGACAGACAGACAGACAGACAGACAGACAGACAGACAGACAGACAGACAGACTGACTGACTGACAGACAGAGAGAGAGAGACAGACTAACAGACAGAGAGAGAGAGAGAGAGAGAGAGAGAGAGAGAGAGAGAGAGAGAAAGAAAGAGAGAGAGAGAGTGAGTGAGAGAGAGAGAAGACATGCCCTTGCACACAAATGCACCCACCCGACCACGCCCAACCACACAAACACAGGCTCACACACACGCACACACCTTGGATGTCATCAATGCTCTCGTGCAGTTCCCCTGCCGCTTGGAAGCGGGTGACTTCCTGCAGCTTCTGGCTGGCCATGTTGACCACATCATGCATGCGGTGCCGTTGATGATTGACAGCTAGGTTTGCCGCTTGGACCCATGACTGCATTCAGGCCAATTTGACATTCATACCGTGCAATGAGTTCCATGATACATAAGGTAGACTTCACATGAATGCAGGCCATTTGATATTCATACCATGCAATTATATACATAATATATAAGGTAGACTTCACTGTCACGCTATATGCTGAGCCGCTGGTTGGTTGATGGCTAGGTTCGCCGTTTGAATCCCGGACTGCATTCTGTTTGACATAAAGTGCAACACTTTTGACAGTGCGTGTGCATCTGAATTCCAGGTGTATCACGTTCAACAGACTTTACAGTCCTTATGCCACATGGTGCTGCTAGCTGGGCCACGAGCACCAGGTACATATAACTTCCGGTACTAAAAGCTGCACCAGGTACATATACTTCCGGTACCAAAAGCAGTTTCCCCCTGCTTTTAGTGATCACGAGTATATGCTCCATGGCGTCAACACTTCCTTTCTGGGCCCACATTTATGTTAAAACTCTGCCATGCGTCGCCCACTCACAAACGCACTGCAACAACAGTGGAATATAACAGCACACACCAACCCCCTCCCCCACCTTCTCCGGCAGCTCCAACAAAGCAATGCGCTTGCATAGGGTTGGCCAGAACCATACATATATACAGTGTATATACGGTATTTTTGACAGGGAAATCACCAAATATACGGTCATATACGGTGTATATACACAGTTCTGGCCAACCCTACGCTTGCACTATATAACGAAACATATCGCGCCTCTTCTCTTTTTCCCCCCTACTTTTGCGACTCCTTTTGGGTAGACATGCAGCAACCGACACCCCCCTTCCCCCTTGGCACTCTCACCTGCTCCAGCATGTCCATGTTGGGCGTGTCAGAGGTAGACAGCGACAGGTAGGTCTCAATAGCACGCGCAAAGTCGTTGTTGTTCTCGTATTTGCGCGCTTTTGCGATGATGGTGTCTGGCCCTGTGGCAGCCAGAGGGGCTTGTGACCCAGCTCCTGTACCTGTGGGTGTGTGTTAATGCATGTGTATGTGTGTCTGTGCACATGCGTAATGCTTGTCTGTTAGGTAATGCACACACACAGACCTGCATGATATGCATTGCACTGGTTCAGACACATGGAACTGAGACGTCATACTAGTATGTGACCCACATACCAACACACACAAGCGCACACACAAAAACACAAGCACACACATGCATGCACACATACCTACGCTCATGCATACACAAACACACGCACACACACATCTTGCACGCTTCTGCTGACACCTACTTCCTGCCAGCTCTGCCTGTATCTCTGCTGCCTTGTTGGGCAAGTTCCAGTCCTCAGCCAAGCGCAGGGCATCGTGCCACAGCCGCTTGTCCCTGTACATCTTGAGCGCCAGCTCGGGGCGTTTGGCTTTGAGGAACAGCGACTCGGCAACCTGCCCAAGTGTGTATGTGCATTTTCGTATACGTAAACGTTGGTGCTGTAGCTTGCTGAGAGATAACAGTGCAGCAGGTACTGCCTGAGCAGCATTCCAAACGAAGCAACGGCTTCATCCTAACAATTGCTTCACTCAATGGCCACAGGTTTACACACGTGCGCACAAACACACACAAACACCATCATAAAAACAAGCTGACACAATACACACGCACCCACCTGGTGATGTTGAGCCTCTGCAGCAGCTGCTGCCTGAGCCAGCATGATGTCTGGCATGCTGGGAGGGTCATACGCCTCAGCCACACGCATGGCTGCATCCCAGTCAGCGTTGTGAATGTACCTGTTGCGCATGTGTGTAAATGTGTGTGTATGTGCATAAATGTGCGTGTTAGGATGCGCATGTGCATTAAATTGTTGACAGAGATCGCGCAAAGAGTTTAGCACCATTGCCAAGTTAACTGCTGAGCAAGGCCCTACAAACATCACACTAACAAACGTGCAGACACATGCACTCACATGTCCACCGCCTCCCGTGGCTTGCTGGCGCTCACAAACTCTTGCTCTGCCTCTCCAAACCTGCCTTCATCTTCTAAGTACATAGCATGCTTCAGGTGTACCTGTACAACACGTACACACACCGACAAATACATAGTAAGGGCAGAGGCAAGGGTGGCAGCAAATATCCCACCCTCTACAACACTTTGTACTTCAGCTGCACGTAGACACAAACACACACATGTATATACACATAGCGAGTATTCCACCCTCTACAACACTTCGTACTTCAGCTGCGCGTAGACACACACACATGTATACACACACATAGTGTGTGCTAAGTGCTAAGGCGATGGTTGCAGCAAGAGTGCATGCCTGTCACCAAGAGTTCAACTTTGCTTCACTTACACAATTTTGAAACTACGCTTTTGACTTTGTGCTCATGGTACTCCTTTATGCTGCCTCAAACATTTACGTCGAACCCGTTGAACCCAACCAACTCTTCACGCTCATAAAGTGCAGCGCCTGCTCATAAATTGCAGCGCCTGCTCATAAAGTGCAGCGTCTGCTCATAAAGTGCAGAGTCTGCTCATAAATAGCAGCGCCTGCTCATAAAGTGCAGAGTCTGCTCATAAAGTGCAGAGTCTGCTCATAAAGTACAGCGCCTGCACATAAAGTGCAGCGCCTGCTCATAAAGTGCAGCGCCTGCTCAATCTTCACCTGAAACGGTTCAAAAAACCATCCCAGACACCCACCCCTTTCCGCATACTGAGGGCAACACACACACACAAACAGAACAGCGCTGTCAAGCCACCAAACCACACTCACGTCTGGCAGCTTCTGCTTGGCTCCCGCCTTGGCCAGCTCGAACGCTTGCACAAATGCCCCACTCTCTGTGGCGTAGTCGATGGCGACCTCCAGCAGGCCCAGTTTGCGCAGCAGGGCAGTGCCCTCCTCCCCATTCATGGTCATGGCCCACGCGTAGGCCACCTGTGGTGCAAAGTGAGGTGTGTGTGCGTGTGTGTGTGTCTGTGTGCGTGCATACAAGCGTACGAGTGTGCATGTGTGAGTGCGTGTATGTGTGAGACACACGTTGTAACATTGTGGTGATCAAAATGTAGGCCTACTTGAGTGGTAAGGTGTGTGTGGTATACAGGTGAGACGTGGGTGGAATTGCAGTTGTTGGTTCTTTGATGGGCTTTGCACACACAGTAAACCTTTGCCCAAACAATTGACACAGCAGCACACTCGCGCACCTGCTTTGAGGCGTTGATACCCCCGTACACCTTTGCCACACGCAGCGCGTCTTCCCAAGAGTTCTGCAGGGCCAAAGCAGTGTACGCAATCAGTGTCATCTTTGTAGCTGTGAAGTGTGGTCAGCAATTGCCTTCATAAATGCTGTCGTGACAACCCTTCTTGCGTAGCAGCACACGCATCGCCCTTGATCACAAGCAAGCATAACGCAAGGCCTACAGATCAGAGTAACAGTTAACCTGCACTAAATGCTATAGCCAAGGCCGCTGCAGCCCAGAATATATAAAATATAAAATACATTGGTGTGTTCATTCAACAATGTTTGCGCAACGCTCACCCCGGTACGGTACATCTGCACCGCTGCCTTCCAGTCCTTGCCGTCTGTGTAGTGCTTCTCTGCTTCCCTCAGGCTTCCTGCAGACTCCAGAGCCTGGCCTACCAGCACGTGGGTCTGTGTGGTAGGTTAAGTGTGTGCATGTGCGTCTGCTAAGCATGCATGCACGTGTCTGTATGTGTGTGCATGCAGGTGTGAGTTGTGAGTGCTTGTTTGTACGCATGCATGCGTGTATTTGCTTGTATATGTGCTTGTATGTGTGCATTTCTTTTTGAGGGCACGCATTGTGTACGTGTGCGTGTGCGTGTGTGTTAATCCGTGAATGCAACCATGGTGAGTTTTAAGTCTTGTCAATAAACGAAAATGGAGCACGCAGTTGCCAACAGGTGTAGGTGCACAAACAACGGCACTCTGTAACGGCACACTGAAACGGCACACTGAAAGCTGAAAGTCGCCTAGCAGTTGCACGTTTTGACTTATGGCTTTATCTGTAACTCTGTAACTCTGTAACAATGGTTTCAAGAAAGCTGAAAGCAGACGCATACCTGCGCCAGATTTTCCTTTCTGTGGAGGGCCACCAAACGGATCATTGGGTCGTACTGGCGTGCCTTCTTGTACATTGCGATGGCCAGGTCCACCTCATCGCCCTGTAAACAAGATCAAAACACATAGCTTAAGTTTGGAGCAGTAAGGGCCGACAAACAAATCATGGGTCATATTGGCGTGCCTTCTTGTCACTGCGATGGCCAGGTCCACCTGTTCGCCCTGTAAACAAGATCAAAACACTTTCTATGGCTAATGCACTGAAAATGTATTTCTCAGTCTGCTGCTGTGAAATTTCGCTGCTGACGCACAGACCACAGAGGCGATCGTGATATGCGCAGAAGCGACGCATCAGCTGCCAAGAAGGAAGTCGCTTTGAATCCAACTAAGCCGCAAGTGCACGTGGCTTTATGCAAAAAACGTACACAAATTTTACTTTAAAAGGAGAGATTGACACTTAAATGCAGCAGCTTGTATAGAAAAGGAGACATACTATCCTGAAAAGAAGGGATCGACGTTAAATTGTGGCAGCTTGAGTAATTAAGAGAGACGTGCACACTTAAAGGAGGGATTGATGCTAGAATGCAGCAGCCTGTGTTATAAGAGTGACCATGCATGATAAGTAATGAGTTATATCAGTTATATCGCACAAATAAAAACGCTACATGATGCTATAAGAGAAAGCATACACAAAGATCTTCTTGTCCTCTGCTTTGGCAGCGTACATGAAGCAAACTTTTCCCACCAAAATGCACTCACCTGGATGTACGCCTTCTCCGCCTCCTTCCACTTCTTCTCTGCCTCAAAGTCACGGCCCTTTGTGCGGTAGAAGTTCTTCATCTCACTGTCAGACAGGTAGCCACGAGCCACCTTCTGGGCGGCTTCCCACTTGCCTGTGTGAAAGCAGGTGAGACGAATGCGTCATGCCAACTTGAAAGCATCATATCCGTTTTTCCCATTTGCCTGCTAGCTAATGCTGACAAGGCTTACTTCCATGTATTCATGTGCATACCTGCACACACACACCTACCTACAGCCTCCCCAAGGCACATTCTCTTCCTCAGGGAGATCATTCAACAGCATTTAAAACTATTGTTTCAACCACCGGTACGTTGCAGGAAGGTCAGCCACACGCATCAGCACATGACACACACAGTGTTTGTATGTGTATGTGTGTGTGTGGTGTGTGTGTGTGTGTCTCCCTTCACACCAACCTGCTCGGCTGTACATGTCCACAGCCTCCAGTGCCATTCCTGACTTGATGTAGTAGCGCTCAGCCTGTGCGTGGGTGTGCATGTGTGTGTGTTTCTATGGTGTGACCTGGTCACCTGAATGTGGAAATTCTTCTTTCTCTCTGCGTATTCATTACTAACTCATCAATGGGGTTGGCCAGAACAGTATATATTTACACCGTATATGACTGTATACTTGGTGATTTCCCTGCCAACGAAACCATATAAACACCGTATATACATGGTTCTGGCCGACCCTATTTACCATTTACCATACCCTTACTAGCACACCACAAGCAGATTGCAGCCTTGGCGCGCTCTTCAATACAAATGCAGCTACAAAACGCACTATTATGAAAGCGCACAAACCCAAACGTTTGCTGTTCTGCCCTGATCTGGCATCATTGATACACGTAATATAAAATTCCACGTAACACACATCTACATGCAGTGCACGACATCTAGATTTCTGAATGTGAGCATCACACATGCATCACATAAACACACATGCACACACATCCATGCATACACGCATGTACACAGACGCAAACACACCTCATCCAGATTCCCAGCAGCTTGGTAGTGTCCTGCAATGCGCTTGAAGAAAGGCAGTGCTTGGGAGTGGTCCTGCAGTATGGAAAGCACGTAAACACGTTTTCTACGTTGAGGCAAAAGGAGACTGTTTGTGTGTGTATGTGTGCTTGGCCATTAAAATTGGCCATTGAAGTCTGGATGTGGATTTAAATTCAGTGTCGTGGTAATACGAGGTTTCCTCAAAGGCACATGCTTGTGCAGTCTTCCAGGGTTTCAGGCTTTGCTGCGTACCTCGAGGCAAACTATTTGCATTTTGGCAAGCAAAAACGTGGGCGACCAATGAAATCATGGCTTTTTAAAATGCGTCATGGCAAAGAGTTCCAACAGGTGCATCTTGTCAATAATGAAGGCAACTGCAGCGTGCAGCATTGGTCAACTTCCTGTCACGCCCTTGCGCACTCACACATGCATACACACACAAAAACCTCCACAAACACGCGACGTCTGCAACAAACGCAACCTAGATGCACGCCACGGACGCATATAAAATCAAACATCATGCATGTCATCACACGCAACACATACATATATATGCACGCACCAGGGATTCGATGATGCCAGCAGCTTTGGAGAACTGGCGACACTGCAGGGCTGCTTCAATGGCCTGTATTGGCAAAGAATTTATCACTTACAGTATTTAGCCACAGTACTTAGCCTGGTATTAAGAGGTGTTTTTATTTGTGTGCACCACAGATGCCGATCATACACTTAGAAAATAAACAGTTACTGGCGACCGCACTTGAAGCAGAAGGGTTGAGGTAAAAATAAAATTACTACCAGCGTGACCTGCGCACCAAGTATCTCTAATCTCTACGTAGAGGATCATGGAGCATTAAATGATCAAGTCGTCTATACTAATCTGTGCATTTCCGGCACTGTCTCTACTTTCCAGGTCAAGCTGAAATCTATACGAGTCTGCGCATTTCTGGTACTGTATCTTATTCCTTAATCAAAGGTGGCGGTACAGAAAGGTCAAATGGCTTGCGTCGGACTGTGCGTGTGGGCTCAGCGGTAATAAAAGAGAGAAATATCGTAGGCAACAGGGTGTGTTCAACCCACAGGCGTGAACCCAGGATAGAGAACAAACGTGTCTGAAGCAGACAGGGATGGGTACTACAATTTTTGATGGCTTCCGGAATTCATAATCTACAACGTGTTTATTGTCTTGACATCTCCAAGAACCATATTACCCAACCCTGGCAGTAGCAGTCGATGGCAGCATCTGTGGCTTTCAGGGTTTAGGTTTCAGGCTTAGGCTATCAAGGCATTATGTGACATTGCAGGGCTGTGATAAATTATGTCTACAGGCTTAGACCAAAAACCAGCAACTCACCTTCAAGGACGACCCTGACTCAATGTAGTGGTTGATGGCAGCATCCATAGCTTTTTGGCTCATCAACCAGTCTCCCCATTCCTCCTCCAGCTGAATCACATTTGAGGGGAACTCCCGGCGGGCTAGGTCAATGGCTCTCCTGCGCATTACACGATTGTGATGTGTGTCGCATTTCTGTTGCACATTCTTTTGTACAGCAAGCTCTACCGTGTTGCTTTTTATATCATATACATTAAAGGGAGGACTCCAGGAAGAACCTGACAGGGCTTTGGCTCCAGTCTATGGTGTGTGCGCAGACATATTGCGCACGCAATTGTGGCCTCAAACTTCTTTGCATTACGCCTCAGTGATTGCAAGGCATGGCTGCACTTCAGAAACATTACAGGGGCATGGACAAAATCATATAATCTTTCCGTTGCATGCACATAACAACGATGAATGAATGCATCTGCTATCTGCTTGCAGGCCCTTTTAATTGTAGTTTGGTACATCTTACTTGATTCCACACACTTTCTCAAAATTTCAAGACATGCTCTGCCCATTAACACGCACACACACACACCGGTGCGCATGGCACCTCCTGTTTACATGATGTGTAATTTGCAGGCCCCTAAATTCTCTTTAAAGCATAAACCTGCACTGTGCACGCCCACACACCTGTACGCATGGCCCCTCCTGTACGCGTTGAGTGCGTCTTCGCTGCGGCCTAGGTGCTCATGCACCTCACCCGCACGCTCGTGCAGGCCTGCTTTTGACAGAGAGGCCAGGATGGACTCCAGGAGGGCAGGGTCATGGCTCTGGTTGTAGGACACCACCACCTGTAGGAGTGCATATGTGTGTGCAAGTTGAGCTGATGAGACCTGCTGCTGTTGCGCCCCCCAGATGGCCTTTTTAAACTAAGGCTTGTTGTGAATTAGTTGAAAGTCTAAGAAATTTATGATAAAGCTGGACGCCACTACAAAGGCAGGATGGTGCCTTGCACAAGCAGAAGCCGGTGCAAGCAGCGCGGCTGTAGCCGAGTGGCGACTGCTGCAGCTGGACAGTCATGTTCAGAAGGAGCAACGCAGACGTTCATAAAATTGCTAGAATAACACAGCAGGGCATTTCAGTAGGCACGTAACATAGGTGAATGCCTTTGCTGATACCAGGACCAGTGTGCTCAGCTAGACTTCAAACTGCGAACTAATGCTCACACCAGCCAGCCAGAGCCCCAACCAAAGCAGTGACCTGTTTTACTGTAAGTATTTAGCCATGCTGAGGAGAACCGGCATGCATGAGGGAAAGACTGCAAACTAACAAACTAACGCTCACAATAGCCAGAGCCCCGACAGCATTACTCACATGAGCAGCTCTTGCTGGCAGGCCACCCTTCAGGTACAGAGAAATTGCACCCAGGTAGTCGCCCTGACTCTCTTTCACGATGCCTGCCTTCTCCTCTTGCCCTGTCTCCAGCAGCCACCTATGGACAAGGGGGAGAGACATGCAGTGTGATGTCCCAATTCTCCTACTGCCTTTGCTCTCTATCACGATGCCTGCTTTGTCCTGTTGCCATATCTTCAGCAGCCACTTCTAGGCAGGTTGCGACCTGTTCCTAGGAAACAATGAAAGCACGGTGCGCATTCGAGTGTATCTGAGACTGAAGCTTGCTCAATCTCGCACATACAGATAAATGGTGGGCGCATACAGAGCAAAGTCACGTCCATTTCATTTTGTTGCTGCTCCCCTACCCTGCCTGAGCACACCCTCAACAGCACACTGCAGCAACACCACAGCTTCTGCAGCGTGACGCAGCTTTGATTATCGTTGCACAAAGCAGCAACCGTGTTAAACTTACTTGTAGTGCTTGGCTTTGAGGGCATCTGCGTCTGGGTGCTTGTTTGAGGAAGCCACCCGGATGGCCTCGTCCCACCTGCGTGTTTATTACATTGTAAATCACAGCGTACGTCATACCACACACTCACACTCTGAACTAGTTGCTGCTCAATTTAACCTATTGCTTTTGTTCTGTGCTTGATGATGAGGACTTGAACAGGGTATGGCACAGGTGCTAATGTAGAATACTCTAAGCTGACTGGAGTTGCAGGTAGCAGTCTAGGTTGCAGTTCGGAGTTGCTGCATCTAGAGGCTCATAAGTGTTTATTGACGGAGCAGTAGATATGTGACCATTGGGACTTTCACCTCCATCCTAGACCACACAGGTGCAGCTTTTTTTACATCCACTTTTTCCGCTGCTACTGCTACCACCTTATTTTCACGAGCACATGGTTATTGCACTCAATAACTCAGTCAATTAGCTCATTGACTCAGGCTAATTAATTAATTCAGGCAGCTTTGTAGCTGAATTGTGCCGCAACTGCTACTACCACCTAAAATTCACGAACACAATACAAGCACTCAGTACCTCAGGCACATGCAGCTGTGCCCGAGGGACTACGCGGCACCAAGAGGAAAAAACTCAGAATGATGCAAAAGGGTGAATGCTTGCATAGGTCCACGAATTTATGAGTGGCCACTTCTGAGCACAGTTCTCACAGGATGCTTGCCAAGGTCATTACTGCACACTAAGGTAGCGCTTTGGCACTCACATTTACATTGTGCACGTGCTTTATGGCATGTAGGAAGGCACTTCAGGCCCTCCTTTAGCGGTGCACTCATGCGCACCCACACTCACATACGTGCACTCTCATGCTTGCATTGACTGTACGCACTAACGGGTAGAAGTATTTCGCTACATGGGCGATGCTATTAATGAATATGCCTACTTACACATATCTTGTCTGCACACTTTTGCCCACATGGCACAATGCTGTTGGACGTACTTGTGAATGTTTAGGCACATGGCGATACACTCATCATATTTCAATGCACAAACTTTGCCTGGCAACCGTGCTGCACTGACAACACGTACTTGTGGATGTTTTGGTACATGGCGATGCACTCATCAACCTTGCCCTGAGACAGCAGCAGGTTCTCTGCCACCGGCCATTGCTTGTGAAGCATGGCCAACTTGGCGCGCACCTGCAGAACACACACACACACACACACACACGCAAGGAAATCAAGTGAGGAAGGACACACGCAGCATCAATCACGTAAGGCCACTTTATGATGCTAATTTTGCAATGACTTGGCGTCAATTGTTTGAGGGCACACAATGAGGGGATGCAACCTTTGAGCATTTAGGGAGCAGCAGTCAGAGTTGCCTTGTGTACAATGTTACACGTCGCTAAGCAACGGAAGACAGTGTTTTGTTACACGGATTGAACAAGTCAAGACATGTTCTACACAGCTTGTGTCAAGGATGCACAGAAAAATACGAAAAAAGTGCAACAGTAGCTGGCTGAATCCCCGAGCAGCAGATAAGACGAGCATTGTTTCTTGGATTATGTTGGAAGAAGGTGGCCCTGCGTCTTCAACAGATATTATAAAACTACTAATGACACTCCTTATATAAGTACTAGAAATGCAACCTTTGTCATTGCTTTCCTAGGTGTTGGAAGCTCCATTTGAAATACTTTGCCCACAGAGCATTGCAAGAAAACAGCACTTTCACACTCACAGAATAGGAGTCATATCCATTGTCTCCGGTGGTTTTGGAGGCCAGCTGAGCCTGTTTGACCACTTTATGCAGGAACCGTGTGCGGCTAATGTCACCCAACGCAGCATAGCAGCGCTCTGCGATGACGACCTGCATAGAAGGTGTATACATACGCATGTGTGTATGTGTATGCATTTGTGTGTTAGTGTGTGTGTATGTGTATGCATGCGTGTCTTTGTGTGTGCGCGTATGTGTATGTGTGAAAAGAGGTAAAGATTGCTCAGAAGGTACAAGATTTGGCTGAGTACTTCCTCTTTCGAGCTTTAAATTGCCTAGTATTTTTATTTAAACACCCAACACACCTGCTTGCTGTTGCGCAGCACACACACAAACACACACACACAAACACCACATGAACATAAGTAGGGACACTAACATAAACGCACACCACATGAACACAAGTAGGACAACAGAAGCATGTACACACAAACCTGGTTGTTTGCCAGGGCCAGCTCACTCAGCTCCATCCACTGTGCCTCCGTCTCTGGTGTCAGCTGCAGGGGCTCCAGCACACGCACAGCCCGCTCGAAGTTGTGCTCGCCCATAGCCGCACCAAACTGCAGTACAAGAATAAAAGAGCGTCTGTTGTTTAAAGTGACAAAGCTATAAGGTGCATGAGCTAATGGCCCATGGCCGCACCAAACTGCAGTACAAGTAAAAAGGAGCGTCTGTTGTTTTAAAGTGACAAAGCTATAAGGAGCACTAGCCAATGGCCCATGGCAGCACCAATCTGCTGCAAAAAAAGGAAGAATAAGCCGCGACGCTGCGTTCTACACACTTTATACGCCAACATCCCCCACTGGTCAGCATCAGGCGGCAGTCATAGTGCACGCATTCACACATTTGTAAGCACTGCACTAAAATCAGCAGTATGAAGTGGCATACACACATGCTCATGCATAAGCATCACGCACCTGAATCAGTGTGAGGGCCTCGATCAGTTGCTCATCTAAGGCGTAACTGACAGTGTTGATGCCCTCATCCACAATCACCTCCGTGCGGTTGTTGTTGCGCTCAATGTCCATGAGCTCTCCTGTGTGTGCATGCGTGTGCATATACGCGTGAGTGCAGGCTTGTATGCACGTTTGTGTGCTGCATGTGTGTAGGAGTTTGTGTGCTTTTGTGTGACAGAGCATTCGTGTGTGTTGTGTGTGTATATGTGTATAGATAGGGTGGGAAGGTAGATCCGTGATGTTCACTTATCACGCAATAATTGCTCAATCCTTGTGTCACATGATTTCCTGCCACTAAATAAGAGTACGCAGTACGCATATAACACCCGTACCCCTTCATTCAGTCACGGGCCTTTCAAGCCAAACCAGCCCTAAACCTAGCCCACACCTACAGCCCCCCACCTTTGATAGGAAACATGGACACGCGGTCAGGGGTATTGATGGAGTACCACACGCATAGGTTGTCACGGCTCTGGGCCACAATGACATCACTCTGCAAAGGAGCGAGCAGGCATTGATGCGCGTGTGTTGCCTTTGTGCAGAAACAAAACCGAGATGCAGTAATTGGGGCAAGCAAGCTTGAGCAAAAAAAGGGCGGTTTGACTGTCAGTTCAAGTTGCATTTTTCAAGTATGCAAAGTGCAGCCATTCTAAAAGGAGATCACTGAATACAAAGGGCTATTAGGCAAGCACCAAATTCTTACCCACACATACCTGGCTTTCTCACACACACGCGCACGCTCACACACGTGCACACACAAACATACATACACACACACGCATACAGACAAACATACACACACAAACACACATACACACAGACATACACACATACGCACACAAAAACACACCTGTGGCACCCACTGCACATAGCCTGAGTAGTTGAGCAGCGTGGTGCGCTCCTGCTTTGCGATGTGGAACAGTGACAGCTGCCGCTTCTTGTCTCGGAACAACAGGTGAGTGCCACGGGGGTTGAGCTCCTGTACACAAACACAGGCACACACACACTTGTAAACCACCATTGAGAAATGTCTATACGTCTATAAAAAGGCAAAGCTAATGCATTTCAATTACGCAAAATTGGGGCTGGGCTTCCTACAAACAACGGCAATCCATGTGTGTGTTGTACTGACACTGCTAGGGTTGGCCAAAACCGTATATATACGCCATGCATGACCGTATATTTAAAATAAATTGTGTGCACCGTAAGTATACGGTTCTGGCCAACCCTATATACTGTTATTGGCAAGGTGTCAACTGCCGTGCAGACGTCACAAATTACGTACTGAACAACTGAAATTGTTTTTTTCATTCATTTCGTTGGCTGTAATATGATATCCCCTTAGCAGGCCTTCCTGGCTTGTATTGTCTAACCTCTCTTAAGGGAATGACGCACGTGGGTGTGCTTGAGCCTAGCTAGAACAAAGACCAGCATGCAAATTTCAAAGCGTATAAGGGGGCATAACAATGCATACAAAGAAATACACAGAAGACAAAGCCACATGCCGCTTACAAACACATGCAAACATTCATCAAAACACACAGGCACTGGCACAGGCACAGGCACAGGTACAGGCACAGGCATAGGCACACACACACAAACAAATAGGTACATACCAGCCAGTCAATGCGGGTATCGTGGTTGATGGTGGCCAGGGTGGTGTTGGTGAGCAGATCCATAATCCGTATGGTTTGCATGTCAATGAGGTACGACAGGCGTGCTAGTACGGTGCGTGACTCAGGCAAGTTGCCGCTGCGGCCATCACTCACGGTACCCTGTGTGAGCACGCGTGTGTGTGTGTGCGTGCGTGCGTATTTTACACTTGCTTTTGACGCTTCTTGTGGTATTGAATAGGTGTAGCACAGGGGTTTTCAGAACAACAGTGGGGAACACTTGGGAATGTAAAGAGCTCTCATCGTAAGATTTGTAGTTGGCAGCTACTAGTTGCGCATGATACCTGAAATAATGTTGTGCAAACATGACAGTTTGACGTCTGATATACCCCTCTCCCGCACACGACTTGTGCTCCTACCGTAACATACCTGCTGCGCGACCACGCTGAGCAGCGTGGGGTGCACATGCTCAGTGCGGCACACTCCCAGGATCTCGTTCCGTCCGTACGCAACTAACGTCAGCTCTCCCGAGTGGTAGATGACGCACACTGTCTCATTATCAAAGATGTACCTTTCGTTGCCTGCAAAGGTATGAGTGGCAGGGGGATACATGGTGTGTGATTACACAGGGTAGGGTGAGGGTCGATGGCTTTTGACCCCAGGTATTGAGTGCCTCTTTCCCTGCGTGTGGAGTGATATTGTGTGTTTCTGTGCATGGAGTGGTAGTGTGGATGTGCATGCCTGTGCGAGGAGTAGTGTTGATGTGGAGCCCAGTGCATGGAGTTGCAGTGTGTTAATGTGGGCCTCTTCTGAAAATGCGAAGCAATCCCACAAAGTATACACTGTAAGCCAAGTAAGCACTACGAAGAAATGTAACATTGCAATGAGCTGTCAATAACAGTTTAGTTTTGGTATTTGCTGCTTGCAAGTGGGAGAATTTATGCATGCACAAACACAAACTACCATGTATACACATACACATACATGCACAAAAACACACATTAAAACATACATAAGACACGCACACACGTACATGCATGCATGCATATACAGATTGCTTGCTTGCTTTTGTTGGACACACTCACCATCGTAACCACTGCATGGGATCTCACTCAAGTTGCAGCTCTCCAGATCACCCATGAGGAGCGTCTCAGCTGTGCGAGCCACAAGGAACCTGTGTATGTGGCATTTGCACACACTCTGTGGAACGGCAGCTCAGAAGAGAAGCATTAGGTGAAAGGAAGCGTCTCAGCTGTGCGAGGCACAAGGGGCCTGTTTTTGGTGTGCTATATGGATACAAAGCAAAAGAGTGAATGATTGTTTGGGCGTTGCATTGCCCAAGGCGTCTGCATGTCAATAGAAGCAGGGAAAGGAAATAATGGGATGTTCCGTATTGTTGTTATGGTGTGAGGTGTGGATAAGGTGAAGTATCTGGTCCAGAAGCTGAGTAACTGCACTCTCACGATGGGACATGCTTCTGGGCAGCCATCTATTCGAAGATTACTGCACAAATACACTCACATCCGCTGCACCTGTCCTTGTAGATGCTGAAATGCAGTCAATCTTGCTCTGGTTCAATGCTTTCACAACATGTGAGCTGCTCAACAGTGCACACATCCCCTGCACCTGTCCTTGTAGATGTTGATGCGGTCAATCTCGTACTGGTACATGCTCCTGAGCACGATGCGCTTGCCGCTCTTTAGCTCCTTCACAATCACGCTGCTCTTGCTGACGTACGTGAACTCAAACTTGCCCTTGTAGCGGTGACGCTGCGCATGCCGGTGGTTGAAACAAGGTGATGTGAGCGTTCATGTGTGAGGGTGTTGAAGTGCATATGTATCCGGCGTGAACATGTCTCCATGAGGTTCTATCAGGGAGATGTTAAAACGGTAACAAATGAAAACTTGGCATGAGATAGGCACGGGGCAGTATAGGTGATGGAAGAAGTTTGCGGCGGTGAAGCTGTGGGGGGTTGTTGGTGGGGGGTTGTTGGTGGGGGATTGTTGGTGGATAGTGCTGCTTGGGATAAAGCATAGGGCAGAGGCGCAAATGCCAGGGGTGCTTGCAAAGCGCACGTGTGTGGTTCGGGAGAGCTATTTTTGTGATCAGTGCGCTTTTTGTGCTCAGTGCCTGACTGTTAAGGAAGGTGTGACTAGTGGGTTGCTCACTTGCTTGCAGTTGAGAATGGAAGGCATGGGTGTGAAAACAAGAGGGAGCAGGGCGGTTTGACAGTCAAATACACAGGTACAAATGTACACACCACACGCCTGAAGCACACAAACGTAAAACCACAAATACATACAACTGCATTATACACACACAAATACTTTATGGCACGCACACACATACACACTTTGAGGCACGCATCATATACGTCCACAGCGCCTGTCATGTTTCCCACACAGAGTTTGGAGCCGTCTGGCTTCCAGGCCAGGGCAGTGATGGAGTAGAAGTTGTCCACGTGTTTAAGGCACGCCTAAATACATGACAAAAGTTGGGGCATGATGTTAGGGTGATAGCACCAGGATTCTCTTTGGGCTCTAAGCTTATGTCATGAATTGCACTTGCACTTTGCAGCACATAACGCATACAGATACACTTTAGGTGCAGACAGAGCCTCTGTACACAATAATACGCTCATCTTGCTCATAATTGCTGCATACAATGTGATATTGTCTATGTACAAAGCACGAATCATCTTGCTACAACACGCACGCACATGCACATGCACATGCACACACACACACAACCACACACACCTGCTCCCACACGTTCCTGCCCGCATTGTGGACGTACACGTAGAAGCGGTTGTAGGTGCCAAACACGACTGCATCACCGCTTGGGTTGAAAGCACAGGCCGTGAACTCTCGCACTCCGTCATCTCCACTGTAGTCAAACGTTTGAAGGGTGCGCCCACTGGTATCGTAAAATACCACCTGTCGGTTGGGAAGTATGTAGCATATGGATGTTGGATTGAGCTTCAGCTCACCGCTGTTCCTCACTGTAATTATACACCTGAATGCTCACTAAAATTTTCACTTAAATGGTACATTTTAGTGCACTACCTGCTGGAAGAGCGCGTGTGTGTGTAAGCGTACGTGTAAGTGTATGTATATGTTTGGCTTTGCCATTTGCAGGGTTGGCCAGAACCATATAAATACGGTGCATATACGGTATCTTTTGCAGGGAGATCACCATATGTACGGTCGTATACGGTGTATATATACGGTTTTGACCAACCCTAGCCATTTGGCCAAGCATCAGGTGTCTAGTTGCCAAGGCAATCGTCCAATTTTTGCATATTTTATGCACAGAGGTGCACACAAACAAGCCTGGTCAGCACGGGAGCCTAGCCACGAGCATGTTGGCTATTGCATAAATTGTGATCTTACTTTAAAGCCTCCTCAACACGAGAAAGGAAGCACCATCCAGCAGCTGTCCAGGACGCCCCTAGGGCAGGGAAGTGGCCTACACACCATCTACGTCCCCATGTGGCTCCACCTACCTTTTTGTCGTTGCCTGCCATGGCCATGCAAAAACCCTTGTCAGCCCCTCCAAAACCAGCCCATAACGTACATGGTAACTGCTGTTGCCTGTGCTGTCATGGCGGTGCATCCCACACTCTAGCTAGTACTCTTCATGGTATATCAGAAGTTTGCACATTCTAGCTGTCCCTCATGGTATATTAGATATCAGTAAGCAATGCTTGTTCCACTCTCACTCACCTTGTTATCATTGCCAGCTGTGGCGATGCACTTCCCCCACCCGAGAGCGTAAGGTACTGCAGAGTGCACTACCACCTGGGTGCTGCTCATCCCTGAGCCGCCCTCCTCCTAAATTGCGCATCAAACAGGCAAACAGTAAATTGCCAAGGTGAGTTGGGTTTTGTAAGGCAACATTTGAGTGCGCAGACTTGTGTTTGTGTGTCACACCTACAAAGATAACGTCTTTATCTTAATTGAATCCTGATTATGACAAAATAAACGGAGCACTAGAGCTTCCAAACTGTCCTGCATGTGATCTATTACAGGAAGTGTGACGCTTCTAGTCTGTCGCCATTACTGAGATTAAGGCCATGCTAACCATTGCAGGTGTGTGCAAAAATGGAAAGCAAACTACCTAGAGACTGAATCTCTTCACACCTGTGGGAAAGTGAAGCGATAGATGGAGCCGTCCATATGGCCACACACCACAGCAAGACCATTGAGACTCGTGCACAGAGACACCACGTAGCTGCTCTCCGGGTGCGCATACAGGGTGTAGGACTTGACCATGCCGGGCTTGACCTGCGCACGGAGGGAAAGCACGGGCAGGATATAGCAGAGCACACACACACATACATAGAGGTCAGGACTCGACTATGACGGGCTGACCCCGTAAAGAGTTGCAGCAAACTGGGAGGGCCTGAAGCGCTCACATGCACAGAACTACACAAACACAGGCAAGCACAATCACACACAAGCATATGCGAAAAAAGATGTGGGTCGTCAGTGAGTCTGAGAGAGAGAGAGAGAGAGAGAGAGAGAGAGAGAGAGAGACAGAGAGAGAGAGGGAGAGAGAGAGAGAGAGAGAGAGACAGAGAGAGAGAGAGAGAGAGAGAGAGAGAGAGAGAGAGAGTAGAAAAGGATGATGGAAAGGGACGCACCTGGCCCAGTTTAACCTTCCCGTCTGCTAGCCCAAACACAACATCATCACGTGTGCTGGGCCAAATGAGGCAAGTCACAGATGTGGACTGCAGGAACTTGTTGCAGATGCTCTTCTTGTCCGCCCAGGCATCACCAAGCCTGTTTAGAACAAGATCAGGGCAGAAAAGAGAGGTCACCGAGCAGGGCTGAGAACAGAATCAAGGCAGCGGAGGGAGGGTGTGGCTGCTGCCTTATTAAAATAAGTACATGTAAGGCACGTACGCGCAAGCACACAGACATTTGAGTGCCGGCTTTCAACACACCACACGATTGATGCAGTGGCACGGGCACACCGTTGCTCCTGTGCAACTGAGTTTGTTGCCATTGATGGGCATGACTATGTGCTTGACTTGCAGTGTGAAGGGCCTTAAGAAGAGGCAGAACAGAAGGGGGGTCTGAAAAGGGGAGGGCAATATATCAGTTTGCCTCCGAGGTTGCTAATTATAAGGGTCCATCCTGCACAAGCATGTTGAACAGATTTTGTGCGTAAACCCACCGATACACAAAGACTATATTGTCACTCTGCGCGATGGCCAGCCTTGTGGAGTCCGGAGAGAAGGCCATGGCCCTGACCACAAAGTTTGGGTTGCTGCCTTGGTCCGCAGGCTTGGTCCTGAACTTGTCCCTCTTTTCGCCATTGTCGTCGAACAAGTAAACCACGCGTTCACTGGTGACAGCAGCTAGCTTGGCACTGCAAGAGAGGTAACAAAGTAGAAGTAAGTTTACTCTCTCTAGTCTGCATTTTTGTAGTTGGGAGTGGAGTTCTCCGCACATGTGGGCAAACGTACTTGTTGGGTGTCCAGGTGAGGGAATTGACCTTCTGCAGCCCATCAGCGGAAGGCAGGATGGTCTTGAGGTACTGCAGCTTCATTGCGGATGCACCCAGGATCCAGAGGGGGTTTCAGCCTATGCTTGCATCCACAAAATTTCTTCGGTTTCAATTAGCTACTGCGTAAATTCAACAAATAAAAAATAAATACAGACTTGGAACGTGCGAAAAATTACCTTCGAAGGTTAAGTAGGTACCATTGCCAACCTCAATTGAAATTATAAACGGCAAGAGTAGCGAAAAAATGGAATGAACTAGCAATGACTACACCTCAACAACTTATACGGGGGTGACTAGAGTGCTAGGACCTCGACTCACCTCACCTTAGCCTCTTCAGGACCCCTTGTATCTGGAACACCAATGTCCACTGTCAAGCTCCCACGATTGCGCACCCGGGATGAACTGCTTAAGGTGGGTTCTTGCACGCGAGCGGTAAAGCCGTTAGCTTAGGCCATTTGCTTACACACACAGCCATTAGCATCTATCTGTATTGAGTGCAGCAGTCCTGTTCAGCACAGGTTGAAACAAGACACACATCGAAGTCCCCCTGCAAGCAAAAATGCGAGTGCTCCGAATTGCATTTGGGACGTGTGGATATTATGACCTGATATCATGTTTCCTTTTCCCCCAGTCCTCTCCCGAGCTGCAGAAGCTGTTCGGCGAGGACCCTGAGGCTGCAGACAGCATGTCGCCCTTCACGGTGCCCGCTAAGCCACCTTCGAGAGGTGTTGCGGGGACCATGGTCAGGCCTGTCACCAAAACCAGCGGCATGGAAACGCCACGGGGGGAGATGGAGGAGCTCACGGAGGAGGAGCTGCTGAAATTGGACCTGGAGAAGGTCAAGATGGAGCGCAAGACCCTGGTGCACTCAATCTTGGCTGCCAGGGACCAAGCAGGTTGGCAAGGGCAAACTTAGAATGCTTAGGGGGGGGCCTTGCACGCGCAGCGCTCAAACGACATGCCTTCATGACATTACATGTTCAGAAGGAGAGCTGTAAAAGGTGTCTGCCTTCCTTTTGCAGGCACTGCCGGGGGGGAAGCACAGCACAATGATATCAGGAGCTTGCGCAGGGAGATTGAGCTGAAAAAGTCCAAGCTAAACGACCTGCGGGAGGAGACGCGCAGGTGTGTGCATCTACATGTTGTGTATGTGTGTGTGTGTGTGTGTGTATGCGTGCATGTGTTTGTGCACAGGTGCATGAATGTTAAGTGTGAGTGTAAATTGTCCTCGCGCACGTAACGTGCCGGTAAGATGATATAAGCAAGTTCCTCTCCGTTCTGCTGTTTCAACCGACCTGCAGGAAGGAGAAATCCATTGACCGCACCAATGATGACAAGACAGATGCAAAGCGGCTCACGCCAGGAGAGCTGTCTGAGGAACAGGCTTACATCCAGCAGCTCCAAGTGCGTGTGTGAATGTGTCTGTGTGCGTGTTTGTGTCTGTGCTCGTGCATATGTTTGAATATTAGTAAGGGTGGGGTAGCGTTCGGCTCATTTTAGAATGCGCATATTTAGGCCCTACGCATACGCTGTCATCATACAACATGTTGGGTGCGAGCTTGACGTTTGACAAGCGCTCGCACGAAGATGTGCAGCATTCACTGACGTAAGTTCAATGCTCCCCTGCAGGACGAGATGAAACAGATTGACGAAGACCTGACAGAGGCTGAGGCTAAGAACAGGCTGTACTACCTGCTCGGCGAGAGGACAAGGTATGATATCATCTTAGTAGAGTCTGTATATAATGCCTTGGTGCTCCCTGTAACAATGATTGAGACACACACACGCACACACACAGAGCTCAGTACAGAGCATGTTGAACATCAAAACACGCATACAATAAGGTGGCAAAGGTGTATGTGCGGGTGATGAACGCACACGTTGTCTAAAGCTGTTTGAGAGCCTGCTCACGTCGATGCTTTGTGTCATTTATTACCTTCGCCACTCTCGTGGCACGTGTAGCCATGCATGCACCCGCACGCTCACTTTCTTTTTATTTCTCGGCTACAAAACATGTAGTATCCTGCCGTACAAAGTAATACAAGTAAATGGTATCGTTGTTGTTATCAAATGTAGCCGTATGATCGTGCATCACGTCATGCAGGCGCGAGCACCAAGCCATGGATCAAAAGGTTCGTGTGTCCCAACAAATGAAGAAAGACAGCCTGGATGACCTGAAGACGCTGAGCAGCTACCTTTATGATACCAGGGCCCAAAAGGTGAGCAATTGTGTAATGTGTGTATGCTAAATCGTGTTGGGCTAAGCTGTGGGTCAGTGGGTGTTTGACGATATGTTTGAAGGTCCATGCCACCTGATAGCTAAAGGCCGTTTTAGTCTAAATAACACTTTGGCAAGTTCCTTCTTGACGGAACGACAGGCAGCTCGCTCATTTACCAGCTAATACGCTTGCTGCACTCAATACTTATTTTGACTTACATCGCATACATACACGCCCACACTCACACACACACAAACACACACACACTCTCTCACACACATTCACACACACACACGTGCCTTGCAGGAAGCAGCTGAGCGTGAGCTTGCTAAGCTGAAGCGTATGCTTGAGGAGACACGCATTGATTGGCAGAAGAAGTTAAAGGAGAGGCGACGAGAGGTGTGTGTTTGTGGCTGAATTGCTTACTTAGATATTCATCTCATATGCTTTTTTGTCGTGCCTACAAAGTATCATCAGGAAAATTTACAGGAAAGGAGAGGCGTACAAGCCGGAAAGACCTCCTCTAGGTCATCACTTCATCAATAATTATCCAATGTGATCTGATACCCTTCCTGCATTTTTGCTTGCTTGCGCGTGTTGCCCTACATACACCTATGAGAGACTAGTGTGTATACTAGAGTGCTTAGTGACGTGTAGAAGTACCGACAAATGCACCCTCATACACACAAACAAAGGCACGCACACATACACTACACATTAACACACATCTCAGGTGCGTGAGCTCAAGAAGCGGCAGCAAAAGCACCTGGAGCGAGACCGTAAGGCCCGTGAGAAGCAACTGGAGAAGGACAAAGAGGCCAAGCTTGCAGCCGCAAAGATCAAAGAGGAGCATGACTCGTACGAGCTTAAGGTAAGGGAAAGATGCGTGGTTACTTTGTGTTTGCAACGTACGTGCTTGTACGTGCTAGAGGTGTGTTGCACAGGCGCGGTTATTTTTTTGTATGCGAGATGGCAATGGGTTGGTCACACGGGAGCCAAAAGGGGCGAGGCAGAGAGAGGGGTACCACTTTAAAAAAATTGGATCCCCTGAAGTGTACGCCGAGCTTGGCACTTTGAAACATGGGCTGTAAGAAGGTGTGACATGGTCAGAAGGTGTGACATGGGCAGTAAGAAGGTGTGACTAAGGCCTTAGGGGGGGTTGCAAGGAAGCTCATACTTGTGCGGACAAACAGGCAGGTAGGATGCCGTGCTCCTTTATGCCAATGCAGATGAAACGAGGTTGTGGATGGTCCCGGCCAACAAGCAAAAGTAGGATTTATATCCTAGGATTGATGCTTTGGCTACCGCAGGCTGTCACACGCACACAAGCACACACCCAGACAAACACACACACGCAATTGCCCCCACTCCACAGGTCCAGTCACTGGCCCCTAAAGTTGAAGCCATGGAGGCCAGCTGGAACCGCATCCGCACCATCAGTGGGGCTGAAACAGCAGAGGACGTCATCATGTATTGGGAGGGCCTCAAAGCCAAGGAGGAGCAGGTGGGATGGCATGTGGGCGGTGGCTGGAGCTGATCAGAGTGCTCTGTTGTGAGAGATTGCGGCGGGTCTTCTAAGTGCTGTTGAATCCGATTGAGAGCTCACTGTGTGCAAGGAGGACCGAGCATATGAAATATTGCAGCATCCCCCGTTTGCGATCATGCACGTCTATGTTTTACAAGAGGGTTGGACCGTACCTGCCTTGGAGTTCAAAAGAGCACATGAATTTTTTTTCTGCACAAACACGCATGTACACACAAGCGCAAACACACACTGCACAAGTATGCACACACACATATACACACGCAAACTATCGCACGCACGCACACACACACACACATATATATATATATATATATATATATATGTACAGATGCGTGAGCTGGTCAAGCTTGCAGAGCAGCGAGAGGCTGCAGCCAAGGGCGACATTGCAAAGCTCTTGGAGAGCAGGGCAAGCATGTAGGTGCTTTCTTGTTTGCTGCTACGTCTTCAGACTATTCTTGCACCAACAAAGGAGTAAAAGAAACAGGTTAATAAAGGACAACCCACCATTCACCATGCACATACACAAACGCACACATCCCTCTCTCTCTCTCTCTCTTCCTCTCTCTCCCTCTTCCTCTCTCTCCCCTCTCTCTCCCCCCCCCTCTCTCTCTCTCTCTCTCTCTCTCTCTCTAGCTGCCTTTTCTTTCACTTGCTTTTTCTGCACAATGCACAGGTACGAGAAGACAGACGGCATGAAGGAAATGGACAACGCCAGCCCAGGCCAGCGCGAGCGCATTGAAAAGGCAGAGCACAGAATGGAGCACTCTCGCCAAAAGTTCAGCCGCCTGCATGCTGTGTGCGTGGCGGGTGAACAGGGGCTACGCAGTGTGCTGGACCGACTGATGGTTGCGCTAGGGGAGGCTCCTCCTGAGTCACTGAGGCCTGTGTTTGCAAAGGTGCGTGGTGGTGTGTGGGGGGGAGGGGGTGGCGGGTGTTGAGCGTGTGGCTGTAAAGCTAAGATGTGCTTCGTAGGTCCGTATGTACTAAACAGGCTTGTAGTTGCCTCAGTGGAGCTTCTCCAGGAGTTGCTACGGTTTGCTCAAAAAGGTTTTTACTTTGGTGCAGATGTAGGTGTGGGTGTGTGCGTGCGTGTGTGTTTGGGTGTGGGTGTGTGGTGCGTGCTGGTTTGTACTCTGCTTGAGTAAGGGACGGGCTGGTGGTAATTGGTTAGGGGGACACGGCTCCTTTTCTAGGCTGAGCACACACAGCAGCAGGAGCACAATTAGATCCGGCCGGAACCGCATATTTTCATTGTATGTACACTTTGGCTACAAGATCCTCAGACGTACGTATTTATAGTGTCTGTATACTGCACTGGCCAACCCTACACACGCACACACACGCACACACACCCCCACCCACACATGGCGCAGGTTGGCACCGAGCGGCGTTCACAAGCGGCAGCTGCCGCTGCAGCTCAGGAGGCCGCTAATGCAGCCCTGCAGCAGCAGCAACTGCAGCAGCAGCAGCAGCAAATTTCTGGTAGCAAAACAGGCAGCCTAGGGCGCGGGCCTCAGTCACAGGGCACCAACCGCAAGCAGTCTGCAGGCTCTACACAGCCTCTTTCAGACAGAGGGGTGGCAGAGCCTGTGACAGCGGCGTTACCAGGGGAGGAGGGAGAGGGGGGTAAGGGCAGCAGGGCTGGCAGCAGGGCCGGGAGTCGTGCTGGGTCGGTTGAGAGAGGGGTGAAGGAGCAGAGGAGCTTAGAGGAGGGAGGAGGTGCAG
>Ga0307974_1000407_pt1 | contig 25986 bp, 34 predicted proteins | sample OrgLakmetagen784_FD_201812 | JGI IMG/M metagenome (GOLD analysis project Ga0307974, IMG submission 201812) | Saline water microbial communities from Organic Lake, Antarctica - #784 | ecosystem: Environmental > Aquatic > Non-marine Saline and Alkaline > Saline | place: Antarctica: Organic Lake... | reverse complement strand
CCAAGAACCCCCCCCCCCCTACTGATCCCTTGCACAAACAAAAAAAAGGCATTCTGCTCCCATCAGAAACGGGCATTCATTTATGCATCTTGTGCATCTTGCAATAAAACAACTGCAATCTGGAGTAATTTTCTGATTGGCAATGGCTGAATACACCTCTGCGGCCTGCCAAGGGGCATTCCATGCAAGTTTCTGTAATTAGGCACCCAGACCCTTCCCCCTTCATAGAAATTGCAAACAAGGCTTTCTGATGATATTTATATAATGCACGAGGATGTCCCAAAATAATTCTGGAGCACCACCCATGAATCCTCATAACCCCCCGCCTCCCCCTTCCCCCTGACCCCCTTGCAATCAACCGATGTATATACCGATTGATCTCTCTAAAACATGTAATTTTTATTCGGATTGACACCTGCGGTTCAAAAATTACGGTTTCTGCCACCTCTGGCAAAACATTAAAACATGTGTTTTGTGGTTCCTGTGCAGATTCAGATCGTCGTCAGTGCCAAACCCCGTGTCAGCCTTGCAGCCCAGTTAGGGGGTGGTAATTAGCATGTGCACAGTTGAGCATTGATGATTGAGGTGGGCTCTGGCTAGTTTATGATAACTTTTTTACGCAGGTGCTCTTGCTTTCCCTTCTTGATCAACTTTTCTTAAACAATTAGAAATCTTGTGCCGTGTAGGAAGAAAGAGTCAACGTAGTTTGTAGTAAACATTTCACCTTACACTACTCCCAGTTTCTGAAAGATTAAGCGCAAAAGAGTTAATCTACCTATGTTGTAAAAAAGTCGTTCACAAAGTCAGCTAGCTTGATTACATATCCCTTGATAAAATGCAAAGGGGGCTTGAAGCAGCCACCACCACTCACATGGGGTAGCTCAGAACCTAATGGTTTGTCGACAACTTGTAACGATTAAATATAGGAATACAACTCTGAATCGAACATCCCGAGTATGCCTTTTACAACGCCCTGCTACATTGGTATGTTTGTTTGAAGGCATTGGATACTGATTGGCAAGGTGCAATGTGTCTTAGATCGCTACATAGGTTTTTTGATGCTAAAACTTGCCGTGTTTTGATTTGTTGGCCGAGGAGTGTTTGATGTGCATAATAACACAATCCCAGTTCGTTCCTGGGCCACTCTCGCGCCAAACGGAGGAGTTCTAATTGAGCTGCCACGAAGGTAGCCTTCGGTCTGTGCTTCCCTCGATCCTCCTCCCTGACTTTTCGCCAAATTTTTGTTGTATAATATCGGGCCATGAGGTTTTAGAAGATTTCAAATATTTTTTAATAAACTGTTGCTCGTCGTATAATAAGGCTCATAACAAACCGGACCAACCGGACCCTTACCCTAAGAAGAACTTTTTCAGCGGAATGAGTAAGAGGAAGGGTTCAAGGCCTGCTTTAGACTTGCCCAGCACTGAGCACGTTCTGAAGCCAGCGTCCTTCTACCACGAGGACGGAGACCTGGCAGAGCCACACCTGGAGGAGGTGGAAAGAGAGATAGAGCATGAAATTGAGGAGGCCCAGAAGAAAGGGAAAAGCAGGCACACAGAGTTGACATTGGTGAGGAAACTGCACACCTTAGCGGTCAAATTTCAGTTGACCACACTCGTGCAGCTGCTTCACTGCTGCTGCCTACTTGTACAAACAGGACCTCGTATTGCAGCATCATGCTTTAGACGAGCAGCTAGGGGAGACCTTCAACCCTGATGACAGGTGCGTGTCTAACAGTTACAATGGTTTGGAATCCCCCGACATAATGCGGGAACACACCGTCACTGCTGTCAATTTGATGAACACGCCCGTTATATCCACCACCACACCGTCAGGTCCTTCCCGCTTCCAAAGACTCTCACTATCACGTTTTCCAAGCCCTCCTTCTCCTGTACAACCCAACGCCCTTGCACAGGGCCCACTTTTTCCAGCACCTCACCCACCTCCGACTGGACCGCATGCACCTTGGGGGCGGCCTTCCTGCACCCCATCTCGCCGCCCTTCCTCGCCTCACCCACGTGTATCTGCAGCACAACCAGCTCACCAGCATGGCAGGCCTGGCATCACTTCCAGCCCTGCGATTCGCTGCCTTGTCACACAACAGAATTGAAGAGGTCAGTCCATTTCAGCTGACGAGCAACAACTGAATGAGGTATACCGACTGTTGCAAGGACCTGCGTGGTGATGCCCTCCTGCATTGCCACATTCTTCAACCCCGATCTATCACACTCCCTCTCTCTATCTCTCTGAACTCTCTATTCTCTGCCATGTTTTTCAGGTACAAGGCCTGTCTGGATTGGCATCCCTCATGTTCATCGACCTGTCTCACAATCGACTAAAGGAGCTTGTTGTTCAGGGGCTTCCCTGCTCCATTAGCTTTCTAAAGGTGCTTGAAGTGCATTCGTGTGGAGTTGCACTTATGTGTTTGTGTTTGTACTTCTTGTGAGCGTTTGTCAGGCTTCAAATCATCATTTTGCGGGCAGCAAAAGACTACGAAGACACAAGAACGGTAGTTAATTTCCTTGAAGCACCCCCAGCAAAAGCAGCGGGAGAATCCTTCGATGCCCATGTGTGTAACCGATTGCAAAGGAGACTTCCTAACACACGGACATTTGTTTGCTACAGTATGTTCATGCAGGCTCACACACACCTCAGACACATGCGCACGCGCATGTACACACACACACGCACACACATATACGCACACATGCGTACACGCGTACACACATTTACACACACATACACACACAAAGTTAAGCACATGCTGCTTTGTTGGGCGATGATGTTTAGAACCAGAGCTGATATCTGAATGGCGCTGCCCACGACTATAGTTGCTGGTGCAGCATGTTTTCCTGCACCTCTCGCTTCGAGGCACGGCAGGAACGACAGCTGTGCCCTCTATGGCTCTGTGAGGTGCAGACTTGCCCGTAGACGACGATCTTGTGAGCCCTTGAGCTGCCCCTGAGCACTCACACCCTTTTTTAGACCCTTATGTTTTAGCACTTGTCACCACAACAGCTGCTCTGTTCTAAGCCCCTGTCACACAATAGCACGCTGAAAATCCTTGCCGGCTCAAGCTGCTTCCACCCATCTGCATGCATCCGTTTTTTTTTTTGTTGTCCCAACGCATGCATACACGACTTATAAAAAACCACACAATAGTGCACGCAAAGAGTGGTTCCTCCTTTTTAGATTAGGTTATGGCCTGAATTACGTTGTGGCCTGGAAACATAACTTTCGCCGCCAGTTCTTGCGAACTGGTCATGTTTTTGCCTGTTGATCCTGCAGGTGGCAAGCAACCCATGCACAGAAGCAGGCACTGCAAGGCTGAAGGCAGACCTACTGGTGCGTGAGGAGCACCTTAAATCTCAGTTACAACGTTTCAGCATTTTGTCGCACACGATGTAAATTTGAGCATCTAGGGCTTTCTTTAATGAGTGAGGAAGTACGAGAGGGAACAGGAACGCCCCAGTGCTGTATTGCTAGCAGTGATAGTAATCCCTGGAGCCCAAGGGGCAGTCACAGTAAACCTAACAGTACAAGATTGCGCAAGACAAATTTCCAATCAGCACGTCCGAGGCAAGGCAGGACCAGATGGACATGGGTTTCAGGTCCCTTTGTGCAACCTACAACATCAACGGCACTGTCTCAGCTTGAGCACGACAACGGCAAGCAGCACGTTTTCTCCCTACTTGCAATTGCACGGGTAGCATGTGCATGAGTGGGCCACAAGAGGGCACCTGCACCCCTACCCCTGCCTAGCAAAACCAAATGGTGCATGTGGATGGGGTCTCTCATGTTCAGGCCCTACCCCGACTCTACAAAATCTTGATGGTGCAACCTGTCGGGTTGGCCCTGTGTCTCCCCGGTGCACGTGTGGGAATTTTCATGAAGTTCTCTGGGTGTGCAGTCGTAACCAGTATGTATATATGCCTGCGGTTTGGGCTAGCCTTGTGCACGTGGATGGATGGATATATGGATGAATTCAACATGTGTTGTACAAACTCTGTGCAGGCCCACCTCCCACGGCTGCGAGACCTTGATGGGCCGCTATCCAGTTCTGATGATGATAGTGACGAAAGAGAAGAAGAGGAAGAGGAAGGGGGAGTAGATGACCAGGAGAAAGAGGGAGGTGCATTTTTCAAGGGTGAGCCGTTGAGTGTGGCAATGGGGAGAAGGCGCCAAAACGTGCACGCACGTGCACACTTACGATTGTGCACATGCACGTAAGCACATACAAACACATACAGAACACGCACAACACGCACACACAATACACACAGGTATGCTCAAGCATGAGCAGCAGGGCCTTGCTGGCTCAAAAGGTGATGGCGCCGATGACAGCGGCCCCCTCCCTCCATTGTCTCAAGTCAGCAATGAAGGCCTACCTGGGAGGCGCAAGAGCAGAGGCAGGCATGACGAAGGCAAACAGGCATCAGGAGGGGAGGGTGCGACTGCGAGAGGCAACGCTGGAGCTGAAAAGGATCTGCTTTTGTCTCACTTGGGTGGTGAGGGAGGGGGGAATGGGCGCCTGGTCACCAGCGCACTGAACATGTTAGAGGAGCTGGAGCGCGCGTGCTATGCTTCCAGCAACCGGGCCAGCTGCGCGAGCCTGCGCTCGTCCATGAGCCGTGCCATGCGCAGTGTGGCGGATCATCTGGGGATGCGACAGTCAAGGCACAAAATTTTGGGTGCAGGTGTGCATATATGGGGGAGAGGGAGTGCGTGTGGTGTTGTGTGTAAGTGCTACGTGTGAGTGTAGGGTATATGAGTTTAGGGTGGGCGTGCATGTGTGTGTTGTATATGAGTGCTATGTGTTATCAATGTGTTATGCATTACATTATGCATAGTACTGGGTACGAGCCTGTGCTTGTCTGTGTGAGGTACCACACAAAGCGTGGCAGCTCATTACGTCTAGGCGAGGGTGTTGGTTGTGTGAAAGGTGGGCAGGGGCGTGAAGGGGCAATGGTGGTGGTTGTCAGGGCTGGGACCAGTTTCGATGCCTTACCCTCAATGCTATCAATTGTCCTATTCATGGTGGAGTAGCTTTATGGCACTTGGTACCAGAGCAGCTCCTTCTCCATTTATTAGGTAAAATAAGGTTATAATGTGGGGAAGGGTTTCCAATGCCTGCATATTTCCTAATATTGTGGCTTAGTAGATATAAGATGCTCACACTCATGCATAACACGCGCACTAACACGTCATCACACAAATTACACTTGAAATACAGAGGGTTTATGTGAGGGGCGAGCTGATCAGGATCCCTACTACAACAAAAGCATCACAGACCCCAGGCTGCTGTCCTCGAACAGGCCCGGCAGCAACAGCAGCAACAGGGGTGTTGAAGATGGTGCTGGCTCGGGGAGCAGTGGCACCACTGACTCAAGAATACCCAGCAACACTAACGGTACTAGTTCAGATTCAGCTGCAAAGCTGCAAGGGGGGGCATCAGGGCAGGAAGAGCTGCAGCAGCAACAGCAGCAGCAGCAGCAGCAGCCGCTTTTCAAACAGCAACCCGCCCTCGTTCCTATGGGGGACAGGGCTGTTGGGGAGCTCAGTATGCCGGGGCAACTCAGGCCGGTCACCCCGCCTGCGCGCTCCTTGTCAGTAGGGTCACGAAATCCGAGCGCACGCTTTGGAGCGCCTGGGATAGACCGCCCACTTTCAGCCGCCTCTTCATTACAGCACGCAGGTGGGTGGCTTGGTGGGTAGAGCTACGAGGTTGCAGTGACGAGGTCCGGTGGTTACGTGGGTGGGTGTTAGCACTTACCTGGTCTGTGTTTTGGTGGAAGGGAAGTGCTTACTTACGCATGAACGCACCTGTCTGAATCCCTACAACCAGTCTGCAAAGCAGATGTGTAGAAAATCAATTAAGGCAACCTTGAGGTGACGCTTTTCAATTCAACGGCATGCCTGTGCAGGTCATCGCATCCCCTCCCCCCCCCACCCCCAGCACAACACAAGCCCTGCACACGCTGACCCCCTTCAGCGTTTCGTGGATGCCGACCTAGAGATGCTGCGCGATCAGCTGCAAGCCTTAACAGAGCCCATGGCCGCCGCTGCAGCCCAGCGGCCACCAGCTTGCAAACCTACTGCTGCCACTATTGTTGCTGCTGCTGTAGAGACAAGTCACGAGTTTGCAGCTAGATCTGGTGCTGCCGGTGCCACCACTGCTGCTGCTTCTGCTGCTGTAGAGGCTAGTCACAGGTCTTCCAAGGCCTCCAGCTGCAATGGTGCAGCAAAGGAGGCTCCCAAAGCCGTGGGTGGCAAAGGTGCGGGAGGCGTGGGTGCGAGGGGTGGGAGCGCAGCCCGTCCTGGTGGGCGAGGCTTAAGTGGGGGAGGTGCCAGAGGGAATGGGGCTGGTGTGAGTGCAGGGAGGGGAGGAGGGTCCGCAGCAGAGAGAAGGGGGGGGTTGGCTAATGGGACTGTAGGAGTGGCAGGAAGGGGAGGGAGAGGTGTGGGTGCAGCTGGGAGAGGGGAGGGGGCTGAGAAGCTAGGCATGCCCGCTGGACAGAGGGCTACGGTTGCTAGTAGCAGTAAGGGGGCAAAAGCTGCAGGGGGTGGTGGTGCTCGGGAGGCTGCAGCAGCAAGCATGCACACACAGCAAGGGATGAAGACGGCTGTGGGTGCTGGGACTGAAGCTGCTGAGGTGCAAAGCTTCCCGGATGCCGTTGTGGGAGGGGGCACCTCAGAGGCGGCACCTGCAGCAGTACTGTCAGGGGGTGAGCATGCGCAGCGGCCGGGCTCCGCAGCCAGGGCCGCGCGCACACTGCTGTGGTCTTCCTCCGCCCGCCCTCCTCCTAGTAGTGCAAATCCTGGGGCTCTCTCCACTGGGGGGAGTCGGCCGAGCAGTAGCGCGAGCATGCGACTAACTAGCGCAAGCTTGCACCGGCCTGCAAGTCTCAGTGTGCACACTGGCAGCGCTCATGGCAGAAGCAGGCCTGTCAGTGCAAACGTGCGGCCCAGCAGCGCTCATGCAGGTGTGGTGAGCAGGCCTGGTAGTGGGGGCAGCACAGGGCAGGCTGTAGGGGGGAGCAGCAGGCCCAGCAGTAGTGTGAAGCCTGGGAATTTGCAGGGCCCAATCATGAGTGGTGTGGCGTCAGCTCTTGCTGCAGGTGGGTGGAGTGGTTTTATGTGTTAACTTGCAAATGTGTGTTTGCGCAATTAGACAGGCACATCCTCAAGCATGTGGAGGTCGCTGTTGATCAGGCAATGTAAGATTAGAAGGTTTTCTTGTGTTTCTTGGGTTAGCATACAAACTGTCAGCATTGTCAGCATTGTTAGCTGACTTAGCATTGTTGTATGATGCAATGCTAAGTCAGCAGGCAGGTGCACTGTCATGCACACGCATATTTGCACATTACACACAAGGTTATACATTTATAAAGACGCACGCACACATGTACACACCTAGGTGGCAGTACAGCTACCTCAGAAGCCGCCAACAGGGCAGGCACGACTTCTGGCCAGCCCAACACATGGCTGCAAGAGGAGCTAGCCCACAAAATGAGTGCAGCGGCTGCACGTGTGCAAGAGCAGCGTGCACGACAGGAGGCTCTGTCTGCTGCGATTCGTGCGATGCGCGGGGGCAATGGGGACGGCAATGCACAGGTGAGAGAGAGAGAGAGAGAGAGAGAGAGAGAGAGAGAGAGTATGCATACGTGGTAAGTGAAGCAGCCGGTGGTTGTTGGGGCCTCTTTGCTTGAGTGGTATTGCTCATAGGGTGCTTGGCAGTACACTTCGCTAGTATTAGCTAATGCCGTGTGTGCCATCCGCGTAAGTGCCTAACATTGTGCCCCCACAACGTGACTTGGGTTGTAAGGTAAGCATTAACAGATTCAGCAGCGAGACGAGGCGCTTTGATTTCATTAGAAAATGGCCATTTGTCTCATTTAGGCACCAGTTATAAGAATGAGCATCAGATGTTGTGGGTCTAAGCCCTGTTCTGTCACTGATTGAGTGAGAATGAACAGGTCAAGAAGGCATCGTGATGCGTTTGAGACTCTTGAGGGTTTTTTTTTAACATTTTGCGAGCTACAGGGGAAGATAAGTGCAGCAGCTGGAGGCTGGCTAAATGTGATGAACATGGACATGACCAATGTAGCAAAATGCTGCGTGCAGGAATCTATGCTGGCAGAACTCAGGTCGGGGCTCTCACTCCGTGCAGCTGTAGAGGCTGGCCCAGGTGCTGCAGGTGTGTGTGTGTGTGCGCATGCGCGTGCACTGAGATAAACAGTGCTGTCAGCTGCTGTCAAACTGAGAGGAAAAGGGGATAAATTTTGGTTACAAGCTCCAATCCCAATTAATATAAATACTGAAGTATCCTCAATCCACCATACTAGAGCAAAGTGTTTTTATATAGTCTAATTGGCCATTTGTGCATGCACAGTCCTGCATCTGAACATGGCAACGCGCGCACTGTCACCACCCTCCACCCCTGCGCCTGCTCACTACATTGCTCCACCCCTGCGCCTGCTCACTACATTGCTCCACCCCTGCGCCCCTACACTGCTCCTCCCCTGCGCCCCTGCGCCTGCTTACTACATTGCTCCTCCAGATGCTGTGCGGTCCACACTTATGACCTCAAGCCAAGACCCGCTCAGAGGTGAGCACAGGAGACGCTCCATCCTGTCAGCCCTTCGTCAGCATGCCACTAGCATGTCTGATTCTGGCCACAGCAGCGTTCGTGCCGCTGCAGTTGCTGATCAGGATCGCAGCTTGCGCACATCCATGGCCAGACTAGAGCGGCTGACAAGCTCGACAAAAGCTGCGCTGGCAGCGCGGCTGCGGGAGGATGGGGGTGATCAGGGAATGGAAGATGTGGGCGACAGCAGCGCTGAGAGCGAGAGTGACGAAGGGGAGGTGCTGGCTGATGTGCATGATAATAAGGGTGCGAGTGTGCAGCAGAGCAAGTATCTGGAAATCATAAGGGCACGGGCGGAGGCACGACAGCAGCAGCAGAGCTCAACACCTGAGAGCAGAGAGGAAGGAGGCTGATGATTCATATTATACCAAACATCTATGATCCTGGCCCGATTATAACAATGATTAAATGCTGGATGCTGAAAAGAAACTGTTGTGCTGCTAATACTCCTGGCTTCATTTTCATTGTGTTGGGATGCATATGAAAAATGCTGAAGAAAGTGAAGCACCGCCCACAGTCACCACACCCAAGTGAGTCACAAGTGTCACAGTTACCATCATTACAAAGCAAAAGCGTCACGCCGGCAATATTGGCATTGAACATGCTGATGCTCTTGCTTGAAAGTCACTCATTACCTACTCTGACGTTGCTGACACCTCCATCAAAACAGCTGGCCCTGCTAAGGGAAATCCCTTTTATGGCATCTACTGGCTTGCAAAAGAATACAAGGTTTACAAGGGAAGGCCTTCAATCAAAGCGTGTGACTGCTAGCCTGCTCATAAAACAGTTCATGCAGAAAAAAATAGAGTTTGTTGTTGCTCTGATGCAAAAAAGTGGAAACATCCTGTGCTCTTGTCTTTGAGAATAAGGACTCATATCTCCTGCGAAGAAACACTGTATGGGGGTGTGTGCAGTGGAAAATAGCGTGCTGTTCATCATGGACATCGTCATCAGCCTCACACAAATCACAGGTAGGGGAGGAGCTGGGGTTCCATGTTGCGGTCTCAAAGCGAAGGGTGTGGACACGCAGTATGAAACGGGCAACACTGCGAATGACATCTTGTGGGAGGTCTAGGAATATGTACTTGGGAAGGCTGAACGAGTAGCCAGGGCTTTTTTTGGGGGCAGTACTGTGGCACTAGTGCACACCGTCTGGTACAAGTGAGAAGTATGCCTGAGGGGGTCAACGGAGAGGTAATGCCTGAAAATGCGCATTTTTGCATTCAGAAGGCAGCCACTCACAGCCACTTCATCCGATTGACACCAATTTAGTACCAAAATGTAGCTGGCATTGAGGGGTGCCCGAGCATGTGCCCAGTTTTATGTGGGACGCTTTGCGTCTGAAATAGAGCGACTGGAATAAGCACACTTGGTGCATGTAAACCGCCCCCTAATGTGGTGATTTCCATGGGGAAATGGCTCAAAACACCAACCACTCAGCCGTTTTCTTTCTTTTTTATTGCAGTGATGTTCTTTCCTAATAAGAATTCTGCCTATACCATTAAAATTGATGCAGTGGGTGATCTGGTATGAAGAATTTGTGCGTGGTAAACAGGGCCTGCATGCCACAGCAAATTAAGCACACACCCACCCCCTAACTGGCAAGATCCAAATTTTACACCCACATTCATATTATGTAAAATTTGGAGCTCGCCAACTGGGAGTTGTATATGCCAAAGAGCATATCAAAACTTGCTCATTTAATCCTCAGTTAGCACCCTCTGGTGCCACTGCCTGTATAGTTTAATTGCTGATGACCTTAGCTCCCAGCCCCTGCAGTAGCCTTCCCTGATACAGACACGTTTCTCCACCATTTCACAAACTTCTGTACATTGTATTGAGGGCCTGAGTGATTGGCTGCACTTCACAAGCTTGGATGACTTACATCTTAGCAGCTAAGGGCACTACCTGTATTCCTTGGTGCGAAAATTTGTATCAGACCGTTCAACGTCAAATCCAAGCAACGGGCACATGCATAATGAGCACTTGACGAACCTCTTTCAGATCTAGAACGGATGTTTGATATTTACGAAGGAAAACACACTGAGAAACCTCAAAAATCCATGAACAACATGTCAAGTATGCTCATTAGTCCACGCGGGAGAATACAAGAGCGATGAACTGTAATGTGGCTTTTTCTGATTATTGGAATCCATCAAAACAGCCGGCTTTGAGAAAAATCACTTCTACAACATCTACGCAAAGAAATATGAAAAAAATGATTCACAAAATAGCCCAACTAAAACATAACCCGTAAGGTAAAAGATTGGCGGGATTGGACCTACACTGATGGCAGCCTCCAAAAGAATGAAGTAGGGCAAGACACCGGATCAGGCGTTACCACCCTTATTTAAATGTCCCATTATGTAAACCCAAAAGGCATGGGTATAACCAACACCATCTCACGTGCAGAGCTAGCAGCTATAGCAGCTGCAGTCATACACGGCTACTCACATATAGCCACAGACAGCCTTGCATCACTGCACCAAATCAAAAAGCAGCTCTCACACCCAAATCTCCATCGCCACCACATCCAAGGAGATGTCCTTCAATCCATTGCTAAAGTAATCCGCCAATCACCATCGCCCATCCACTTCTTCAAAGTAAAGTCCCATGCCGGTATGATCCGTAATCAACCTGCCGACGCCCTTGCTAAAAAGTCAGCCACCACCTACTCCGACATCGCTGACACCTCCATCAGAATAGCTGGCACTGAGGGAAATCCCTTTTACAACATCCACTGGCTTACAAAAGGAGACATAGAAAACCAAACACAAACCCATAATCATACCCATACAACAAACATGGCCCATTCTCCTCCCCCAAAGCTTTGGTACCTACCAAACCACCGTGACGCCCTTCAAGCACACATGCATCTTCTCCACAAACTGGGCAATGCCAAAATCGAAGCGAACTACCATGCGTACTACCAGACCCTCATAAAGGACGGCACTGCCAATGGAGCCACTAGCACGCACTGCTTACCTAACATCATCCAATGTTTCCTTTAAGACCAAATGTATCATCATGAAATACAGAACAGTCACCCTATATAATCAAAAACATGCGGTTTTGTTCAAACACTCAACAAGTCAAACTTGCCCCCTCTGCTCACAAGTAGACAGTGCCCTGCACATCCTTTCTGGGTGCCAACACACGCAAATAAGGAACATGATCACCGAAAGACACAACTTAGCATGCCGCATGATCTTTAAGGCTATCAGCAAAACAGGCTCCTTAGGGTCATGCGCTGTCTCCAAAAATATAGGCAGCAACAAACGGATGACCATGCAAAATCTCCAGATTCCTAAAACAGCTGAAAGTAGAATTGTTCCCAAATGGCTCTTCCCCCCCCGCTTCCCAGATAAAGACAAATTTCTCCAACCGCCCAAATTTTGTGCTGGTTACTCCCATCGCTGCAAAAACACAAAAACAACAAATGTAGGGGGGGGTTCTTCGAAGTGGCAGGGGGCAATTGAGGGAGACTGGGAGCACCTCAGCAGCACCGCCAGCCACCAGTAGAGCCACCAACCCCTGACAGCATCGGCCTAAAGACCTCAGCAAAACTCGGCGTGATATTCACCTCGTCGAGATCAAGTATTGTGAAGACACCAGACCTCAGAACCAGCTGAATGCCGCAAAGGAACTGCACAAAGATCTCTGCAACATTCGCCAAGGAGCCTCCGTTACTCTCCACATCATCTTTTTGGGTGTGGGTGACACCATCTACAACACTCACACTCTGAAGCCTTTCAAGTAACTGGGTCTTGATTCTCAAAGAGTAAAGAAGCTTGCCTCCAAGCTCCATGTGCACTCTGTAGACTTTGCTGCTAAACTTGTCCATAACAGACGTGCCCTTTCCAGTTCTATTATCAACTCTCATCAGGAGCCGATTTCAGGCCAAGCCTGCAACCCTCTTGATCCCCATTGATTTTTCCTTTCCTTTTTGCGGTGGAGGAGCTTTACGCTACTCGGTACCAAAGTGGCTCCTTTTCCCTAATTAATTTTGGGGAGTGGTTTTCACTGCCTGCGTAGTTTTTCTTTTTCTTCTTTTTCATAGCCCAGCCACCTGCTTAAAGGATTTGGTACCTATCCAACTACCACGACGCCTTGCAAGCACACTTGCACCATCAATACCGTAGCAAAATACCAAGAATATACCAAGAATACTACCAGACCCTTATCAACAATGGCACTGCAAACGGAGCCGCTAGCAACGCTTAGCTAACAACATCCTATGTCCCTGTTAAAACCAAGTGCATCATTATAAAGTACAAAACAGGAACCCTGTACAACCAAAAGCATGCGGTATGGTTTATGTGCTCAATTAGCCTAACTTGCCCCCTCTACCCTCAACTAGACAGTGCTCTGCATATCATTTCTGAATGCCGACACACGCAAATAACAAATATGATCACTGAGAGACACAACTTAGCATGCAGCATGATCTTCAAAGCCATCAGCAAGACAGGCTCCCTAGGATCCTGCTTTGTCTGCATGGATATAGGTAGCAGCGAACGGCTGGCTATGCATAATCTTCAGATTCCCAATACAGCAGAAACTAGGATTGTACCAAATTGGCTCTTTCCACCCCGCTTCTCAGACAAGACCTAAAGGTTTACCTCCAGCCGTCCGGATGCTGTACTGGTTGCTCCCATCTCCGCAAAAATAAAAAAGCAACAAACTAGCAATGAAGAGGGGCGGGTTCTTAGGAGTGGCAGGGGGCAACTGAGGGAGACCAGGAGCATCTCAGCAGCACCGCCAGCCATTATGTAACATGCATAAGAAAAGTACGATTATTTATCATTTATCCGGTTAACCATTTTGGCCGCTACGCTACACATTAGCAGATCCACCCTCCCCAGACAGCACCAACCCAAAGATCTCAGCATTCTCCAACGTGAAATTCACCTCATCGATATCAAGTACTGTGAAGACACTGGACCGCAGAACCAGCTGAGCGACGCGCAGGAACAACACAAAGGCCTCTGCTCCATCCTCCAAGGAGCCTCGGTTACCCTCCATACCATCCTTTTGGGAGTGGGTGGCACCATCTACAACAATCACACGCCGGAGCCTGTTAAGGAGCTGGGTCTATTCTCACAGAGTTGTGAAACCTGCTTACAAGTTTCATGTGCATTCTGTCATTTAAGCTGCCAAATAAACTTGTTCATACCAGACGTGCCCTTTCCAGCACTGTTATCAACTCTCATCAGGAGACGGTTTCAGGTCAAGCCTGCATCCCCATTTATCTTTTCCTATTCTTTTGGTGGAGGAGTTTTACAGTACCCAGTACCAAAGTGGCTCCTTTACCTTAAATAACGTGGGGAGTAATGGTTTTTTCGCTGCCTGCGTAGTTTTTTCTTTCTACTTTGGCAACGTGCCTATCACGACCAAAGCTAGCGCCACCCGTATTTTTATTTATGAAAAGGGATATAATACAGGGGGAGAGGGATGGAGTAAACTAGGTGTTTACATCGTGCAGTGCTCAGAGGTTTGCCAGAAGCCTCTCTCCCCGCGCCTCTCGCCCTCTTTAATGATTAATATTAAAAATAATGAACGATTTTAAGTTGCCGTCGTCTGACGCTTGAGCGGACTTCCCCATAAAAAAAATAAAATGACGAGTCAAGAGCCCTGTAACGTGAAAGTCGTGGTCCGTTGTCGCCCGCTGAACTCCAAGGAAAAAAGTGATGGCCGCGCTCAAATCGTGGACATGGACACCAAAAGCGGCCAAGTTTCGCTTCGAAATCCAAGCGGGGACAGTGCGGAGGCCCCCAAAACATTCACGTTCGACGCGGCTTACGATCCAAGCTGCACCCAGCAGGAGATATACGAGCAAAGTGCCAAACCCATCGTGAATAGCGTGATGCAAGGATATAACGGTGTGTATGTATGTGTGCTACTTTAAAGGACAGGCCTACGCCTGCTTGCTGGTCAATATCATCCTTTGCAAGTATGCAAGCCTTGTTCACTATTCTTGTCTCCCTCTGCACGTTCACAGGAACCATCTTTGCCTATGGACAAGTGCGTATGTGTGTGAACGTGCGCGCGCGCGTGTGTGTGTGTGTGTGTGTGTGTGTGTGTGTGTGTGTGTGTGTGTGTGTGTGTGTGTGTGTGTGTTTGTGTGTGTGTGTGTGTTTGTGTGTGTGTGTGTGTGTGTGTGTGTGTGTGTACTTGGGTGTGGATGTAACGGTGTAGGTGTGGTGTGAGTGTGGGTGTGTATGTGTAGGTATGTGGGTGTGGGTGCGTGAGTGTGTATGTTCCAGTGTATAATGCGTGTGTGCATGTCGATGTGTGTGTGCGTGCATGTGCTCTAATGTATTGTGCGTACATGTGTGCGCGTATGTGTGTAATGTGTATGTGCTTGTGAGCCTCGCATAATGTGCATGTACATACGTGTATGTGTATGGGCCTTGCATAATGACAAAGTATTGGGCAGTAGAGGAAGTGGGGGACTGCATTCTGCAGCCCTAACATTGCACCTGCCATCGAAATGGAGGTGTGTATGCGTGCGTGCCTATGAGGTTAAAACGTACAAAGCAGCAAACATGTATGTCTTTTGAGGCAGGGAGGATGAACCTTAGCTTCCCTTCTGGGTGGACTCCTTCCAGTTTGGTTTCATGCTCTCACACACACATACACACACTCACATGCTTGCTCCTAAGCGCAGACGGGCACGGGCAAGTCGCACACCATGAATGGATTTCCAGGGGAGCAGGCAGGTATCATCCCCCGCTCATTTGTGCACATCTTTGAGGGCGTAGAGGGCAGCAGTGACACGCAATGGATGGTGCGCGCGTCCTTTCTGGAGATTTACAACGAAGAGGTACGTGCTGCAAGAAGGCATACACACTCATGCATTCAAATTGACACCCAAACTCACACATTTGCACATACACACACAATACTCACACACACACACACACACACACGTGTGAAAGTACGCAAATTGTTCCTCTTTATCTGTCAGGTGCGCGACCTCCTGTCCAAGGACCCCAAGAACAAGCTGGACGTGAAGGAGCACAAAGAGAGTGGGGTGTACGTCAAGGGGCTGAATGCATTTGTGGTCAAGAGTGTGCCGGAGCTGCAGAATGTGCTTGCGGTGGGTAAATGTCCTCTTCCGTCAGAGTCTCTCCTATGCAAGCTTCCTGGCCTGTGTGTGGTACTCACTTGTAGGCAAGGCGTGCGAATTTTGTCGTACACAAGTGCTTGTGCCTGACATGCACTGCCAGTTCTGCAGTTCTGCATCCTAACTGCTTTGACACTTCTGTGTCAGTGTCACCTTGTGGATGAAGGCTGTTTGTTACTAATAGCCTGGTGGTATCAGTAGGTGGGGTGAGGGAGGAGCACACGCTTTGCACGTTTTGTCATCTAGGATGGCAAGTCCCGTAGCATCTCTTTTGTGGCTTTCATGACCTTGTTGCGTCCTTCTTCATTCTTTCTGCGCCACTTGCATGCGTAAATTATTTAGATCACATAAAACCCATGTATACCTTTCTCTCTCTTTCTCTCTCTCTCTCTCTCTCTCTCTCTCTCTCTCTCTCTCTCTTTCTCTTTCTCTTACACATACATACACATATACACACACGCGCACACACATACACACTCGTGTATGTGTGCACAAACAGGTGGGGGACAAGAACCGGTCAGTTGGAGCCACCATGATGAACCAGGACTCTTCACGCTCGCACTCCATCTTCTCCATCACCATTGAGGGCATGGACAAAACCGCAGTTGCCAACGTGAGTATGCGTACGTGGAGAAGGTAGAGATAAGTGTGGCTTGTTACGTATTGGTGAGAGGCGTGAGGTGGGGTGTGAGGTATGAGGATGGCTAAGACTCAAAATCGGTGCTGGAGGTGTGAGATGTGGTCACATGAATTGGGTTGGTCACGATGGCTTCTGTGTACGTTAAAAGTGTAATGCCCGTGTACAGATGATCTTCCCTGCTAGAAGTGCTGTGTAACCATGGCATTTGTTGCACAGCTATGGTGTTTTTACGTTTTACCTTCTCACTTTGACGTGTGTGAAATGGCGCAGGAGTCATGCAAGTGGCATGGCGTGCACGTGCAGCACACCTCAGACTGAATGTTGGTGGCGCCTTTCTCATCCCGTTTGCAAGAACCTGACGACGCACAGACCTTGAACCCCCCCCACCCCTTTCTGCCACACATGAACGCATACAGAATGATGGCCACATCCGTGTGGGCAAGCTCAACCTAGTGGACTTGGCGGGCAGTGAAAGGCAGTCCAAAACTGGAGCCACAGGTGACAGCTCCTCCTGTAATAGCTGGATGTCGCTACTCTAATGGCGAGGGTGTCAGCACTGTGTGACACAGGTCCACTGTTGTGCGCTTCCAGCATGCACGTGTGCTCACAGAATGAGTGCTACCTTACTTCTAACTCATCTGTACAGCTGCACGCTCTCAAAAGCTAACACAAATCTACAAAACAGCAAACACTCACGCTCACACACACACACGCTCACACAAACACACACTCACACACACACACACACGCTCACACAAACACACGCTCACACACACAGGAAGCATATACACACATACACAACACAAACACACACACATCATACATCATACTCACACATACACGTACGTGTGTAGGTGACCGCCTGAAGGAGGCTACCAAGATCAACTTGTCTCTGTCTGCCCTGGGAAACGTGATCAGCGCCCTTGTGGACGGCAAAAGTGGCCACATCCCCTACCGTGATTCAAAGCTGACGCGCCTGTTACAGGTAAGAGGGTGTGCTTATGCACTTGCGTGTGTACACACATGCAGGCATGGGTGCATGTGTGAGTATGTTTGTGTGTTTGTCTCTGCAGGCAAGGGGCGGGTTGTGTTTGTGCGTGTGTGTGTGTGTGTGCCATGAAGACAGAGGCGTAAAAGCTCACGCGATTGCCGAGGGTGTAAGAGAAGGCAGACCTGATTGACTTTTGTGTGCTGTGTACCAACAACTGGCCTCTCCTGTCCAGTGCCGTTTCTCCGCCCAACTGCACCACATCGTCATGCATGCAAACGCGTGCTTGGGCGACATTGGCGTACGCATGCACGTTCACAGGATTCCCTGGGGGGCAACACCAATACCACGGATTTCCCCATACATGCACTTACACCATTCTGCACACAACATTCGATATGCTAATGCACCTCCACAGGATGTTCCAAGGGATTACACCAAGATTGTGATGGTGTTCCCATAATTGCACTCAAGCACACCTCATTCTATGTGCGCATGCTCGTTTACAAAATTATCTAGGGGGCCACACCAAGACCGTGATGGTGTCCATACACGCCCTCACACGCACCTATACACACAACCTTCAACATGCGCATGCACACCCTCAGGATTCTCTGGGGGGCAACACGAAAACCGTGATGGTGGCCAACATGGGTCCAGCAGACTGGAACTATGACGAGACGCTGTCCACGCTGCGCTACGCTAACCGTGCTAAGAACATCAAGAACAAGCCACGCATCAATGAGGTGTGTGTGCGCGCCGCCTACCGCACGGGTGTAATCTCCCTAACCTAGAGATTAACACTGTTATAGGCTGTGTCCTGGAATTGATCCGTCTGTTAGAGTCAAGCATAATAATTTCCTTGCGCTTTTTGCTTGGACTTCAAAACCCAGCATGTACGTACACAGACATGAAAGCTTTGTGATTGCCTTGTTATTACTTCTTTCATATAAGTCATGCGCTGCGGTATTAGTTAGTTGCCTCTTGTGTGTAAGAACGTAGTGCTTGACCCTAGTCCTACTAATCCCAAGAACGCAGTGCCCCTCAGGTGCTGCCTATGCACCCCCCCCCTCTTACACGTCAACTCCTGCACAACAGGTTCACACAAGACAAATACACACACGTGGCTGCAGTACCCTGCAGCCCTTAAAACAATAGGACTCTCTTACGCATGTCATAATAATGTTAATGACCAAAGGTTGAGGACAGACGTAACCTTACATTCTGAATGTAATGACTGTGGGCCGTGCACCTATGTTAAGAGTTCTCTTCTCTGTCAAGGGTGGACCTTTTTGTTGTGCAGAGAGTAAAATTTTTCCTCATCAACCTAACCGCAGGACCCTAAGGATGCCATGCTGCGCGAGTTCCAGGACGAGATCAAGCGATTGAAGGAGCTGCTAGAGGTAAGAGAGAGGTGACGATACCGGGAAAGCTGGTTTACGCGAAGCAGACATCTTGAGCACAAAATGGTGGTAAAAACTGCTCTGAAAAATTGCTCTGAAGAAGAAGTTGTTGGCTGGACGTTTTAAAGGGGGGTAAATTCAAGTATTGAGGAGTCAGGGAGCGGTAGATAGGGGTGTACAGATGAAGATAGGGGGTGTTTAGATGATGGATGATAGATGATAGATGACGATAGGAGTGTATAGATGAAGAAGTAGACTATGGGGTTTTTATGAAGAGAGGTGATGAACCAATTGAGTTGTACTTCAAGCGGACTTGAGTAAAGTGGCTGTTCCATGGAAGGTGTATGAAGTAAGGCAAGAGAACTCATGCAAAAATACGGGTGCACACAATGCGCACACTCACATGGGCGTGCAACCGCGCACAAATATACATATACCCTAGAAACAACACAATTATTTGCACTCACAGGGTGAAGGAGGAGGATCTTTGGAAGCGGCCGCCGCTGCAGGGGCGCTTGAGAAAGCCCCTGATGGCACGATGACCATCACCAAAAAGCTAGACCCCAAAATGCTGGAGAAGGTGAGGATGGATGTGGGGTCGAGAATGAGGAATCCATGGAGTTCTGTCTGATGGAGGCAGTGCATGGTGCAAATAAATCTGAGCTGGTGAGCAGTATGGTATAGGTGAAGTACGGTCCCTTGATTGTACAAACTTCGCTTGTAGGGCACGCCTACCCGTGCTTTGTGTAGAGGCATTTGCTGAAAGGCGTGTACACATTTGCTGTAGTAAATGGAGTTACTGGACGGTCCTTATATCACAGGTAGTGCATGCCCCTCCAAGTAGATAAGCTGGCAGATATAGAGATGTTTTGTTAGGCCGGCCTCTGTGTAGGAAGAGGAACTTTGTGCATTTGCCATGCTTAAAACACAAGCAAAAAGGCAGAGGGGACCAAAACTATATGTTGACCGAACTTATCATACGCATCAAGCAAAAAAAGTGCATGCTGCTTGTGTAGTGAGATGAGGGCCAAAGGCCCAGATGGGGACCATGGACTTTGTGCATCCACACCTATACACAAGCATGTACTTACACGCACAACATCGCAGATGCGTGCTGAGATGGAAGGCCAGATGCGTGCTGAGCTTGCTCAACGGCAAGGTATGGTGGGCATCAGCGAAGAGCAGATGGCCAAGCTGAAAGAGGAGGCGGCTGTCAAAGCCAAGGAGGAGGTGAGTGTGTGTTTATGTGTGTGTGCGCATATGTGACTATTGCTCAGTGTGTCCATTCCTGCATATTAAGTAATAAGCCGTCATTTGAGGCCTATGTTCAATGCCAGGACATGCGTAGCTGGCACAAGATAGCTTTGCAAGCTTTGTACATTGAGAGAACACGTCAAACATGCAGAGGAGTTGAATCATCGCTGTACCTTTTTGTCCTGTGACAGTTCTTTGATAAAATGTACATATTGAGCACTGGCTGTGTGTGCATGCACCTGACACAGTGAAAAACAGCGTCTGCTTCATTTGTAACAGCTACCAGTGAAAAACAGCGTCTGCTTCATTTGTAACAGCTACACACACACTCTCCTGCAATCGTCCTGCACAGGCTGTGCGCATGGAGGAGGAGCGCCAAAAGCATGCGTCTGATGCAGAGAAGATGAAGCGCAAGCAGGCCAAGATTCAGGAGGAGGCGGTCAGGAAGCAGGAAGACGCAGAAAAGGTGTTTGGGGGGGGGTTAAGAGACGAGAGGAAATGTGCGGGAAATGTGGGGGTGTGGGGGGTAGGAAAGGCAATCAGAAAAGCAGGAGGATGCAGAAAAGGTGTGTGGTTGGGTAAGAGAGGAGTGGAAAGTGTGGGTAAGAGAGGAGTGGGAGGTGTGGGGCGAAAAACTGGGGTCGGGAGAGCAGGAGGATGCTGAAAATTTGTGCGTGGGGTGAGAAGAAAAAAGGCAATGACGACCAACACAATGAGTGTTTCCTGGGGTGAAAGAAGTGGTAAAGGTATGTGCGGGGGTGAAAAAAGGCTGTCAAGAAAGCGGAAGCAAGTAGGAAAGGTGTGGGGGGGTGACCGACCTTGGTGATGGGTACAGGTGTCGGGGGAGCAGCTAAAAATATATTTCATTGTCTGAGCTTTTGCTTTGACTTACTTGAATGACTAGGCATGGTATTGCAGTACTTCTTGCTCGCTGAGCAGGCACGCTTTTCTTCAGCACTTCCCCCTGCTGTAATGGACTTATTTCTGTCTGCGCTCAGATCCGAGAGGAGAAGCAGGCCTTGGCCAAGAAGCTGAAAGCCATGGAAGGCAAGATCTTAAAGGTAAGCAAGGCATTGGCTTGGATCGGCAGCTGCTCTGATGCAAACCGACAGATACAAGCCATGTCCCATCCCTTGCTGTAAAAAGAAATGAGCAAGTGCTTTGTTAACAAGTGCCCTTTCCCTCTGACAAGCATGCACCCACACTCACACACACACTCATATGACACACACGCACACACTCATATGACGCAAGCACCTCCAGCTGCTTGTGCGCTGCACACAAAATATATCTTCGTTGTTTTGGCAAGTGTACCTGCTTGTAGCTGCTTTGGTTTTTTTGTCTTGTCGTTTTTGGGTGTCCCTTTTTAGGGTGAAGAGCAGAATGTTTGTGCATACATTGTTTGCCTGAGTGGTTTTCCTGTTGCCGTCCCTTCCTCTTTTGTAGGGTGAAGCACGTGGTGGGCTGGCAGAAGTGACACGCAAAAAGGAGGTGGAGTTGAAGAAACGAGAGGAGGAGCTGGAAAGGAGGTGGGTGTGAATTGTAGGTGTGGGTGTGGCTGTGAGCACAAGAGTGGGTGTGGGCGTAGGTGTGAGTGTGAGTGTGAGTGTGAGTGTGGGAGTGGGTATGGATGTGGGTGCAGATGAGGGTGAAGATGTGTGGGTGCGAGATATGGTGTGGGTAGGGGTAGGGGTGTGATTATAAATGTGGGTGGGTGGATGGGTATGGAGAGGACGTAAAAAGGACTTGAGGCGTGGATTGTTTCTTTTGCCTTAAGTGTTGCACAGATTTTGCGAATAGGAGGGGAAGATCAGCAATAAGTCGCGTTGCAAGTCATTTGTCAGTGGTGTCATGCAGTTATTTGTCCTGTGGTGCCATGCAGGCACGTGGTCTTGTGGTGTCATGCAGGCACTTGGTCCTGTGGTGTCATGCAGGCATTTGCCCTGTGGTGTCATGCAGTCACTTGTCCTGTGGTGTCATGCATTCATTTGTCCTGTGGTGTAATGCAGGCACTTGGTCTTGTGGTGTCATGCAGGCACTTGGTCCTGTGGTGTCATGCAGGCACTTGGTCCTGTGGTGTCATGCAGGCATTTGTCCTGTGGTGTCATGCAGGCATTTGTCCTGTGGTGTCATGCAGGCACTTGGTCCTGTGGTGTAATGCAGGCATTTGTCCTGTGGTGTCATGCAGGCAATTGTCCTGTGGTGTCATGCAGGCATTTGTCCTGTGGTGTCATGCAGGCACTTGGTCTTGTGGTGTCATGCAGGCATGAGCAAGAGGAGGAGAAGATAGGCCGCATTGTAGGGATGGATGAGGCACAGACGACAGGCTCAGCAACTAGACCGTACCACTATATTGTGTCGTGTGATGCCATGCAGGCGTGAGCAGGAGGCAGAATATTAGATCAGGTTTATGGCAGGGATTAAGACGGTACGGATAGCGGTAGACGACAAGCTCAGCAACAAAATCGTCTGTGTCCTGTGGTGTCATGCAGGCGTGAGCAGGAGGAGGAGAAGATCAGGCGCATCGCAGAGATGGAGGAGGCACAGCTAGCAGCAGAAGACAAGTTTAGCAACAGGCAGGAGGAGGCGGAGCAGAAGACCAAGAAGCTGAAGAAGCTGTGGAAAAAGTTCCAAGAGGTAGGGCCCGCCGGTTGCGCCCTTTGTGATGGATGCTGGTTGTTCAGTTGCTAAATGCACAGGAGAAGTGGTGATGTGTGGGACCATGGCTTGGAGCGTGCATAGTTTTTGGCGTCATGTGGACTTTCAAGGCCCCTCAGTGCGATGAAATTACTTTGCTCCTGCGCCTCGCACTGTGTAAACTTTCAAGGCCCCTCAATGCGTTGAAATTGCTTTGCTCCTATGCCTCGCACTGTGTGGACTTTAAGGCCCCTCAATGCGTTGAAATTGCTTTGCTCCTATGCCTCGCACTGTGTGGACTTTCAAGGCCCCTCAATGCGTTAAAATTGCTTTGCTCCTGCGCCTCGCACTGTGTGGACTTTCAAGGCCCCTCAATGTGTTAAAATTGCTTTGCTCCTGCGCCTCGCACTGTGTGGACTTTCAAGGCCCCTCAGTGCTTTGAAATTACTTTGCTTCTGCGCCTTGCACTGTAGTGTGTGCCGGTGCCAGTCTGCACCTAGAACGGATGGACGCAAACAAAGCAAACAGAAACGTGCAGACTTGCAATTAATAGTCAAGTTTCCTATTGTGTGTGTATCGGTGCACTTGTGTGATGCCAAATGTGGATGAGCAAATGCACTATCTGCTGTGTACGTTGCCATATGAATGTCTTAACTCAAAAAACGACTGCGACCTCTGTGGAGTGTGACCACGTGTCTCCTAGATTGGCACCAAAGATCTTGGCACCAACATATCTGTAACCGTACATCACTCCCTTAGTCACTCATCACCTGATCCGCTGCATACCCTCGTGTATGGACCCGCCTAAACCAGTGTCTGTGTGTGTGTGCCAGTGTTTTTTTTAGTGCGATATACCATATCAATCGATATGAAAACATGGGTTTCCGAGATTTGAAATCGATATAAAATCAAGCTTTTGGGGGTGTCTATGAGCCCCTGTGTAAAACGGTTCTGTGGCCCTTAGGGGGCCGTCGAAGGCCCTCACACACCACAAATAGTTTTCCAAACAGTTCCAAACATTTAATTATTAGTCATGTTGAAATGAGCAAAACCCCCCCACCAAAAAAGGCCAGAGTTGCCAGGGGGAAAAGTGATGGGAAGTACTTAGGGGCCCATGGGCCCACAACAAGTTCCAAGCTCAGTGGCTTGAGCATCCAGCCCCTGAGGGACAGCCCCAGCGCAAGGATTGGCTGAGTGATGGTGGGGTGGACAGAACGAACTGGTTCCAAGTTCACTGCAGCATCTGCCCGGCCACTTTCCAGTGCAAGATTCAGAACATTGCGTCCCATGAGATCAGCAAAGCCCACAAAGACAAGGCAGCAGCTTGGTTGAAGAAGCAGCAAGCCCGGGCAAGCTGGCAAGAGCAGTTGAACAAGGGTGCAGATTATACAGCAGTTCAGCGTGCAGCACGGGCAGCAGACCCCAAGCTGCACACCCAGTTTGCTTGCGTGTTCAAGACGTTGCAGCAGGGGTGCCCCATCACGGCAGCAAAGGCGAGCAGCAGCAGCGGAAGATGCAAACCCTGCAAAACCCTCCAGCGATGAGTCTGATAGCGAGCCAGAACCTGCACAGTCCCTCCCCCCTCGCCCTCTCTCTGCCAAGGAGTTTTGGGGGGAAGCCACACGCTTAGGGGCACGGGACCGGTTTGGGGAGTGGGTTAAGCTAGCAGATCTGGTGATGGTAATGGTTCCAGGGTCAGTTGAGGATGAGCGCATGTTTAGCACCCTCAAGTACATCCGTAACCCACAGCGCAACAGGCTACAAGCACAGCACTAGACGAGCTGCGCACGGGGATTTAAGAGCTCAGCATTCAGCGTGGAGTCCTTCCCATATCCACAGGCCATTTTGGAGTGGCTCAGTGCTAAGAAGCGCCGTGCAATTATTTAGACAAAGGGCTCAGTTAGAATAACAGTATTAGAGATAGAGACAGATTTCCCCTTACAATTCCAGAACAACCTTATTGAGTTGATGCAAAAAATTTTAATCTTGACATTCAATTCAATTCACTTACATACACCATTCACCATATGCCGGGAGGCCGCAGGCCTCCTGGCAGGCTGGGCAGCAAAGAAAAATCGATATGAGAACCCACTTTCTCATTTCCCCAGATTTGGGGGTGATATGAAATCAAGGTTTTCCCAAATCCTTAAAAAAACACTGGTATGTGCACCTACATCCAATTTCCAAGCCGCTCATTGTGTGTTTGATTGCATGCACTGGTGTGTTTGGCCACAGATGAATGCAGAGGTGGACGATCATTGCGTGTTTGATTGCGTGCATTGGTGTGCATGGCCACACGTAAAAGCACAGGTGAGTAATCATTGCGTGTTTGATTGCATGCATTGGTGTGCATGGCCACAGGTGAATGCCGAGGTGGACGACATGTACAAGGAGTTCCAGAGAGAAAAGGAGGACCTGCTAGAGAGCATACGCATGCTCCAGGACCAGATGCAGCTCAAGGACATGGTCATCGAGGCCTTCACACCCCCAGAAGAGGTGCAAAAGGTGCGTGTACGTGTGTATGTGACTGTGTGTGCGTGTACGTGTGTGTGACTGTGTGTGCGTGTACATGTATGTGACTGTGTGTGTACGTGTGTATGTGACTGCGTGTGCGTGTATGTGTGTGTGATTACGGCTGTGGAGGAAGCGGTGCTTGTGAGCTGGGCGAGGCGTGAACAAAAACATGTCACAAGTCGCTGTGTACTGCTGGTCGTAAGTCTGTGTTGCCTCTCACTCATGCTGCATGACAACCGACATCAATTAGAGCCTGATTGCTTCTTGGCAAGAAATTGCAACCCACACACACATGGAAATATGCTGTCTTCGCAAAAAGACTGTTTATTTATTCTGGCAATCATCCATAATTAAGCACAATACATACCGTTATCATAACAGCCACTCATGGGGAAAACAAGCGTGAATACTAGAGCGTTGTACACACTCCCTCTCTCTCTCTCTCTCTCTCTCTCTCTCTTTTGCACACACACACACACATACATACACACGCACAAACACGCACATACACATAGGTGATGCGGCGTGCACACTGGGACGACGAGCGTGAGGTGTGGGTGCTGGAGCGGCTGAGCGACATGAACAAACGGGACCTGCCTGTGTCCAAGCGGCCTGTGAGTGCAAGTGGGCAGCGGCGGCCTGTGTCTGACTTTGCCAAGCTGGCGAGTGCGATGGGCGACATGAATCCCAGGTGAGGGAGTTGTGCATGTGTGAGTGAGTGTCTGTGTGTGTGTAAAGTTAGGGCAGGGGGTTGTGTGCTTATGTGTTGGGGGG
>Ga0307974_1000405_pt1 | contig 26044 bp, 28 predicted proteins | sample OrgLakmetagen784_FD_201812 | JGI IMG/M metagenome (GOLD analysis project Ga0307974, IMG submission 201812) | Saline water microbial communities from Organic Lake, Antarctica - #784 | ecosystem: Environmental > Aquatic > Non-marine Saline and Alkaline > Saline | place: Antarctica: Organic Lake... | reverse complement strand
GAACAATCATGCTTGAAGAAGAAATGACTTCTTGGCCGTGGATTGGATTTAGATGGTCTCGCTACCCAGGCGAAGACCGTGGACGTGGACCTGCGCTTGATGCTGTGCCAACGGCTGCGACAATCAATAAAGCAATTGAAGACGAGTTAAAATCCGCTGCATTGGCTGCGAATCCTCCGTATATGGCTTACACAGATAGCATTATCAACCCTTATAACTTTAAGGTTGAGCCGAATGCGATTATCTCTGTAAACCCGGGCGGGACAGAGACTTGGCCTATTGCGCCACTTCCAGGTGGGGGTGATATTTCGTTCAGCGCGTTGGTTGTAAACGACCTGAGAGCCCAGATTAATGAAATCATGATGGCCCAGCCGCTTAATCCACTGCAGAACGGCCCCGTCAGAACCGCAACGGAAGTTGCTGTGACGCAAAATGAGCTCAGAGAAAATGCTGGCGCTGCGTTCTCGCGTGTTCAACGTGAATTGTTTGACCCACTTGTTAAGCGTGTCATCTACATCCTCAAGAAGAAGGGATTGATGGCTCCAGTGACTATTGATGGTAGAGAGGTTGCGATTTCATACTCAACACCACTCTCTGTTTCTAAGGACACAACCGACGTTCAAACATTTGTTGAGTTTTATCAAATCCTGGCGGGCATGTTCACGCCTGGGATTGCGATTAACTTGCTTGACGCTCCGAAGCTTCCAAGATGGATTGGCTCGAAGCTGAACACACAGCTTGATTTGATTAAAGACTCAGACCAGGTTGAGGCCCTAATACAGCAAGCACTGCAAATGGCAGAAGGTGCGGCAGAGCAACAGCAACCAGGCCCTCAAGAGCCAGGCGCAACAGATGTTTTTTAGGTAAGGAAGGAAGACTTTATGACCGAAGATGAAAGAAAGGCGTTTCAGGCGCAGCAGCACGCGAAAATGATGCAGAAGGAAGAGTACTTCAGAGGGTTGACGTACGATGTATTCAAAAAGGGAACACCTGGAGAAAAGTGGTTGGATCTTGTTCGCGAATCTTTTGTGTTTCGCTTGCCTGTTGCTGATCCATCAAAGGATGCTAACTCGGCCTTCTTCAGAGAGGGTGCAAACTCGTTCATCCGGAATATATATACGACACTAGAAGCGCATGAGGCGAAGATGAAGCAGAACAATGCTGGTGGTGAAGTATGATGAACTCAGAAGAGGTGCAGGCAGCACCAGAAGTACAAGAGGCTACGCCAGATGTCCCTGAAGGCAATGGTTTATTTGATTCTGTTCAGCCTGTTGCTGAGGGCGAGCCAAGCCAAGCACAGCCAGAAGGCCAACCCAGTGAGTGGCAGTGGGCGGAGGGCGTCAACGGCCAGGGAGATAAGCCGGAATGGCTGCAAGGGCGATACAAGTCAGTCTCTGAGCAAGCCAAGGCATACACTGAGCTTGAGAAGCGCTTAGGTGAAATCAAAGGTGCCCCGAAAGATGGGTACGACTTTGAGAGCATGGAGGGTGTAGCCAAAGATGACCCGCTTCTTCAGCATTTTAGTGAGACATTTAAAGAGTTGAACTTAAGTCAGGCTGGTTTTGAGCGTGTTGCGAATGAGTTTGCACAGATTCAAACAGCAATGAATAAAGAGCAGACAGCTGAAGAGCTTAAAAAGCTTGGGCCCAACGCTAAGCAAGTCGTCTCTCAAGCAAGTAACTGGATTGATAACACGTTTAACCCTGAGGTCTCACAGACAATTAAGTCGTGGATGGCAACCGCTGAAGACATCAATGCGCTGAATGCAATCATGGCGTTTCAGCCGAAGTCGAACGTTCCAAGCTCCGAGGGCTATGGTGCGCAGCAGCCTGAATATGAAACATCAAAAACTGTCATTAATGAGAAGACGCAGAACTGGGGCAAATACCAGGAAGATGTGAACTATCGAACATCAGTGCAGAACAGGCTTCAAAACGCGATGAAAAGAGAGGAACAGCGTAAAAAGTAACGTTGAATTCTGAGCTATAGATGCTAGAATAGATGTAGATTCAAGATCCGTTTGCGCGGGTACTCTTGTCATTAATTGCTAATGATTTGGCCCTGCGCACTTCGGGATACTCCTACCGGACCCCACCAAGAAACGCGACAGGATACCCAAAACAAAGAAGCAAAAAATAAACATATTTTTTTGTATTTGTTAGGAGATATCACATGTCTGTGAATTTACCCAATGTAGCCATTACCGATTTTGCGAGTGATGTACACGCAGAATTTCAATCACGTGGCTTTAAAACACGCGACGCTATCCGTATTCGTAATAACGTTGTCGGCGAAACTGTTCAATTTCCTAAGTCTGGCGAAGGCTTAGCTCAACAAAAAGCTATCCAGGCTGATGTTGTTCCAATGAATGTTACCTACACACCTATCACTGTAAATCTTCAAGATTGGCATGCGTCTGATTACTCAGATATCTTTGCTCAACAAGAAGTTAACTTTGACGAGAAAATGGAACTAGTTAGAACTTCTGCTATGTCTATCGGTCGTCGTATGGATCAGATGACAATCGACGCGCTTGATGCTTCTGGCACAGTGAACACAATTGTAGATGGTGGTACTAACTTCACTTACGCTAAAGTTCGTGACGCTATCTCTCAGCTTCACCAAAACAACGCTGGCGACAACGGAATCTACGCTTTGATTTCTGCTGAAGCTGAAAAGAAATTACTTGATGAAGAAAAACTTACATCATCTGATTTTGTTAACTCTCGCGTTATCGAAAATGGCGGCTTGTCTGGCTTGAAACTTGCTGGTGTTAACTGGCGCGTTCTTGGCAACATGACTGAAGGCGGCTTAACTAAAGTCGGCAACATTCGTTCTTGCTACATGTGGGACAAAATGTCTGTTGGTATGGGTATCGGTATCGACTTCCGCACTGAAATTAACTATGTACCTGAAAAACTCAGTTACCTTGTTTCTAGCTTGTTCAAAGCTAACGCGGTTGCTATCGACGCTACTGGTATCATTAAAATCGACATCGACGAAACAGCTTAAGGAGCATCATCATGACTTTTGCAATAAATAGTTTTAATAACGTGTCTTCTGGTGCTGCTGCTGGCCCACGCTTGTGGTCTTACGGCTCAACAACAGACACTCTTGCAACCATTACTGCTGCTGATTACTTCTTGGCTGTCTTTGGCTCTTTGAGCGTTGACGACCAAATTTATGTTGCTGCATCTGATGGAACAGGGACTTTTAAAGTTCTTGCTGCGTCTTCAACAACAGTAACATTGGGCGAGTCTGTTGGCTCTGTCTCTGCTGCTGTGACTGTAACTTCTGCTGAACTTTTGGCATTGCGCGCTGCTCCAAAAACATTGGTTGCCGCTCCTGGTGCTGGAAGAATGCTTCTTTTAGAAAGCGTTGCTCTTCAGTTAGATTACAACACAACTCAGTACACAGAAACTGCTGACAACATGGCTGTTAAATACACCAATGGTGCTGGCGTTGCTGTTTCTACAGCAATCGAAGCGACTGGTTTCATCGACCAAGCTGCTGACACGACTACTCGTGGCTTAGCTGTTCTAGATGCAATCGTTGCCAATGCTGCTGCTACTAACCAGGCTCTTGTGCTTCACAACACAGGCGATGGCGAATATGCTGCTGGCGATTCACCTCTTGTAGTAAATGTTTTCTACAGAGTTGTTGCTAGCGTATAGCTCGGATGAGGGGGTTCGCCCCCTCTTTCTTTACAAGTGAGGAGGCACCATGTCTACAGGTCCAACGACGGAAATAGAAATACAGTCAAATGCGGCGCTGATACTTGGTAAAAAGCCCTTCACGTCTATATCAGATTCAGACCAGTTCGCACTGAGCGTACAGAAAATGTATGACATGCTTGTTCCGGGTGAGCTCGGTTCAAACAACTGGAAATTCGCGAAGAAACAAGTTCAGCTCTCTCAAGTTGCAGGCTTTGACCCTGACTTTGCAGAATGGAGCACGGCGTATGATTTGCCGACAGACTTGCTTTGCGTATCACGTTTATTCCCAAACGTACGATTTCAAATATTTGAAAACAGAATTTACACATCATCAGCGGGCGAACTAAAGCTCGAATATGCGTATGACGCACCAGTCACAAGCTGGTCCGCTGCGTTTAAAATCTTTATTACATACAGAATCGCTGCCGACATGGCACTTTCTGTTGCTGAAAACCCACAGCTTGCGCAGATATTAGAAGGTAAGACGCAACGCGCCAGGGCTACAGCGATGTTTATCGACGGACAAAACTCTCCAGGCGTTGGGATTCAAAGCAATCCTTGGCTTGAGGTGCGAGGCTCTCGCTACAACAATTCAGGTTGGGGACGGTATCGATAATGCCTATTCGTGAACTGCAGAATGTATTTTCTCTAGGCGAGTTAGACCCAAAGCTGTTGGCAAGAGCTGACTTCGAGGGTTACTACAAAGGCGCTCGCGTTGCTAGAAACATGCTGATTCAGCCACAAGGTGGCAGCAGTCGTCGCTTTGGCACAACTTATGTGTCCACGATGATTAACGTCGCAGATGCAAATTCCCCCATTACAGATGCCGACACGATTAACGGAATTGTGTTTGAGTTCTCACCTGAAAAAACGTTCGTCATTATTATGCGAGCAAACTCAACGACCTCTGCTTTCGATATTTATCTAAACGGCGCGCTGCAGACAACGGTAGCAGCGACGGCATATACGTCAGCTCAGATTAGCGATGTCTATTTGTTGCACGCACAGGGCCGGATTATTGTTCTTCATGAAAACATTCAGCCTCGTGAACTGACAAGAACAAATGACACAACATGGGCGCTAACTGCGATTACCTTTGCGAACAGACCGACGTACGACTTTAGCATTATTGATGGCACCTCTTATCGCGGTGGCTCTGACACCTTCACGCCAAGCGCCACGTCAGGCACCGGCATCACATTGACTGGCAGTAGCGCCTTTTTTACAGCTGGCCATGTTGGCGGTTTATTCGTGGGAGGCGGTGGCGTTATGCGCATCACGTCTGTCAATGCTGGGGGAACAATTGCAACGGGCGATACAATCGAATCGTTTAACTCAACGTCGGCGATTAAAGGATCTCGCGCACTGCTCGAAGAAGTGGCTTGGGGCAACTCCAGCGGCGGAACGCCTGCGGGCGCTGACAGAGGCTGGCCATCACGTGGCGATTTTTTCCAAAACAGGTTGGTGCTAGGCCGAACCTTGGCAATTAAGAGCTTTGTAAGTTTTTCTGACTCGGGGGATTTTTACAATTTTGATGATTCTGAAGCGTTCGATACGAACTCTTTTTCTTTATCTGTCAACTCAGGAGGAAACGACGAGGTCCAAGATATTGTTGGCGCTCGGGTTTTGGTTGTTCTTGGTGCTTCAAGTATTTACTCTTCTTCTATGTTTCTTGATAGACCCGTCACTGCCTCAACGATATTTCTGAATGAGCAAGACTCCTCTGGTGCAGATGAGCTCGGCGCAAAGATACTGGATAATCAGGTTTTCTATGTTGACAGCAATAAGCAGAAAATAAACGCAGCGCAGTATGATATTGCGGGCGGCTCTATCAATGTAATTGATGCGTCTTTATTCTCGCCACAAGCTGTTAACGTACCGGTGAGCACCTCTGTCTATCGCCCTGAGACGAACGATGGCTCTTTCTTGATGGTTGCCAACACAGATGGGCAGCTTTCAATCTTTCAAAGCCTTGTCAGCCAGCAGGTTCAGGGCTGGACAATTAATTCGACGCGCGGCCGAGTAAAACATACGTTTTCCAATGGCGACACCGGCGTTTTGATTGTTGAGCGGAACATTGGAACGGGCACGACAACAGCGGGTACGCTGACGAATGTCTACACAGCAAATCGAGACTTTCAAAGCTTCACAGACATCACAGCGGCAGCGGCTGACGCAGGAACAGACGTTACATTGTTCAACGCTGAGAACGAATATTTGCTCATCGGTCATGACCAGCCTTTTTACAGATTGGCGGTTACTTTGAACACGGTTGCAAGCGCCACGATTGCCCCGACATTTGAATACTTAAACGCTGATGGTGCGTGGACAACATTTTCTGTCACAGATGGCACAACAGGCTTTTCAGCAGCAGGAACAATTTTATGGTCTCTAGACGCAGACACGTCAGAATGGTCGCCGATAAACATCGAAGACTATCTGACAGGCGGCGCAGTTATGCCAGAAGACACCATTGGAATTCCAGAGACAAAGTTCTGGATAAGAATTCGTCGGACAGCCGAGACACTGGTGACAGCGCCAATAGAAGATCAGATTCTCACAAACACGGCGACAAGATTGTACCTTGAGAACGTAGATTTTAGCGTTTATACCGATGGTAGCGAGTCCACAACCTCCAGCTCAGTCGGGTTGGTAACGGGGCTCGACCATCTTCAGGGCATGCAAGTGTATGCACTCGTTGATGGCGCCCCTGATGGACCTCACTTCGTTGATGCATCGGGCGAGATAACCGTTTCGGTGGAGTCAAGTGATGTAAAGGTTGGCCTAAACTACATTCCAAGGCTGGTGCCGATGCCTGTTGTGGGCCGAGAGTTCTACTCGCAGAACGTGTACAACCCGAAACACATCAAAGGCGTGTTTGTTGATTACTTTGAGTCCTTAAATGTCACGGTGAACGGGCTCGAGGTGCCAGCGCTACATTTGAACAACTTTATATTAGACCAAAGACCTGTGGCGCAAACAGGATTTTACGAGGTGTCCCCAATGTCCGGGTGGAACCCTCGAACACAAATAGAAATTAGTCAGTCGCTCCCACAGCCGATGACTATAATTGGTATTGGCTACAGATTGGAGATTTCATAATGGCAGATGGCGGAGTAAGTACACTTCTTATTGCAGCAGCGGCAAGCCAGGCGGTTGCGACCGGCGCTGGCATTGTGATGAACGAAAAGCAAAAGAAAGCAGAATTAGCACAAGTAAACGCTGAAAGAGAGCGCGCGAAATTAGAAGCCACCGACCAGGCCTTAACGCAGACGCAAAACTTTCGGCAAGCTTTGGCCTCTCAGCTGGCGCTTTCTTCCTTGCGCTCAGGCTCTGGGGGGTCTCTTGTTCGTCAGTTCGCAGCGGGCAGTGTTTCAAACTACTTGAAAGACCAAAAAGCGATTGATAACCAGAAGAAATTTATTGATGTGGCGGCCAATGCAAACAAAGCTAACATTCGTTCACGCGCTTTGGGGCAAAACATCTCTGCAATTAGCAGCTTGATTGGCTCTGCGACAAATGCGGTTGCCTTTAGTGGTGGCGGTGGCGGTGCTGGCGGTGGCGCTGGTGCTGGCGGGGGATCTTAACCATGACTGAAAAGTTACAGATGCTACAGCGTCAAGCCCTAGAGAAGAGCGTCAAGCTTCCAACCAATCAGGGGTTTGGCGGTATCTCACAGGCCTTTTTAGGTCTTGCGGATATTGCTGGCTCTGTAGCTGTGAAGGCTGGCGTTGAGGTTGCAAAAAGGCAGGGCGCAGATGATGCGGCTGCTGGCAAAACATCAACACTGGCCCCTGGCATTGGCGCTGCAACACGCGCATACAATGATGCCTACCTGAACACGCAGGGAACTTTAGCTTCACTTAATGCTGGCAAACAACTCTCTGACTTGGCTGTAAGAATGACGGCCCCTGGCACGATTAATTCAAACACAATGGCCCAGTTCAACGAGGTTGCTCAGGGTGTTCTTGAGGGAACGCTGGAAGGCGTTGACCCGGCAATTAAAACACAAGTCGGGCTGAGGTTAACGCAAGACTTTATTCGCACGCAGGGCGCTGTAGGTGGAAAGGTTCAGTCTTTCAACACCAAAAGACTAGACGATGATTTTAACTATGCGATTAGTGAAAGTATCAAAACGCTGCGCGAATCCACGATGGGTGGAGATTTAGATAGCGCCAAAGAATCACAACAAAGTGTTCAACAGCTATTGGCAGACAAGAAAGCTCTTGGCCTTCTAAGCCCAAAGCAGCATGCAGATGCGCTCGAGGCGATGAACGACACATTCATGTCTGCCACCGTGACGCGGGAGTATCTTCAGTCAAGAGTTGAGGGCAGAGAAGAGGCCTTTTTAACAGGCTTGGCCGAAACCAAACCCGAAAGCATGACGTTCGACCAATGGAACCAGGCGACAGTCCAGGTTTTAAAGCTAAAGGGACAGCAAGATAGGCTTGTTAACCAGCAAGAGCAGCTCAACGTTGCCAGATGGACGCAAATGCTGGACACCGGTCAGGTTCAGTCGGTCTCGGACCTTGAGGAAGCGCGCAATGACATGTCGGCGCTTAGCTACACAAAGCTTGAAACGCGATTTATCCGTGACCAGTTAAAAGCAAACAAGCAACAGGTCCAAGTTCAAAGCTTTCTAAAAGACAATGCGCTTGACCCGGCAAAAGCTGCAAGAGCCTCGTCTGAGGTAAAAGACGCCAGCTACAACATGATGCTCGATGGCGCGCTGGACATGAAAAGAGAGGCCACTGGCAACGAGAATACGCAGTTATCTCTTATCGATAAAGCTGATGTCGCCAGAAACTTTAACACTCCTATTCCGGAGTTCAATCAAGAGCTGAGCTATGCCTTCTTGTCGCAAGGTGAAGCCATGGGTAATGCGTCAGAGGCGTTGATTGCATACAAGAGAATGGCTGGAGACGGTCAGAATCTTAATCGTTCAAATGCACTCTCTATGGATAAGAGGGCAGAGCAGGTTGCGATGTCGGCTCTTCTACAGACAGAGCGTGGCGGATTGGCCCCTGAGTTCGCAATGGAACGTTCCAAGAAGAACATATTAGAAGTCGACGACTTTACCAGGCAGTCACGCTTGACGAACTTCAAGAACAACTATAGCGGGACCAAAGGCGCGAAGAACCTAAAAAGAAGCTTTAAGCAAGACTTGGATGGTGACGCGAGCAATAACCCTGAAATATTTAAAGCGTACAGCGACCTACTTAGAATTAACTCTATGGAAATGGGCACACTTTCTGAGGCTCAAGAGTTTACGAAGCGCCAAATGACTAATATTGTAGGCAAGAGCAAATACGCCGATGACAATCAGTTAATGTGGTACCCGCCAGAGAAGACCGTTGCCCTGTCAACCGAAGGTGTTTGGTTCGACAACCAGGTGGCCATGGCCGTCAATCAAGTGGCCAACAACTATGAGAGAGCGCAGGCGCTTGCGGGTCAGGTTGACGAGAACAGGCAGGCGCTTGAGGCGGTCACAAATCAGCTGATAGAGCTAAGGCAAAACCCAGATGCAAGCCAGCAGGATATTCAGGCCCTTGTAGGGGAGGCCAATCGGCTCTCCAGAGAGATAAATGTCGGCAGCACTGGGGGCGTTCAGGTCCAGTGGGGCGAAGAAGGTAACCGAATTCCTGATAGTGTTTCACAAGAACAGCTAATGACAACACCTTTGGTCTCGTTTGTTGGTACAGAGCGTGCGGGCACTTCCGGTATTACAGGTGCGCTCGCTAGAGCCACAAGGCGTGTCCCATCGCTGGTTATTGACGGCACAAAAAGGCAAGTCTTTATTCAATCTGATGCCTCCACCATGTCTCGAAACAATGAGCGCGTGACATACGGCCTGTACTACAAAGATGATTTTGGTATTACGCAGCCTGTGCCTGACAGATTTAATCCTCGCGGTGTGGCCGAATTCGCCGTGGTGCCATTCGAAGAGTTCTTGCCGTCTGTCGCTGAAGAGATGACAAATAAGACCATTGATGAAGTCTCAAAGAAAGAGGCTGGTGCAATATTTGACTTAGAAAACCCAAGAAGCTTCATCATGGACAACTTTGTTCCTGGCGGCACAATGCGCGAAATTGAAAGAGGCATGAAAAAGAAAGAGTTTGTGAGGGAAAGGTCCGAGCAAATAAAGGGGCGCGTAAAGGCAAGAGGTGAAAATGAGTGATGTCATCGACGTTAAAGAGTTTGGCCCGAGCCTGCTTGACTCGTCACCAGCTGATACGATTAACCCTCGCTTTCAGTATGACCAGACGGTTGCCTTGAGTCTAAGCGGCTCGGTATGGCGACAAGAAAACATATTTGGGTCTTTTGCTGAGGATAAAGCGCTGGGGCGAAAGCTCAAGGCAAATGAAGCAGTCCCGGACTTTGACTACTTTGATAACGTGCCAGAAGACATGCAATCTTATCGAGATCAATTTGTTGCCTCAAAAAGCCTTGAAGACGTCAGTGATATTGCCGACAAAATAAGAAAAGAGATTAACGATAGAGAGAATATGGCGAACCACCCGACAAGCTCTTTTGCTTTGGGGATCTTGGTAAATATTGTAGACCCAACAATATTGCTTCCTGGCGGTGCGATTTATAAGTCCGCCAAAGCTGGCTACTCCGCTCTTCGCAGCGCAGCCTCGATAAGCCTTGCATCTGCTGCATCCCAAGCGGTGCAGGAGGCTGCTTTGGTTCCAACGCAAAAGTTAAGAACGGTAGAAGAGTCTTTATTTAATGTACTTGCTGCGGCAACAGTTGGCGCAGTAATGGGCGGCGTGGGTGGCGCTGTAATGGGTGGCCCTATAGGTCGAACCGCACGAGCAGAGGTGGTTGACACGCTGGCCAATGGCTATGGTGCGCCTAAATCACAGGACTTGTCAGCCGCAAAAGTAGACCCAGACTATTTGAGACAAAGCGACCAGATGGCAGGCATGGCCAAGTTTGTTGGGAAGCTAGGCGAGAACCTAACACCAATGAATCGCCTTATGGGGTCTGAGTTCGAGTCTGCTAGGAACTTTGCGAACCTGATTTACGATCATAATATCGTCCTTAACAAGCACTTGCCAGAGAGCGGGAACGAGGCCGCCCCCGTTAACGTTGAAAGGCTGATGAAGCTTCAATATGGCAAGATTGAGAAAGCATTCTCTGACTATCAAGATATATTTTATCAGCAAGCCGGCATTGAACGCGGGCCCTTTAAAGCCGTCAGAGGTATTGCCTCAAGACAAGGCCTTGGATTCGATGAGTTTGATGCGCAAGTCGGCAAGGCTTTGCGCCGCGGCGATGAAAGTGCCAACCCCGCTGTCCAGCAAGCTGCTGAGCTTTTGAGGAAAAAGGTGTTTGACCCATTAAAAGATGAGGCGATAAACCTGGGCCTTTTACCTGAAAACGTCACGCAGCAAACAGCTATCAGTTATTTGACACGGGTTTATAACCGACAGGCTATTAAGGAAAATGTTCCGGCATTCAAATCAGCCATACGACCTTACTTTGTCTCGAAAAACGAAGAGCTAAAAGCCTTTCAACCGACCCTTAAAGCCCTAAACACCCAGGTAACAACTGCAAAGAGGGCTGTTACGGTTGCCAAGATAAACCAGGCCGAAATGAAAAGGCTTGAGCGATTATCAAAAAGGACTGAGGCTGAAAACAAGAAGCTTGCCAGTTTGCGGCGCAGAGAAACGCTTGAGACGGCTGAAGCAAACTTAAAGAACCAGCAAAAGAGCCTGGAAGATGCGGTGCCATTTGATTTGCGTGACACGGATGGGAATATTCGAAAAATTATAGATGATGAGGCGCACTTAGAGGCTATCATTGATAACACGATTTCCAATATCTTGGGCAGAAATGATTCGCATTTGAGAAACCCACTACTGCGGATGTTTTCGGGCGGGAAGTCAAAACCGCTGCACAACAGAAGCTTTTTAATCCCAGATGAGATGATTGAAGATTGGCTAATTAACAGCGCGAGCAAGGTTTCAAGTCTTTACTCAAAAGCAATGATACCCACGATTGAGCTAAATAAGTTCGCCCGGCGCAATGTCAGTCCTGGCCGTGTTCAAAGCAAGCTGCAAGATTTGCAGATTAAAAAAGAGCAGCTTGAGGTGCGCCTAAGCAAGGCATCCACTGAAGAAAAGCCATCCATTATTAGAGAGCTTGCTGAAATCAACGAAAGAGAAGCGTCACTTGAAACGCCAAACTTAAATGAGTTGACCACGCAGTTCCTAGAAGACTTAACAAACGATTTAGAGATTGCAAAACAAGGCAAAAGCGCCAAAGAAAGTGCAAAGATTGAAAAGCAATACGAGAAGAATAAGTCAGACATGATTGCGTCGCTTGAGCTGATGCAAGGTATCTATGGCAGAGGTCCAAACACCATGGACAATGCAGGCGCGACGATTGCGAAAAACATCAAGACATACAACTTTGTCAGACTGCTTGGGTTTATGACCATTACCAGTATTTCTGATGTTGGCTACCATGTCATGAAGCACGGCCCACTATCATTTATGCGTGAAGGCATGTCGCCAATTTTAAGACGCATGTCCGGCATGAAGGTCAACAATGAAAACCTTAGCCTTTTAAAAGACCTAGGAAAAACTATTGAAACCGTAAGGGGTCAGCGCTTAAAAAGCATGCTTGACCACGAAGGGACAGCCTTAGAAGAAGGCGCGTTTACCAGGGGCCTCGACTTGGCAGGCTCAACATTTGGCAACGCAACCCTAATGAACCAGTGGAATGACATGATGCAAGAGATTGCGGGCAGTATGTCGATTTCAAGAACATTGAGAGCTATTGATAGATGGGCGAATACAGGCAAGATGTCGAGACAAGAGCGCATTCGTCTAAATAATCTTGGGATAGATGAGTCTAGCTACAGAACAATTTACCGGGAATTCAAAAAGACCGGCGGCGTTGAGGGTGGCTCCTACTACACAAACCATGGCGACTGGAACGTGAACGACCCAGATGTGGCCAAGGCGTGGGAGCAATTCAGCGGCTCGATTGTGTCCGAGATAGATTTTACCGCGATTGTGCCTGGTATGGGTGACAAGCCGCTTGCATCACACACACTGATTGGGCAGCTAATGCTTCAGTTCAAGTCATTCCTGTTCGCCTCAACTAATAGAGTGTTGCTTGCCGGGCTTTCTAGAAACGATGCAAACTTCTATATGGGAACAGTGGCAACGCTGTTTATGGGGGCGCTTAGCTATACGATCTCCTCCAAGGTAAGACGGCCAGATGAAGAGGTCGACCTATCCTGGGGCAAGCTTTCGCAGGAAGCGATAGATAGAAGCGGTATTCTTGGCGTTTACATGGAAGGATTCAATCTTGCGAACAAGGCCGTTGGCGGAACGGGCTCTACACGATACCACTCTCGCGGTATTTGGGGTGCACTTGCAGGACCGACAGGCGGGGCAGTAGAAGATATTTTATTCTTGATGAACAAGTCGGGCAATGTCGCATTTGGCGATGATTACGAGGCTTTGGATACTAAGGATGCCGAGAAGGTTAGAAGGCTGATGCCATATCAGAATCTCTTCTATCTATATAATTTAAATAGGTTGGTTACCAAAAAGGTAGCCTTGGGTTTAGGCTTTGAGGAGTCCGATTAAATGGCTAACATTAAGATAAACAGCACGCCGACTCGTGTTCAATACACTGCAACTGGCGGGCAAACGGTATTCTCCTACACCTTCCCAATCAAGGAAGATGCAGATTTAAAAGTATACAAGCGTGCAGCCGGCTCGACCCCAGCGGATGCGACAGATTTGCTGACACTGACAACAGATTATACCGTCTCCGGCGCGAACACAGCGAACGGCGGAACAATTACATTGGTAGTTGGCGCAACGCTGAGCGACATCGTTACGATTGTTGGCGACAAAACGATTGATAGAAACTCTATCTACGACCAGTCATCATCTCTTCGCAAAGAAGACCTGAATAATGATTTCAATGATAACGTCATGTACGACAAGCAGATTGAAACCATCCAAGACCAGGTTTCGATTCGATACAATGACAACGAAAGCATTGGGCCAGGCGTTCGCGATGGCAATCTTAAGCTTCCTATCCTGAATGAAAACTACTTCTGGACAGGGCAAGGTAACGCGTGTGACTCTCCAGATAACGTCGTGGCGACAAGCGTGGATGACGCGTTGCTATCGAGCACTGTCGACTTTGTTATCGGCACTGCAAGCATTAGATTCCCAGCAGCGCAAGTATTGTCAGCTCTTGCCAATGGCGTGATGGTAAACAATGCAGGAACGGTCATCGTTCGCTCAACAGCAGGCACAGCAAATGAAATTACTGTCACAGACGGTGACGGCATTGCGGGCAACCCAACTTTTGGCCTTGCTGACAACCCAGTCCTTCCAGGTACAGGCTCAGCTACAGCAGTCTCTGGCACAGCAGGCCAACGACCTGGTGCTCCAGTTGAGGGAATGTTCCGGTACAACTCTACCAGCACAGAGCTTGAAGCTTATGTTCAAGGCTCGTGGAAGAATATGGTCACGGACAATTCAAGCTCAACAATTACAGTGACGCAAGCGGCACACGGACTATCTGTTGGTAATGTTCTTCGTTTTGATGGTGTTGACTATGTCCTAGCGCAAGCCGACTCTGCTGCAAATGCTGAAGTTGCCGGCATGATTAACGAAGTTGTGAACGCGAACACTTTCACCTTAACGCAAAACGGTGAGGTCTCTGGGCTTACAGGCTTAACCGCTGGCGACCTTTTGTATCTTGACCCAGTAACCCCTGGCGCTTTGACATCGGTTCAGCCTGTATCACCTAACGTTATTGCGCCGCTGATGATTGCGACAACGACAACGGTTGGATTATTCTTTGCGAATACAAGTGCTGGGACGATGTCGGTTCAGGACTCTGCAAGCATTGCGGTGACCGGGGGGACAGCAACAGGGTTGACCTCTCTTGGAACAGCGGGCAACGGCATGGACGTGGCTCCAGGCTCCGACACAGATGCCGACCTTATCACCGTTGGCGTAACTGGAGCGCCAACTCTTTCTTGGGACGAGAGCGAGGATGTGTTTGCGTCTACTCATGGCTTAAGTCTTGGGACTTCCAATCCCCTGACCACGGGCACTATTGAACTTGGCGCCGCAGCAGACACAACATTATCGCGCGCATCTGCTGGCGACGTGAATATCGAGGGCAATCTCATGTACCGCGCAGGCGGAACGGATGTTCCAGTTGCAGATGGCGGGACTGGCGCAAGTGACCAACAAAACGCTTTGATTAATCTTATTTCTGGCGCGACGATTGCGACTGCAACCGTTGCAAGCGCAGATAAGGTGGTCATTCAGGACGCTGATGATGCGGATAACATTAAAACGGTTACGGCTCAGTCGATTGCCGACCTTGCTGCGGGTGTCGCAAATACAGCGTTAAGCAACCTTGCTGCTGTCGCGATTAATACCTCGCTTACATCGGACGCAGACATTACCGATGATTTGGGCACAGAAGCTATCAGATGGAATAACATCTACGGCGCAACATTAAGAACTGGCGACACTGCTGCCGACACATTAACCTTGTCTGCGCGGGATGTTGATGGATCCTCCTGGACAAACTTCTTAACGATGACAGCCAATAACACACCAACATGTGTTTTGTCTGGCGATGTTACAAGCACAACTCAGGCCGCTTCTGACAATTCCACCAAAATTGCAACAACAGCGTATGCAGATGCTGCCGCTGCTGCGTCTGGCGCGAATACAGCGCTTAGCAACCTTGCTTCAGTTGCCATCAATACAAGCCTCATCTCTGATACAGATGTGACAGATGACATCGGTACAGAGGCCCTTCGCTGGAACAATATCTACGGTGCAACACTTAGAACGGGTGATACAGCCGCAGATACCTTAGTGATTGGCGCTCGCGATGTTGATGGCGCGTCTTGGACGAGCTTCGTTACCTTAACCGCTAACAACACACCAACATGTGTTTTATCCGGGGACATAACAAGCACAACTCAGGCTCCTGCTGATAACTCAACGAAGCTTGCGACAACTGCTTATGCGGATGCTGCCGCTGCTGCTGGCGGTGCGGACCAAGCATTAAGCAATCTTGCCGCTGTTGCGATTAACACATCACTCACATCTGACACAGATGTAACGGATGACTTGGGAACAGAGGCGCTTCGTTGGAACAACATCTATGGCGCGACTCTTCGAACGGGTGATACCGCTGCCGACACATTAGTGTTAGGTGCTCGCGATGTTGATGGTGCGTCTTGGACTGACTTCATTACGATGACAGCGAATAACACACCAACATGTTCGTTATCTGGCGACGTAACTGGTGTGACTCAGGCTGCAAGCGACAACTCTACAAAACTTGCGACAACGGCTTATGCGGATGCGGCAAGTGGCGCTCCGACTGATGCGACTTACATCACTCAAACGCCAAGCGCCGGCCTAAGTGCTGAGCAAGCTTTAAGTGTTCTAGCAACGGGTATCGTGAAAAACACTACGACAACGGGTGTTCTAAGTATTGCCGCTGAGGGTACAGACTATTACGGCCCAGGTGGAACGGATGTCGTTGTTGCTGACGGTGGTACTGGACGGTCAACCGCTACGGCATACGGCGTTCTTTGTGGTGGCACGACTGCGACAGGTGCGCACCAGTCTATTGCAAGCGTTGGAACAGCGGGTCAAGCCCTTCTTAGTAATGGCGCTGCCGCACTTCCGACATTCACCGCGCTGCCAGTTGAGTTTATTGCTGCGTGCAGCGACGAGACAACAGCGTTAACTGTGAGCACGGATAGGGTGACGTTTAGATTGCCGCACGCGATGACCTTAACAGGTGTTCGCTCAAGCCTAACGACGGCCCCTACTGGCTCAACATTCATCGTTGATATCTTTGAAAACGGAACAAGTGTTCTAGGCACTAAGCTGAGCATTGATGCCGGAGAGAAAACATCAACAACAGCCGCATCTGCCGCTACAATCACAGACTCAAACCTTGCTGATGACTCCGAAATTACGGTAGATATCACGCAAATTGGGTCAACGATTGCCGGTGCAGGACTGAAGGTGACATTGATAGGGACACGCGCGTAATGACATTTATTATTAACCCATACTTAGCCCCTGCGGGGGCCGCCCCCGTTTCGGCGACGGGCGGTACAGTCACAACGTCTGGCCTGTACACAATCCACACGTTTAACTCGAGCGGGACCTTTACCGTAACGACTGGTGGCGACATCGATTACCTTATTGTTGCTGGCGGTGGTGCTGGAGGTGGTGCGGCTAACCAATCTGGCGGTGGTGGCGGTGGCGCGGGCGGTTACCGAGCCTTTTCTGGCGTAACGATTGGAACCGGCGCGTTTTCAGTTGTTATTGGCGCAGGCGGAACGGCCGGCGGGAGTTTATCAAACGGGAATAATGGCGGCAACTCAAGCTTTAACTCTGCCACATCACTTGGTGGCGGTGGCGGTACATACAGAAACACTGCCCCATCAACCGGTGGCTCAGGCGGTGGCCGCGGCTATAATGGCGCGGGTGGCTCAGGCACGTCCGGCCAAGGTAATAATGGTGGTAGCGGTTGGGATACGAATGAAGGTGCATCAGGTGGTGGCGGCGGCGCAGGCGCAGCCGGGTCAAACGCGGTAAGCGCGGCGACCGGGGGACCGGGCGGTAACGGCACCGCATCATCCATCAGTGGCTCGAGCGTTTATCGCGCTGGTGGCGGTGGTGGCTCGCGCGGGGGTTCCGGCTCCGGCGGTGGCGCAGGCGGTCTAGGCGGTGGCGCGGCAGGTGGATACCTTCCATCAGCGGCGACTGCCAACACGGGCGGTGGTGGCGGTGGCGCTTATGCTCCATCGGGTACAATACTCAGCGGCAGCGCGGGTGGTTCGGGAGTCGTAATTATTCGTTACTTAACATAGGGATATTTAAAGGGAGACTGCATGCAAGGATGGGCATTTAGAGAGCAGATAGTTCGGCCGGCACTAAAAGACGCCGGTCTCTGGAGTGAGTCGGCCGAAGACTTGCTCATGGGGACTGCGTATGCTGAAAGCGGCCTTCGGACCGTGGCACAAGCTGGAGGAGGTCCTGCCTTGTCGTTCTTTCAGATTGAGCAAGCTAGCTACCATGACATTATTCGTTATTTAGCAGGCAATGAGCATTTGATGGCCCTTATCCTCATTGCCTGCGAGATGAGCTCATTTCCAAGAGCGGAAGTGCTTGCCTGGGATATGCGACTTGCAACCCTCATAGCAAGAGTAAAATATTGGATGAGGCCGGAACCGCTGCCTAGTGCGGGCGATGTTGATGGGTTAGCTAGCTACTGGAAATCGATTTACAATAGCGAGCTTGGCGCTGGCACTGTAGAGCACTTTAAGCTCCAGTGGAGTCACTTTGAGGCGGGGTAAATTGAAAGCCTAAAAACTAGCTTGTTGTTTTTCTCATGCTTCGAGCAAAACAGCTTCTTGAGCAATATTTATTGTTGTGCCTTTTAACGGTCTCTCCGCAACACAGGCAACCATTCAAGTTAAATATGGAGTGCTCTTTGTGGTGGCACTTCCTACATAGAACCTCTAGGTTCTCAATTTCGTTATTGCCTCTGTCTTTGTCCACGTGATGAACCTCGACATGCTCAGAGGAGCCACACTTGCTGCAGCTGGGCCCGTAATGGTCAATAGCCTTCGCCCTGTAGACCCCAGATCCGTTTACATACCTGGAGTGGTCCTCCCCTTTTTTTGAGTAGGACCTACCCCAGCTAACCTTAGCGCACTTTACTGAGCAAAATATCCTCACACTAGCAATGCTTGCCCTCCTAGAAAAGATACTCCCGCACTCTTTGCATTTTTTTTCTTTCTTGCTTTCGACGGCAATTGTTTTTTTTGCGTGACAATATCGCGAGCAATATTTTGACCTGGCTCTTTTTGATGGTTTTACGCTATAGTCTAAGCTACAGTTTTGACATGTAAGTATTACAGGCATAGAACTAGTTTAGCGTGGGGCCTGTAAAAATACAACAGCATCACTTTGAGGGGGCAGCACATGAGGTTAAATGATATGGGAATGACAATTATAATTGGCGCAATCCTTTTGGCATTAGGTACATGCTTTGGTGCCAAGCACTTAACAGGCCAGCCCGACTCTCCGGTCGAGGAATACTCGGAAGCGATTGCAGAAGATATGATTGAGCAGCTTTTTGGCCTTGAAGACGGGTCAATGAATGGTAAGATAGACATAAGCCCAGACTCTCCTGAGGCGTAATGCACATAATTAAGCCGCTTTTTGTCGCAAGGCCTTATCAGCGACCTATCTTGCGAAAGTTCCTCGTGGAACATAAGGACCGGATGATTATCGTTGCGCACCGTCGCTTCGGTAAAGACACCATCTCATTCAACATGCTTTGGATGCGGGCCATTCAGCGCCCAGGACTCTACTTACATTTGCTCCCCAAGATTGGCCAGGCATCCACGGTTATCTGGCGTGGGCGCGGCAAGTCAGGCTCTACGTTCCTCGATTTTATTCCCAAGCAGCTGGTTAAAAGCATTAACAACTCGACCATGTCCATCACCCTGGTCAACGGCTCTATCATTAAGATTACTGGCGCAGATAACTATGAGGCCTTGATAGGCTCAAACCCTTTGGGTGTAGTTTTCTCTGAAATGCAGTCAACCGACCCCGATGCTTGGCAGTTCCTGCGTCCTATTTTGGCAGAGAATGATGGTTGGGCTGTCTTCATTGGCACGCCGCGTGGTCACAATCACTTCTATGAGATGTTTCAGAAGAACGAAAACAACCCTGGTTGGTCAACCATCCTCCTAACTGCGGATGACACCACTTACGAAGATGGCACGCCGGTCATCTCTAAAGAAATGCTAGAAGAGGAGCTTGCTTCGGGCATGCCGATGCCGCTTTATCTGCAAGAGTACTTTTGCAGTTGGGAGGCGGCTATTGAGGGCGCTTACTTCTCCGATGAGATGATAAAGTGTAAAGAATCTGGACGCATTTGTCGGTTTGACATCTTACCTGAGCAACCTGTCCATACGTCTTGGGATATAGGGGTCACCGACTCGACCAGTATTGGTTTATTTCAGAGGTTTCCTGATGGCTCGATACGATGCATTGACCACCTTGAGGGTACGGGCAAGGGCGCGGATGAGTGGGCAGTTGAGCTGCTTAATGCGCAACGAAGACTTGGCTTTAAGCGTTGGGGTAAACACTACCTGCCGCATGATGTCAGAGTGAAAGAGTGGGGAAGTGGTCGCACGCGCATTGAGATACTACGAAAAGCGGGCATTGTTCCGAGGATTGTGAGTAATCATAGGGTGATGGAGAGAATCCAAGCGATTCGAATGCTTCTAAAGACAACTTGGTTTCATGCGGACAGATGCCAGAAGCTGGTTAGGTCTCTTCAAGAGTATCATTCGACCTATACGCACACAGATGGGGCCTCCGGAAAAGGGTCAAAACCTAAGCCGGTCCACAACTGGGCGAGCCACAGTGTAGACCAGTTCGGTTATTTTGCGATGGGGCACTTTGAGAGTGAGGACCAACACAAGTTCGGACTTGCTAAGCGCTATGCATCGTTTACGCCTTAGCAGGAACCTCTTCTTTAAGTTTCTTTGCTTTAACTTCTTCACCATGAAGGCAACCCATGACCTCGCGGTCTGCCTGGTCTGCCGGCATTAGGCAGTGCTGGCACACAAACAATGTGCAGGTCTGGCTCGTTGGCTTTACTTTCCACTCAGCTGGGATGAATGTGTGCTTTCCTGCTTTGCATTCTTTACATGGTGTTATCTTATGTTCTATGTCTTGCTTCATCTACAATCTCCTTAATCGTCACTGGACTTACAAACCATCTCATCTTCCATCTCTTCAGGCGACATCTCTGTGCCGTACATCCCCTTGTGAACCGCATTGGCGATAAGGGGGCGCTGAATTGGATCAGTATAGTCCATCTGCACCTTTAAAATGTATTTTGCTTTGAGGCTGTCGAACGTCTTTCCGAGCACATAAGAGCGCCCGGGATGTTTTGAGACGACAACGTTAATACCAACGAAGTCTTTATCCTTTAAACACTCTTTTACGAAGTCCGTAATCTCTGCGAGTGTAAGCAGTATCGATGTGTTGCTCATTATCTTCCTTAAAGCGATGAACCAAAATACTTGCGAGAGAACTCTGTGATGCTGTTGTTGATAGACCTAACACCGCTCTCAAATTTAAACATCATGTTCTCGTCTCTTTCAACGCGAATACATATGCCTCTAGCAAAGTCAGGCATGCGTGGGTCATATGACACGAAATCGCACCACTCTCTATCTGTAATCCACATCTGAAACTGCATCTGGGCAATATAATTAGGCGGAACGCTGGACGAGATATGAAGCAGGTGATTGTGTGTTGACGGACACTTCACCTCGACCAACCCATCTGTTGAACACAAGCCGTCAGGAGAGCACCCGGCATATTTCATACTGTTGTGGAAGACAAACCCGACCTTTTGAACGTCGACATTTAGCGCCTTTGAATACCACTCAAGCGCGTCATCTTCATAGTCGATGCCCCACTGCATTGCAGCGGACACCGGTGTTTCAGTTGTGGCCCCAATCAATCGCTCACCTAAAAGCTCAAGCATGTAGGTTCGCATCTTTACGGGCGTGAGCAGTCGGTGGGCGTTGCTTGCGGTTACAATGCCAGCTCTAATCTTGTACCACTCCGGGCTACGCTGTTCGCACTCTATAACTTTCATTCTTCAACCTCTCTTTTCTTCATTGCGGCATTAAGTCGTCTGACAACGGACGAATACTGGTCGACCGCGATTTCAGGTAGGGCTTTCAGGTTGAGACTGTTAGTCACCACCTCCGGCTCTAGGCCCGCTAAGTCGATAAGGCGCTCAAGCTCTTTCACTTGTGACGCAGCAATGAGTCTTGGCGCTTGACGGATAGCCTCTTGCGGCTTGCTTCCGCCGGAGCGACCATCGTCATCTTCTTGGGTAATGCCAAGCATGGCCGACAGTGCATAGCGACGAGCATAAGTCGCAACAGACCCCATGCACTGGGCAGAGTTCATACCCTTTCCTGCAAAGACCGGCATTGAGAGCTGAGTCTCTATCCACTCGCCGCTTTCGTGTGACAGCAGAGTGTGGACGCAACATCGGTCTTCGTTACCCTCTGGGTTCTCGACAGACTGGAATATTGCCAGCTTATTTCTGGACAGCAACGGCCTACACAAAGATAGGAGCTGGCCAAGGTCGGCATACTTGTAGCCGTAGCCTTCTTTATCTTTGCTGGTGTTCTCTACTTCACCAAGAAATAGCGCCATGGCCACGCTAATTTCTTTAATTGATTCACTTCGTTTCATTTGTCTCTCTCTTGGCCTTTGCCTTTTTTCTATGACAGTGCTGATGCACGAGCGATTCGATAAAATTAGTTACCGATCGCACCTCAGCTTTAGCGGCAGCATCAAGACTTTCCTTTGCCTCTGGCGTCATTCGAATTGTGATGCGTTTTGATTTAACCCTGTTTTCCATTTTATTACCTGCGTTGTTTACGTTTGTATTGTACAGCTATCGTGCGTCCAATCCAAGTTTAATTTCATCTGACTCTGTCGCGGTCTTTATAAGGTTTGCATACGCCCCACCCACGTGTGACTGCAAATAGTTTCGTATCTTAATCTTAACTTCTTTGATTATCTCTATGTCTTTCGCGAAGACTCTCTCTGCGTACTCGTGCTGCATCTCTGCTGTCGGCAAGAGCAGCTGGATGATGCCATAGAAACCATCATGGTTAATGCAGGCAAAGAAAGCTTGGTACACATCTTCCTTTTTCTCTTCAGTTAGCGCCCTGTAGTCCGTGATAATCGGCTCACCCCAGTTAGAGAGGAGCGCGCAGGTCTTCAGGTTGAATAGCTTTATGTTGAGCTGTCCTTCAATCATTTAATGTGTCCTTGTTACTAATCTAAAATACTCAATATACTGCTCGTACTGCTCTGCCACGCAGATACTTAAGTACTTAAACAGCTCTTCCCTTAGAACATCAGCCGCATCATTCATATCGTCCGTGCCGGCCTCAAAGAGAACGCGAGACATCAGACTTAAGCCCTCGCACTTAACGATAGACTCAATCCTAAATTCTTCTGACATGCACTCGTAGAACGCTTCAAACACAATGAGCTGGTCATCCTTCTTAAGCTCGCTGTAGTTTGAATGAAGCATCTCTGGGTCCTCGTCTAGCATGTCGGCCATCTCTGCGCTGAAATGACGAACATTAAAATCTCTCTCATCCATAGCGCACTCCTTACTGGGGCTGATTACTTTCTTTATCGTCACGACTGACCGCTCCTTCTCTTTTTTTGGATACAACATAAAGGAACCCGAAGAGAATGAGCGAAAAAAGAGGGGGGATAGCGCACGCCACCACATAGGCTATAAGCATTACGAAAATCTTAAAGCCGGTCTTTAAGTGTGAGGGGGTTTCTTCAACCCCCCATTCATTTACATCATTATTGTTCATACGGACTCCTATTTAGCGATGGGACACAAACAAGAGTGTATGGTACACAGGCGCACAAGGCGTGTCAACACGCTGTACATTTAGCTTTCTATTTATAGGTGAGCGCGCGTATGACAGTTGGCTGGAGCTCGTCGTCAGGTCTCCTGCCTCCGGTCTGGCTAAAGATGTAGACGCGACCGTCTCCGCTCACATTGTAAGTGTGGTTGTTATGGTGATTGCCGTCTTCGTCGCCACGAATGTTCGCATTCTGCGTATTGTGCGTATTGTGCGCTAGGGGTTGTGGTTGTTCAGGCTGCTCTACTTCTGTGCAGCAGCACGAGAAGCATTTCTTTAAGAGGTTAAGGATAAGCTCGAATAAAAGCATGGGCGCCTCCAGATTCCTTAAAGGAGTCGTTGCTATACTGCGCCGCAACTATTCTATTTTACCAGCGGTTGACTGGTTTTGGCGAGAATATTTTAGACATAAAAAACCCCGGCATGGGCCAGGGTTAAGTGTTCGCAAGGCCCATCGCTAGAAAGTCCCGCTCTATAACCTTTCGGTTAGTTGAATTGCGAACAAGGGCATCTTAACTTTGTTGTCTTGAGAGTGCAACAGGGCCAGCTGCCACGCTCGACAATCTTATATAAATCGAGGGCGGGGAATCAATCCGCCCCCAGGCAGGAAAGCTCGTGAAAGGAATCACGAAGAACCAACATAGCGCGCAGATTGTGTGTTGTGCAACTCTCATCTTATTGTGCCAGGCAATTCTCTGACTGAGTGACGTAAATTGTCACATTGTGACGTAAATTGTCACATTGTGACGTAGAGCGTCACTTTGTGACGTAAATTGTCACCAACAAAAAACACAGGCACAAAAAATTTCCCATAGGTGCTTCTCCCCATGGCGTTTGAGCTTGCACGCAGAGGTTAAAACCCGGAATATAGATGGCTGTCGGTAGTTTTCGACACAGTTAACTGGATTAATGGATGCAAAGGAGCCGCGCAATGGAACAGCAATTTAAAAATGAAAGAGGGATATCAATGAGAGACGCAGGTAAAGTGTGTCGTACCCTGACAAAAGAGCCAGGGCAGACAACAAGGGCCGCGAGGACCCAAAGCTTTTTAATAAGAATTTATATGCGAGCAAGCAACAAATCTTATCTAGCAAACAACACAGTCATACAAGGAATAGCAGAAATTTTAAAACCACCGTTCACAAGAAGTATCTTAACGCCAAGGAATAGCAGAAATTTTAAAACCACTGTTCACAAGGAGCATTTGAATGCCCAGGCATAATACCCCTTCCGATCGCGCCATTCAACCGCATATCGACGAAAATACGAAAATAGTTACAAATCGTACTCAAGTCGACAATGGTGTATATTCGCCCGTCTACAGGGAAAAGGAAGAATATAAGACGGACAGACATTTGGTTGATGAGTGGGAGCAATCAAGCGCAGATAAGCGAAAGTGGCTAACCGACTTAAGTAGCAAGAACTGCTTTAACCCATACATGAGCGCAATCCTCGAAGCAATTACCTTTCTTACAGATGTCGACGGGGTTGGCAGCCCTTCCGTTGAGGCCATCCACGCCAAAATAAAAATCAAGATGTGTAAGGTAACCGTTTACCGGAACCTGAAGAGGTTAACGGACGAAGGCTTTCTATTTAAGCAGCCGGGCTCATACAAGAATATCTCAAGAGAAAAAACGCCTCCCAAGCGCTATACACTGGCTGGATTTGCTGAGTGGCGCGACTTAATGAACTCAAAGTTCAACAATCCTAACTTCTTCTCCGAAGAAACTAATACATACATGTGCGACGAGGACCATGACGCACAAGATGTATGTCAGGATTTACCTAAACGAGAAGAAAAAGAAACCAAGGTAACCAAATCAAGTCGACATATTGACGCAGACAAGGTCGCAAAGGGTGACCAGGATGAAATCAAAGCAGCCGCTAAGGCTGGCGGGCTCAGCGATGAACAAACCGAGTACGTACTTGGGGAAGTGGAAGCGGCCAAAGGCATACAAAACTGGGGTGGATGGCTCAGGACGATGATTGGCAGGGTCAAGCAAGGAGGCTGGAACATGAAGAAACGAAAACCGAGGAATGGCACGATGAGCAATGGATACACGAATTCGAGCAGCCTCAAAGTGACCAGGGGTTACACTGAGACAAGACGAGAGGTGCTGGAGCAGTTCGAGGCACATGCTGACGAGGCGACAGGTCCGGAACTTGGGTACTTTGAAGAATTGAGGGCGCAGCTGCTGCGCAAGGGGAAGGTGTCATGAGTGAAGTAAGCAGAGAGTGGCAAAGAGAGTGGCAAGATGCCTACAGGTGGTTTGTTGATTCAAACTTCATTCACATTATGCGAACAATTCTTTTTCATCACGACATGTCTGGCGAAAATCTAAGGATGACGCAAAAAGATATGACGAAAGAGTTCAAAATACCGAGCAGGAATATAAACCGGGGGCTTGAGATTGGAAAGACGTTTGGGTTAACTGACGTTTTGCGTCAACGTTACTACACCGTGTATGGCCTGACCGAAGAAGGTTTGAAGTTCATGAGAACAATGGATAGCGAAGTGGGGAAGAGCAAATGAATTTAGATAACGTGTGGAAGAAGGACAGTGAGGCCAAAGAGGGCGCGATTGTTCTGATGGAGAGACTTGGACACAAAGAGCCGAGGACTGAAGACTACTCAGAGGCTATTGATTATTTGGCCGACCTGGAGAAGTACAGGATTAAGTTTATGCATTTCTACTACGGCCTATTGGATGGGTCGCTACGAGTCTAAACAAGGAGTATCTATGGCGGTCAGGGTCTACAAGGAATCGGACGACCAAAAGCAG
>Ga0307974_1000397_pt1 | contig 26215 bp, 20 predicted proteins | sample OrgLakmetagen784_FD_201812 | JGI IMG/M metagenome (GOLD analysis project Ga0307974, IMG submission 201812) | Saline water microbial communities from Organic Lake, Antarctica - #784 | ecosystem: Environmental > Aquatic > Non-marine Saline and Alkaline > Saline | place: Antarctica: Organic Lake... | reverse complement strand
TTGTTGACGGGTTGGCTTGCCAGCCTGCAGGGCACCCCTGATCCTCAGTTGCAAGCACTAGTGCTGCTGCTGCTGCTGCTGCTGCTGCTGCTGCTGCTGCTGCTCCACCTGCTGAACTTGTTGTTGCTGCTGAACCACTTGCAGCCCCCCCTGAGACAGCCCCATTAACACTCCCTCCCATGCCTGCTGCATCCCTACCATCTTCCATGCTTTGAGAATAATGAATTATAAGTACTAACAAGCCCTGAAAAAACTGGGCAATTTGAGGTAACGGAAGGTCACTTAAAGGCACCTCGAAGGCCTGTCGAAGGCGCTTTTTGGCCACAGCTTCAAACCATATTTATACGGTATATATACGGTTTATACGCCGTATATATACGGCCCTGTTTAAACCCATTTATACGGATACGGATACGGTGGCTTCAACAATTATACGGCCGTATATATATGGCGCATATATATACGCCGTATATATCTGTATACGGTTCTGGCCAACCCTAAAAATGGCAAGTGTACAACAGGGCACATGTCCACATGTACAACAGGGTAGTCAAGTGTGTCAGTAATTCTTTAGCACGCACAGTTGCAGCAATATATAACATATAGCGCTTTCTAGTCGGCCTGAATGGTTATCGTGAATTTCCAATGAACAACCTACCCAGCTGCACAGTCTCCTCCCCCTGCAAGACACTCCACATGGCAAACTTGTTCATTCCCTGGCATCCTGCTGTTACAATGTGCCCAGGTGGGCCTCCCCAAGAAGCCCCGAATGAGCCTTACTGTGCCCAGATCTCCCATGCTACGGACCCGCTCAAGGACTAGTGCCATGCAGGTGCGTGCTATTTCATGTGCACAGGGCATGTCCTGCATGCAGCAGCCCACACGCTTTTTAGAGGCAGCAAATGGATGATTACGCAGCCCCCATTCAGCAGAGAAAGAGGAATTGTTCAAACGATGTGCCGGCACAGGTAGCTCAATGCTTGGAGAGTAGGCTCCACATGTGCTCTCCTGCTTCTGGAGCATACTGCTACAAGCTGACATCATGCACCGCACTAGTTTCCAGTTCGATTTCATGCATGAATTCTCTTGGAAGTCTGTACTATGCTACATTCGCACTGCACACATGAACAATTAGTCGCAGGCTTCCAGGCAAGAGGAAGAGACCAGCACTGGGTTTAAGGCCCGCCCTGTGCCTGATTTCCTCCAAGTTCCAAGGTAACTGAAGACGCTGAGTCGGTTGGACCCATCTTCACCAGCAAATTTCCCTTTCTAGAGTTCCACCTTACTGCACGCTTGTGGAATTTGCCGGCACTGGCCAAAAAAACTGGCAGGAGGATCTGCTATTGTCACCATTAGATTCAGCAGCTTAAAAAAGCACTTAGTGGACGTTTGGCTCTGCTCCGCAAAAACTTGACTTATAGCTTGCAGCAGCAGCAACAATCTTGTGTCTTTTTCCATCTTGGATGTTCGTCGTCTCACGGATGCCACCACCCAAGTTTTGGCTGCAATGTGTACTAAGGGCTTAAAAGTGATAGGTTTCTTGTCCACTCCTGCCTTTTCTCCTTTAATGAGCTTTTTCAGGGAGTTCCAGGCTGCACCACGAGAGCTTCACCCGCCCACACAACAAAAGCCCTTCCAGCTGCGCACCGACCGCCGAGGCCAGCTGCACCAGAGCAAATTGCAGGTGTGCGGTTTGTGGTGTAGTATAGGAAGCATGACGTGTAGGCAACGTGCCTGCGGTTTGTGGTGTAGTATGGGGAAAGCATGACTTGTAGGCAACGTGCCTGCACAGTGGCCAGTTTGCGTGCGTAAGGGATTGACTGAAGATTTGTGTGAATCTTTGTTTGTTCCAAATCAAAACAACGACGCTTTGTTCTACTTACTCTCCTTTCATATTTTACATTTAAGTACCCTGGATCACAATCACATCCTCTGACAGCTAACACCAGCTCAACTGGACGCGCATGTGCCCTTCAAGGTTGGCACGTGTGTAGGGTTGGCCAGAGCCGTATATATACATTGTTTATGACTGTATATTGGTGATTTCCCTGCTAAAAACATTGTACATACACCGTATATATATCAGGCCAACCCTACACGTGTGTGCTCAAAGACTTGTGTGCTTGTGCAGGGGCAAGGGGCTGCTACCACTTGCATGCCATAGATCTTTATTCGTTTGGCCTTCCTGTCCTCAAAGCTCGTTGTTTAACTCATGGGTGCAGGCCAAGCTGTCGGAGCTGGAGCAGGAGCAGGAGGCCCTGCGTGTGCGCAAGGCACAGCAGCTGCCCCCTACCCTTGAGAGGCCTGCCGTGCCTCCCAAGCCAGAGCCCAGGCCACTCACAGTGCCTAATCCCTTTAACCTGCGCAGTGAGGTACGCGTCTGATGTGCGTTTGGGCCTTCATACAGGCAAACTCAGCAGTTGTGATGCGTTTTTAAGGAGCGTAGCAGGTGGTTGCAGAGCGGCTGGTTAGAGGGCTGGGGATTCCCTTTTGAAGCACCTTTGACCACGCTGTTTTGATGATGGGCCCAAGCTTTTGATTTATGTGAGGGATTAAAGGAGCAAGACTTGATATGTGATGAGACAATGTTGAAATGCCACAGGTAGAGTAGTGGAATGGATTGTGAAGCCAGACATTGCCAAAGGGAGCGACTCGTTTACACTTGAGCCAATTGATCTATAAACAAGGATGCTGTGCCTTAAAGGATAACTAGGCTTGCGACGAGGCACTGGCTAAGTATACTACGGTATAACTACACTCAACACGTATGTAGCACTTAGCAAAGGGCTGTCTACTTGATAGTAGGTGGAAAGATGGCAGAACTGGAGCGACTTTGCCAGATCTGTATGATACAGATTGCCTGTCATGCAACAGGAAAGCCCCAGTGAATACCTGTTTACACCTATGCATGCAGGTGAGACATGAGCTCTACCAGGCTGACTTCACCAGTCACCTGAGTGAGGAGGAGCAGCAGAAGCAGGCTGAGGCAGAGTTCAAGGTACTTGTTAGCAGAGAGGGGTGTCGTGCCCGCCTTTACCCCAGCAGGAAGTCTTGAGTTGCCATTCATTACAAAATGTGATCATTTGCCCCTACCCATCCATGTTTTCCTAGTTCTGTTTACAGTGTCCAATGTTTACATTGTCTACCGTCCGGTGCTTACAGTGTATGGTATTTACAGTGTACGGTGTTAAAAGTACGGTTTGTTTGCAGTGAACGTTTGTTTGCTTGATTAATCAGCATTGTATCTGTGCATGTAAATCCCCCTGTGGCATGCGCAGATGCGCTTTTTACTTTTCCATTTATGTGGTCAGGCACGAGCCATGTGGAGCGGGGCACCCTTCCGCCCCCATGAAAGCGATGCCCCCCTCACAGCGCCCTCTGGGTTCGCACTTTCCACCATTGCTAGAGCCTCTGAACGACAACTCTTTGATCAGCACATGGAGGAAAAGTGGAGGGCCATCGAGGTACTTGATAACTGCCGGCATTTACGTGACATGCTGCTGTCATCATGGTCGTGAGTCGTGCGATGTCTACAATGCTACTAGGACGGAAGCGTTAATGTGCGGCTTTCATTTTCGTGGAGGTGATTTGTGGTATGTGATATGCAGCCATGTGCCTGCTGTTTCCAAATTATCTGTTGTTGTACTATGCTTCTTGCTGTGTTTTGCAGGAAGAAAAGGCAGCTGCTGAAGAGGCAGCACGCAAGGCAGAAGAGGAGGAAGTGCGGCAGTACCGGCGCACGCTGCGTTTTAAGGTGTGTACTCACGAGGGTGAGAAAGTTAATTTTGGTTAGGATAACAAATGAGTCAGCTTGCACATAGGCACTGCTTTGATATACTTAATACCTCAGCAGCAGGAATCATTTCGAAAAGCAAGCTGAGTCTGAATTAAGTATAATATCAATTACAGCATCTAACACCGTAAAACAAGCTCATGAGCCGGTATTTAATCTACCTCAATTGTGTGTGCAGGCAAACCCTGCTCCTAGTCATACAGCACAAAAGCCAGCTTCCACTGCGACCAAGTCCCGTACGCAAGCCAAAACCGTCCAGGGGGGACGAAAAAGGAAGGCAGAAGATTTGCAGTAGCTCCGTTGTTTTGGCATAGAAAGGAGGGAGGGAGGTCTTGTGGTAGTTGTCTTGAGGTAGTAGTAAGGGAGGGTTTATGGTCTTTGCAAAGATGGTTTCCAAGGTTTATCTCTTATTTCGAGAACAAGACAACGGTTGCTATCGGGGGATTTGTAGTGTCCCGACGAATTATACTACCAGCTTAACCATGGATAGCGAGCATGAGCTGTGATTTTTTCCGCAATGTTTCTTTCCATGCCATGGCATGCAATAAGGCCACAAAGAGAAATGATCATATAAAAGAAAAACTATGGTGGGAGTGAAAGAGAAAAGATCCCAAGGGATCACGACAAGTCTGGGATCACAACACACCTATTTAAGATAAAAATAATAATGAGCAAGGACACAAATCGAAAAGTTGCTGACTCAAGGAGAATTTGTGCTTTAATTACTTCGAATACTTATGGAAAAAAGTGCAGCTGCTAGAAATGTTGTGCCGGTATTATTAGTGCTGTAAATAATTATATTTATAATGTGGTAGCTCTGTGAGGCTAGGCGCTGATGGTGAGTGTTGTTTCACATGCTGTGATCTGCCTGGCGTGGGCACACCATGAATGATCGGCAAGGAGCATGCATGCACGATGGAAAGAGCAAAATTTTTCTTGTCAGGCCTGGTAGCAGCAGCAAATTGTGCGACAAGCATTAGCAGAAGTTAGTGCCAGTTAGAGTCCTACCTATATGACATTGCCATTGTCTTGCCGCCTCATCCTGGTGGGCGTGGAGACGTCTTAGACACTAGCAACGAGGACCTGGTCACGGTGAGTGATCTGGAGTACTGCTTGTGCGTGAAAGGTCGAGAATGTTTATGTACACGTCCGTGATGCTGTAGACAGACACACAAATTGATATCTTGAATTTGGTTGAACTCACAGGCCACAGCAACTCCTCTCCACCATGGTGGAGAGTGCGCACACTAGATGCATCTTCCTGGTGGAATTTGATTTTGAAAGCCTGCAGAATAAAGGGTGAGCAGGAGGGGTTCTTGCATAAGAGTGAAGCAGTAGATGCAGTAGAAGGATTTCAGAATGAGGTACTGTCCTTACTTTAGGATCGTCGGAATGTAGAAAGTTACTCTTAGGCTTCTTGAGTGCTTACCGAAAAACCAGGTTCTTGGCTTACTGAACAAGTCGAATATGTAAGCCAAAGAAGCCAGGACGGCAGGTAAGCAGCAGTAATCCAAGCAAGTAAGTCAATTCGTGGCTTAGTGCTTGGTAATGCTTCCTCCTTCCTTAGGAAGCCAAGCAGGTAACCCAGGATTAGTAAGCGTAAGCGTGATCATGTGCCTTGGCTACTTAAGTAAGCACAAAACAAGCCTAGGCATGTTGCTTAGTAAGCCTAAGCCTCTGGGATAAGCCGGGTGGGAACTCGATCAATAAGCGCTCAGTGTTTTACAATAAGCCAGGCCAATAAGCCTGACCAGTAAGCCACAATAAGCCAGGCCAATATGCGGCAATAAGCCCAATAAGCCTGCAGGAAGCCTGATCAGGAAGCAGCCAACAAACATCCAGGCCAATAAGCCTGACCAGTAAGCCACACTAAGCCAGGCCAATAAGCGGCAATAAGCCCAAGAAGCCTGCAGTAAGCAACAAACAACCAAAATGAGCTTGGTATCATTAAACAATCGTTGTTTAAAACAAACAAATTTGCTCACATGTTTGCTTAGATCTTGTGTTTCAGACCATTAATATTCATATTTCTACTATAACAAAAAGGGAGCTTGTAAAATGCACATTGTTATCCGTGGTATTTGTGGAGGCATGGTGTGAAGGTAAGATAAGGTTACATCGCTATTCGCTATAAACACCTCTGAGGGGCATCTGAGCGGAAGCTTGAAAAAATCCTGTAACCAAACCAAAGGCGCTATAAAAATCAAGGGAAAAGGGCACTTCACTCAGGTACAAAAGAAGCAACACCGAAAACACCAAGTTGGATCAGAAAGGTCCTCAAACGAGTTGGGCCATCCTCATACTAAGGTGGGAAGACAAGCTGGTGTTGCATGCTTCTTAGGCAGGCTTACTGCCGCTTGTTTGTCAGCCTTACTGTGGCTTCATGTCCCTCTTCTTTGTGGCTTACTGATCAGGCTTACTGCATGCTTCTTAGGCAGGCTTACTGCCGCTTGTTTGTCAGCCTTACTGTGGCTCCCTGCCCCTCTTCTTTGTGGCTTACTGATCAGGCTTACTGCAGCTTGTTTGTCAGCCTTATTGTGGCTTCCTGCCCCACTTATTTGTGGCTTACTGATCAGGCTTACTGCATGCTTCTTAGGCAGGCTTACTGCAGACCGCTTATTCATGGCTTATTACTGCTTGCTGGTCTCTGTGGGTTACCTGGGCTTGCCAAGCCTACTTCCTTGAATTCTTGCTCCAGTAAGACCGCCTGCTGGGTTGCTAAAGTACTTGTGGCTAACTTAATTTCTGTTCAGCAAAGCAAGCCTTCACAGGGTTACTAGCCTGCTTCCTTGGATTCCTGATCCAGTAAGAGCCCCCCACTTCCTAGCTGGAATGTCAAGGCACTCGTGACTTCTTTAAATTTAATTGAAGAAAGCCTTACTGGAAAGCGTTACTCCTGGCTTCCTGTCCGCTTCCTACGTAGTAATCAAGCTGGCTTACTGGCCGCTTGTTCATCAAATAAGCGAGCAGTAAGCCAAACAATAGATCCTACAAAGGCTTTCTAACATTCTGACGATGTTTTCCGCAGGAAAATTAAGATTATGCACACAACCCATACACACCCACACGCCCAAACACACTAAATACGTGCACCTGGCAGGCCATATCTTCCCACCTTTTCCTTTCCATTATCTGGCTTCTCCACTAGTCACACCTCACTCGATCTTACAACATATTACACCCTCCAGCATTTTTATTTGAATGAGGTCCTGCCCTGATCTAAAGTGGTTTTCTGCAGGAAAGTTAAATACACTCCGTGGGTCTGTGTTTGTCACAAAAATTGTCAGAGAGACCACCTTGCTCAATACTGGATGGACTATCTTTCTTAAATCAACTCTCCTTCCCTTCCTGCAGCTTGATGCACACAGTGCAGCCTGTAATCAGGCGCCTGATGGAAGGCGCACCTAACACGCAGCAGCCAAATATCCTGAAGTATCCTGAAGATGGTTGTGGATAGGGCCTTGTGCCGACTTCAGCAGATGGGATACAACGCCATGATAGTGCCTGTGCTTTCCATTCACGAGGACTTAGAGGCGCAGGTTACAGGATTTGTATGGGATGAGCTGGTGGAGGATCTTTTACACGCATTCCCTGGAGGAAAGGTGTGAAGCTTAGTGGAAATGGGTGTCTTTTTCAGGAGTAGAGAATGTAAGGATACAGCAGTTGAATTCAGTTTGCAGCCTTGTGAAATACCTGCAAGAAGACACACAATAATTGCATTCAGGTTTTATGGATAGAAAATGTTAGTAAATAAGACATACTGTTGCGTTTGCTATTGCATAGCAACATCGCCGAAACCATATGTGTCCTGTATGTAAAAGCATACACATTACGTCTTTGCAGGCAGTAGGGGGGGTCATGCCAGCGTCGCGGTTGACACGGCTTTGGGGGTGCATTCGGGCCAGACCCAGCAGCGGCAGGTGAGGAGGGTGTAAAGCCACCCAGATCTGATCCAGGTGAAGAAATGCCGCCTTCACCTTTGTTTTTCCCCTAAGATCTCCCCCTGTGCCTCCTATCTGTTTTTTTTCCAGTCCAACCGGCCCCTCTTGCTGCCATTTTTTCTTTCACTTTTCCTTCTTTTTTGAGCATAGTAGGGAGTTTGCTATTCGCTCTGAAAGAGCGAGCTTACTACAAGAGGACCATTTAAGGCCAAACAACTAAAATAACCATAAAATCATTGCTCACATTATAAGACAAGGCTACAGAAGTTACAGATTAAACCATCAGTCAGAAAATGCGACTGCTAGGTTGCGTATGTAATTAATTTTGAATTGTAAGGAGTGTTGTTGTAGCACCACAGACTCGTAGCACCTACAAAAAAACCCTTGGAAAGGAAAAAAAGGCACAACAATATTTGCGACATTGCAGCACTGAATAAAACCAGTAAAATCAATCAAGCATCTGCCAGGACCAGGAAGATGTTACATCGCTATTTATGCCTTTGGAGGACATATGAGCGGAAGCTTGGGAAAAGTCTGCAGCCAAATAAAAAAAGACGCTAGGAGGAAAAGCTGAGAGAAAAGGGCTAGGCACTTAGCCACAAAAGAGGCAACACTAGACACGTCTGGCTGGTTCAAAAAGGTTCTCAATTGAGTTGGGCTATCTTCCTCATACTGAGATGGGAAGGTAAGGTGAGGTTATTTCGATATTTCTATTTCTGGGGCATCTGAGCAGAAACTAAGAGAGATGGGAAGACAAGATGGTGCTGTGTGCAAAGAATTGCAAGATATTCATGCACAGTCCGGCAAAATATCTTTTTTATCGAACAGAGTGCCAGTCACATTTGTCGCAATTCTAAGCTCATAAGGCCTTCTCTTCCTATCATGGCGCATTCTTTGGACCGAAAAGTTCTGGCAGGAAAGGCTAAGGCAAGAAAGTGCAGAGCTAAGATTGCTGGAAATGTTCAAGCGAAGGTAGAGAGGCAACACAGGCTTGTGACTTCTTTTTCTGTCACCTCACCAGCCAGGAGCAATTCTCAAAGGTGCAACAAATTGTTTGTGATAAGTCATCATGATTCTGCTGGAATGATGAGTCCCATGAGGTGTAAAATTCTTAAGTCCTCTCCAGCCCCTGCTGATATGTTTGCGCAAAATGCTCAAAACTGTTTCAGTTATACTCTGGCTCGGCTCCACCAAATGTGGGAGGGGAACTTACACTTGGCCAACCATCCAGGAAAGAACACTGCCCAAAACCTCTGACAAAAAATTGAAGAGAGAGAAAGCTGCCTACAAAACACTGATCACTAAATGACATAAAAACTGAAACCCTCCTGGAAGAGAACAAGGAAGTTAGCAGCTGGGCCATTGACACCCCCATACCTGCCAACTAAGACAGCAAGAAGCTAAGGTCGGGGTTAAGAGGGGAAAAACAACCTAAGCACTGACTAAAGACCAGATGTAAAAAGGATGTTTCCCACAGCGCAAGCTGTGGCAAGACAGTTCCAACTGACATACAGTTGCACTTGCCTCAAAGAACGTGATTACTTTTGCAGCAAGCTGCAGAGTACTCTGCAGATTGATAGACTCACGAGATCATATGGCATCCAAAGGCTGCTAACATTATAAATCCCGTAAAAGCTGCTCACGATATAAATTTCAGGGAAATTCACATGATCCGTCCGTGCCACTGATTAAGCATGACAGATATGTACTAAAGAAAATAGAAAAAGCTACGTGGGCAGTGACAAGTGGGGGAGTGTCACTGGCGACGCTTAAAAGGTGACGAAGCCCATAACGCGTGTGTGTATGTGTGTATGCGTGCCTGTGTGTACTTGTGTGCATTTGTGTGTGTGTGTGTGTTTGTGTGTGTGCATTAGTCCCCACATGATAAAGGAAAAGGAGCCACCTTGGTACCGAGCACCGTACAACTCCCTCACCCAAAGAAAAGAGAAAAATAACAATGGGATCAGGAGGGCTGTAGGCATCACCTGAACTGGCTCCTTATGAGAGTTGGTGATAATTCTAGTATATTCGAACGGGTTGTCGGGCATGTATAAGGACTCCGTGGCCTGCATGACAGAGCACAACAATCGTAAATGCATGCACGCCCACATGCAAACATAACCACCAAAAGATATCACCCACCATCAACGCATCCCGTAAGTCTTTACAGCCACTGACACGCAATGCCTTCCTGTCCAGGAAGGCTCCCTTGTTGCGTTTGGCCGTGAAGATGCGCTGCTTCCAGCCGCTTCTGTTTGGCCCTCCAATAAGCTCGATGATGCAGCATGCCATGGGCTGGGAGGAGGGAGGGAGGGGGCACACATACACAGGGGGAAAAAGAGGTGAGAGAAGGAGCACATACACACCATGTAGCAAGAGGCGAGGAAGGGGGCACACATACACACCGTGAAGCAAGAGGCAAGGAAGGGGGCACAGATAAGCAGGGAAAAAAGAGGTGAGAGAGGGGCACACACACACCATGAAGCAAGAGGCAAGGAAGGGGTACACGTACACACCGTGAAGCAAGAGGTAAGGAAGGGGGCACAGATATGCAGGGGAAAAAAAGGTGAGAGAGGGGCACACATACACAATGTGAAGCAATGGATGAGGGGGCACATACACACCGTGTAGCAAGAGGCAAGGAAGGGGGCTTACGCATACAGTATACAGGGAAACTAGAGGTATGGGAGAGGGCACACATACACACCATGAAGCAAGAAGTTAAAAGCCGAGGACGCGCAAGGGAATTTCAAATGAAAGGAAATGCAAATGGTGATGCAGGACAGGGATGTAGGATGGAACACCTGGTATAGCATTGTGCCAAGGACAAATGAGGCTCATAGATCCACAGTGAACAACCTTGGTTAAAATTTTCCAGCCTCATTTGAAAAAATAAATATGGACGCCTATTGTTGGGAGATGTAGAATGTGGGCAAGTAAAAAGGGTTTATTTCAGGTCAGACTGTTAGAGGAGCAAGATAAGACTCGACCATAGATTATTAGCCTAGCTCAAACCCTTAATTCTCGCTCCATACCCTGTCTAACACCCAGGCAGAAGGGAACCCGAGTCCTCCAGACGAGGGTTTCAAAGAAGGAATGCTTCAATGATATCAGTGCTTGCACATTGTACGAGAGAGTGTCAGCAACTGGGACTGAAACTCAAATTGGAAATTTTAAAAAAGATGCTGCTCCTCTGCCTGCCAACAAGCAGATGCCACCACAAGCAAATAAACTTACCACAACATTCTGCAAGAATGGTATGCCACTCTCAATGCCACCATAAGCAAATGAACTCACCACCGCATGTCGCAAGACTGCTATGCTCACTGCCACCACAAGCAAATAAACTTACCACAGCATTTTGCAAGAATGGTATGCCACTCTCAGTGCCACCATAAGCAAAATCCACCGCATGTCGCAAGACTGCTATGTTCACGCAGAATGACCCGTAGCCTGCACAAGCACCAAAACGCAGAGGGCATTAAGTGTGTTTTCCAGAATCGTTTATGTGAGCGCCTAATGAGAGGTATAAACGGGCATCCTCGTTATAACAAGTGGGCTTATTTGTTGACTGCTTAATCAGGGTCATCGATTGATCTGTGGGTCGGGAAATCTCATGGAGAGGATTTTTCACAACACCTACGGTTGCTCTCACGTAAATGAGAGTGTCCTTGCAACGTAGTTCATAAATCCCTAGTGATTATAAACTTGACACTCAATTCAAGGTCCATTTTGTGCAAGTGAAAGTGACGCGCTATTCCTCTTGAATCAAACTTGCTATTACGCCCTGGTCAATGCTTTACAAAGCATGTTCTTGCGATGAGGCAATGAGGCTTAAGAGCAGCAGAGGCTGGGAGGAAGACTCGGGATTATACGTGAATTTTGTAAAGACTTCAACAAAGCTATTGTTTGCTTAGACGTTGATGCAACTTTGTAGAGACTCCGATTAGGTCACACCTGAGGAGAAGTTGTCCGAAGACACGACACAGCAAAGCAAGAGCACAGCAGATTTGAACCTTGCCTGTTATGTGCTCATGCCATTTCGAATTCCACCATCCTCTGTGGACACACTCGTATGTAATGAAAGCAAACCTACTGAGAGCAAGCAGACGTTTACATGCCCTCTAGAAAGGCACATCCAAAGAAGCCACCTCGCAATTTACAAACGTGAGAACACTTGCGGTACAGAACTCGAGCCAACCCTGATGAGCATGCTTTCTCAACCTCTTTAAAATCAGGGGGGAATATGACAGCAATGTGATGCATCGCACAATTGAAGTGGGCTTAAGGAGAGATTGCTGCTACACTACCACGGATTATCTATCAATAGCGTAAATGTCCAATGCTTCCGTGCAGTCAACAATTAACAAGATGCTCCTCCCAGTGATGTGCTTGGCTGTGCCGGAATTCATCAAATTGCTTGCTTGCTTGCCTGCCTGCCTGCCTGCCTGCCTGCCTGCCTGCCTGCCTGCCTGCCTGCCTGCGTGCCTGCCTGCCTGTCTGCGTGCCTGCCTGCGTGCCTGCCTGCCTGCCTGTGTGCCTGCCTGCCTGCCTGCCTGCCTGCCTGCCTGCCTGCCTGCCTGTCTGCCTGCCCGCCCGCCCGCCCGCCTGCCTGCCTGCCTGCCTGCCTGCCTGCCTGCCTGCCTGCCTGCCTGCCTGCTTGCTTGCTTGCTTGCTTGCTTGCTTGCTTGCTTGCTTGCTTGCTTGCTTTGCGCTTGAGTGCCAGAGTCACAGCAGTTCTAACAATCCCTCCCTTAGCTTGCTGCGCAGGTGCGATTGGAGGCCGCAACAACCGGTTTGCCAAAGCTGCATATGAGAACAACCAGTACCCCATCATCACCCACCAGATCCGCGAGGTTGCAATGGCAGGGGGGTGGGAGGACAACGGGCGGGGTATGCAACATAGCCCCGTGAGCCCAGAGTACGAGCTCATCGTCAGCACTTCAAGCCGCATCATAAGTGACTAACCCTTGCTTGAAAGTCACGGAAACTGTGTTTCATGGCAGGTTCAGGACTGTGAAAGTTTAAATTTCGAAGATAAATTTTTGACGTGCTTGTGAGGAGGTGTTTCGAGGTTCCTACTCCCTTCATATGCATAAAGTGGGTAGACCATTGGAGATAGGGTTTTAAAGGTGAGGTAGGGTATTAGAAGGAGGTAGGACAAGTGGGTGTACCATTGGGGAAGAGGGGGGGAACCGCGCACTGCCAGGCATGCGCGTGCGTGTGTACGTGCCGGGGGAAGGGAGTGGGGTGACTTTTTCTAACACACAATCTGTTGCACGCCGATGCAGATATCCAAAATCCAAAGCGCATCTCTTGCTATTATGCATGACATCTGAAGCAAATAATCGCCTGCGGTACAGTCACCGGTTTGAACGTCACGGAAACTATGTTGTATGGAGTTGAGTGACAGGTCCTAGTGTGAAACTGTTAGATTTGATATGCTCTTTGATGTGCATTCATTTAAAATGCAAGTGGGTGCTCTCTTTCACCACGCAGAGGCCGACAAGCCCATGATTTCCACCAAGTCTGGTCGACCTGGTCGGTACCAGGTCATTGGCAAGTTCATGGTGGAGGGCTGTTTATGGCTTGAAGACTTTGGGTTACAGGATTTTTGCGCAGAGTTAGGAGTATATTTGAAGCGCCACCACAAAGAGCAACTCGCTGCACAGCGCTCGTTCCGTGGTCGATAGCTCGCCCACATACAGTAGATGTCTTGGAGAGTAGACCTTAGACTATGCTATAACCATGCTCAAATAAAATTATTACAACAATTGAGCAACCAGACTATATATTTTAAGCTATTTCCTTGCAACTAACTAAATTTCTCCATCTGAGTTAAATTTAGCTGCCAAATTAAGAAGTTGGCTGCGTATTTTGTTCTTCTTTTCAGGGCGTATGTGCACGCGTGCTTCCACAAACGCGCTGTAAACACAGCATATGAGATGCACATCCCCTCGTACTCTTGTAGGCGGAGCTACAGCAGTAGCGAACAAAAGGATACATGTGTGACAGGCCATACCAAGAATGGTGTACTGCACAAGCTGTGCGGCGGAATGTGTGTGTTGTCCTTCCCACAGGTGGGAAGAAGAATCATGTCGATAAATTGATCTTACAAGCGCACGTGTCTGATAGCTTTACGCACGTAAGGGAGAGTACAACAGTGGCTTACCAAATTTGCTTTCAGGCACTGGCAAAACCCTTACATAAATCTGAGCTTGGAAATGATCTGAAAACACCCCTAATGCTAATACCCAACACACAAAGCGCCAACGTTTGGCCGTTCCGAGTGCGTTTAGGGGGCCCAGGACAGGCAGCTCAACCTACCCAACACCAAATTGGCCAAAATACAAATCTGAGCTTGCAGATGTTCTCGAAACACTCTTATTACCCGGCAAACGACATTTCAGATATTTCCATGAAGTTCAATTTTGGGCCTCGAACACTGCCTCGAAGCTCAATTTTACTAAGTGCTTAACCCAGTAACCGCCGGGCGGGTGTGTTCGGGACAACCCCCCAATTTAAGAATGTCAATCGAATGTGAGGGGAACTCGCAGATCTTCGACCCCCCTTTTATCGTACGAGCGAACGATCCCCTTAGGGGATCGTCGCTCCCCCCCTTCGGGAGGGTAGGTTCGCTCGTAGAGTCGGAATTGGGTCGGATTTGGCCTCCCTCACGGGGGCCTCCCTCACGGGTCCTGTAATGTCTACATATTGAATCTCGCCTTCCCTTCATTCGTCGTATCTATTATAAAAAATTGAAAAGCGTCGATGGAGACCTAAAATATGGGTGTCTGTGTCTACTGATTTAAAAAAAAGCATGCCAGCAAGTTCAGGCCTGGCAAATTACAGGCAAATTCCCTCTAGGCCTCTTCGCAACCTTAGAATGTCAATCGAATCAGTGACACCTACTGATTCAATAATTAATAGCGCCCTCTGGTCATCGTCCGGGGTAGTCCTGCCCCTGCTTCCAGTTGGCGGGAAAGTGCAACTGAGCACATGATTGTGCACAAGACGGATTTGTTGGCTAAAATCAGACAAAGAGCAGCTGCCTTGCATGATAGGAAAATTCATGCCGGCGCGTCAGCTTGTCGGCAGTGCATAAGTCCTCAGCTATAACAGGTGATCGTTCTTAGTTATGCAGCGGTGGCAGCAGGGGGTGTAAACATGTGTTGCACTTTCACGCGTGAAGCGTGATGATGACTTCTGTCGCCATCGAAGGGGATTTCGGCCGTGGCCGCTTTAATCAGCATATATTTTATGCTGGCAGTAGCAGTACTTCTTCTCGTTTCAGGGTATATTACATCAGAGGTAGGGATCCCCTTATAAGCAGCAGCAGCAGCAGCTGCTAGCATGCAGGCACAGCGGATGAATGATTGTCAGTACATACTACAGTAAGGAGGAGAGCGAGAGAGCAGCATCCGTAATGCCTCCAACAGCCAGGTGTGTTCCTCAGGATCTCACCTTGAATCAATTGGTAAACAAATGATGTAAATAATATGATCTATGTATGGTTGCGGAAAAGCAGGCGAATAGGAGTGTTTGTCTGCATGCTCATTTTGAAAAATTTTCTTATAGCATCTTCAACTCATAATGGCAGGAATCAAGGTGTGCGGTGCGGTAAGAGGCAGAGAGGCAGACGAAATACTTACGCCTGATGCCCTGGCTTTCGTCGGTTCCCTCCATCGTGCGTTCAACTCAAGGTAAATTGTAACTATGCTTCAGGAGCATCTGCGAGTAATCGGGGGGGGGGACAAGGCCGAGAAAGACGGACGACAGCTCTCGCTCTGCTTAACCTCTCTTGTTTCCTCGCTCGCTCTCACGCCACCACACATACACAGCTCACCAGATGCTGCCTCTTAACGACACAAATGAGTGCTCTCGCCATGCGTGGGACTTCCATGCGACATGAATTGCTCCTCTTCATGCAGGAAGATTGTTGCGAATTGCAATCCACACTTCATTCGCTCTTCGCTCTTTCATGCGTGCTGCATGTAGCTCAGATGGGCCAAAACAGACTACAGCTCTTACCTGCTGCAGCGTACACGTGCCAAATCATGCAAAGGAGTACCACTGCAGTCCGCTTTGTTTATGTATTTGCATGCAGGCGCAAGGAGCTGCTTGCCCTGAGGGAAGTCAGGCAGAAGGAGCTAGACGCCGGGAAGCTGCCAGATTTTCTAGGTTCCACCAAAGCGGTAGGGGAGGATGACAGTGGCATGCAAAGCATATTGTTGGATGGATGCTGCTGGCCGCCGTGCATTATGAATGTAGATCAGCTTGCCTGCCTTCTGATGAGTTCTGCTGTCTTGTTGTGTATAGGTGCGCGAGGAGGTCAGTTGGCAGGGAGCCAAGCCTGCACCTGGCCTTGTGGATCGCCGTGTGGAAATAACCGGTCCAGTTTCCCCAAGCAAGATGGTGATCAATGCAAGCAACTCTGGTGCTACGCAATTCATGGCCGACTTTGAAGGTAAACACCAAACTACGATAGAAGTAAGCTGCCACAAATTATATGATCTTGTTGCACTGCGTTTTTGCTTGGAATACTTCAGAACATATTTTTCATATTTACAATGAGGGCAATCTCATGCCCAAATTGGGCATGCTGTTTACATACTCCTTGGGTGCTCTCACAGTTTTAAAGCTCAGAACTGTTATAAATGAAGGTTCCAAATAGCAATTAAGCTTGTAATTTTCCAGAGATGGTCGACTGAGTGAAACTCCTGAAATGTGACTTTCTTGATACAAATCGTCTTTTTACATTAAAAGGAGGTGGGCGGAAAAGTTATGGTGTCAATAGGATGCCTCGGTGCACCAGTGTGGAAATTGGCCTCATTTTTTGCATAGATCACACCATTTTGCGCTCACCAGGGCCCAGCCACGGGTCCAAATTTAATAAAAATGCTATCAAGACATTTCTAATGTATTACAAAGTAATCGTGGGTATATACATGCTGGTTTAGAGGGGGTCGGTGTTTTTTAACCATTTTTGGCACCCCTGATGCTGATTTTTTTATAAGGTAAACGGCTGAAAATCAACATCTGACCAACCACTGGGCCAAATCACTCCATTTCTTTTGCAGTGATGTTTATTTATTACATGGACTACAAGAACCTAAAAATCACCCAGTTTGGTGCAGTGTGTGATCTGGTGTGAAGGTTTGCATGCCAAAAGTAGGGTTCACGCCGCGGGCAATTAGGCATGTGCCCCCGGACTGGCACTTTTCAAGCTCAGGTGTTCTCAGCAGCTCAGAGCAAGGGCTATATCTGGGTGCTCAGCCTAGAAAGTGCCAGCTGGGGGGCCCGTACTCAATTCACATTTTAAAAACACCCTTTTTTTAGGCTCACCTCTGGTAATCTTCTAGTTATGGAAAGCTTGCCTATCGGTCGCAGCGTGAGCTCACTTCTCAAGCAAATATTTGACTAGCAAGACTGAGCAAGAGCATCATTCTTGAGTTTGGAGCTTTGGAAACTATAAAATCAACAAAATCACTGCTATAAAAATAGAGTGAATAGGTTATGTAGTTGTTGAGATGCTAAGTCGCATTTTTTAAAGGAAGGCAACATACTTGGGTGTGGATGCGCGTTTCCTCCTGTCAATCCTTATGCAGGCCACTTGGCTTAAAAGGGTTTGGTAGCTTTTACCTTGCCGTTAGTTTCGGTTGGATCTCAATTCGATAAGGGATGATTTGTTTACACTTTGTATTAATTAAGCAACAATTAAAGACTTTTATCCAGACATTCCCCTCTGCAAATTTTACCTTTAATTTCAGACTCTCACTCCCCCACCTGGGAAAACAACCTGGATGGCCAGATAAACATGCGAGACCTTCTCCGCCGCACCCTCACTTTTGCACAAGCTGATGGTATGTACTTATTTACCAAAACAGTTAACGCTAGATTGAAGTTAAGCAGATCTGTTTGTCAACGTTCCACCTCTTTATTACACAAGACGTACTTGTTAGGGCCGATGCTTTAAGGTGAAAATGCTAAATTGCGTTGGTCACCCCCTCTATTGCCACAGGAAAATACTATAAGCTCCGTCAAGACGGCAAGGTGGCAACCCTGATTGTAAGGTACTTCAGGGATGCTGTTTGTTAGAAGTGCTACTAGGCTGTTATTGATTTGGTTCGCCAAACTGACAGTAATCTTAATATTGCGGCGCACGCGTGTCTTCCTTGTTTCCTTCTTGCGCGTGTCTAGCTAGGCACCTGCATACTGTCCATGCGCGTCCGTGCAGGCCTAGGGGCTGGCACATGGAGGAGGCACATGTAATGGTCGATGGGGAGCGCTGCAGCGCATCTCTGTTTGATTTTGGGCTATACTTCTTCCACAACGCCAAACAGGTGTGTCAAATTTCCTATACAGTTTACATCTCTCGCATGTCTGTCCTCCTTTTTTCTTTTTAGGGAAGTCAGTCTGCGCAGTAGCTTGTAAGGAAGCATGGCTGTCTTGCAAATATACTTTGCCTTGCAGGCAATAGCAATTGGCGCAGGCCCCTATTTTTACCTTCCCAAAATGGAGAGCCACCTGGAGGCAAGGTGAGCCCAACATGTATGCCCCCATAACGGACTTGTTGCATTGGTGCCCATGCCAGCTAGCATTTGCCAGCCTTTTTAGTTTCTTATTAAAACCAGGGCTTAACTTTGCTTTTGTAACCTGACCTACAGGCTGTGGAATGATGTGTTCAACATGGCACAAGACATGATCAATCTGCCACGGGGCACAATCAGGTGACAGTTCGTAAGCGCTTTAAAGACCAAATTTGTTGTTGCCATAACCAACCACATACGAGATGGATGCATCCGATGCAAAGCGTTCATAGTTTGCAGGGCCAAAATAAATCAGGTGAAACAGTGATCTGCAGAGTACTCTGCAGCTTGCTGCAGAAGTACTCATGTTTTTGGAGGCGAGTGCAATTAAATGTCAGTTGGAACAGTCTTGCCACAGCTTGAGTTGTGGGGTACCATCCTTTTTACACCTGGTCTTTAGTCAACGTTAAGGTTTAGTTTTCCCCCTCTTCCTCCCGACCTTTGTATTTGCTGTCTTAGTTGGCAGGTATGGGTGTTCACGGCCCAGCTGCCAACTTCCTTGTTCTCTTCTGGTTGGCCAAGTGTAAATTCCCCTCCGTTCGGTAAAGCCGAGCCGGAGTAGAATAATTTCAGCACAATGTGGAATGGAGGCTACGTACTGCCTTCCAAACAGAAGACGTATCTTTGACATTCATTCCTTGCTAATTTTTAGGCCCTTATTATTTGCTGCAGGGCAACAGTCCTCATTGAGACCATCATGGCTGCCTTTGAGATGGAAGAGATCATCTACGAACTGCGGGAGCATTCATCAGGTAGGCTGATACTGTCTTTATTTTTGTTTCCCTGGTAAGCTTAAACTTTCACACTACTTCTACTACGAGTGTGCTGCAGAATATCCTGATCATGCTAGTGCAAATATCACAGTTCACTGTCATGAAAAGTTTTGAGTTGCTGTTCAGTAAATTAGCAATTATGAATGTTACTCACCACGACCTGTTTGGCTGCGCACCAGGCCTCAACTGTGGTCGCTGGGACTACATCTTCAGCTACATCAAGAAACTCCGTAATCATCCTCAGTTTGTGCTTCCTGACCGTAAGGATGTCACCATGTCCAGCCCCTTCATGGCTGCCTACGTGCGCCTCCTCATTCGCACGTGCCACAAGGTAATCCCTTGCTTGCTAATGTCCAGCTCAAAATTTAAAGCTGATAGATTTATATTATGAAGCATAATATTTAGAGGACCTTGTTACTATGAAGCGTCCCACCTGAATTAAATGTTCTAACAAGTTTGGTTTGGGCTTACTGCGTGATGCGTGATGCATTTTATTGCAAAATCTCTGCCAGAGCCGACCCCAGTCTTTGATCTGGTACTGCGTTTTAGTCAAAAGTTTATAATGTTTGCTATCTGCAATGTTGGTTTCATGCCTCTGCAACGTTTTGTTTTTATATTAGAGTGTGCCCGTTGAGACCTTTGTTATGCTTTCCTGTTTTTTCCTGCAGCGTGGTGTGCACGCAATGGGAGGCATGGCTGCCTTCATTCCAATCAAAAACAACAAAGCAGCCAACGATGCTGCCATGGCCAAGGTAAGGCTCATTATTTTGGCAAGATGTTTGATAACGTTCAGCAATGTTACTCACATATGCTCTTTAGACTGATCACACATTCTTATGAATGAGGAAATAACAGCGCAAAAGGGTTACACAACGAGCTTGACCCAAGGTGCATTGTTTGTTGTTCAAAGGTGGAAGCTGACAAGGCACAGGAGGTTGCTGCTGGCCATGATGGAACATGGGTGGCGCACCCTGAACTGGTGAGTTTGTTCAACTTGACATTACTTTGTTTCCAATGTGGCTGATATTTTTCTGTTTGACAAAGCTGGTTGAGGTAAATGGAGTTTAACTATGTTTTTATTCTGGCTGGCTGACAAGGCAGCTGGGCCACTTCTTTGGGATATAGGTAAATGTACTGAGTATAACAAAGTGACTGGAAGTCAGGCCCACCATTCCCAGCCAAATTCCGTCCCTAAAACGAACCTCATCATTTTTTGATTTTTAATGGTGCAGGATAGTACGAAAGAAGATATGAAACACTTCTGCACCAAAAAAAAGGGTTTGGGGTCCGCTGTGTGCGTCGGGGGCTGAATTTGTGCCATTTCCCTGCCAAAAAGGTGGTTGTCCCCATGCATGGGTACAGAAATGTGACTCCAAATCCAAATTTCGCCATGTTTTGGTTCCCAGACACTTTTTTGGTTAAACCATGCCCATTACAACAAAAAAGGGGGGTGGAAATTTGCCTCAAAAGGACTTGGTGCGTGGGCCTGTTTGCTGGGCAAATTTGGTGCATTTCTGGAAACCCTAGAAAACGCTTTCTGGCCACCATCTGATTGTCAGGAGACCTTCAGTACGCTCCCAAGGCATGCCCTGTCAAGAACTATGGTCTGGAATGCTGGGGTTGGGCCGTGGTGGGCAGCGACAGTCAAACAACATCAGGCTCTGGTCAGCCCCTCCGAGCACAGACTGATTCGAGGGGGCAGACTTATACTTAAGTGTGGACATTAATAACATTTTTTTATGAATTCAGCAAACCCCAAACGGTTTAGCGGTTGGTGCCTGATTGTAAATCACACTTTCCCCTGCCAAAAGGGGGTCCAAAGTTGAACCTGCACCCCAGATTCCCAAACCTTCACCAAATTGTCCCCAATACTATTGCACCCCTGGTATGAAGTTGATGGCACCAGGGAGGAGCTTTTGGAAATCCATTTTCTGGCAGGGATTCCCACCCTGCCCACCTGGGCACTCATTTGCACAAACTGAGTGTGCAGGGGTATTTAGTTATGTCTAACTTAGGCTCCTGACTACTTGAAAGTGGAAAAGCGTGCAGGGTGTAGGTTGGTTTTTATTAAACAGGAAAGGTGGGCCTGACTGGAAGCAAAACAAAAAGGAAATTGTCTGGGGAACAGCCGAAAGACGCTTTTAATACTTACTAGTTGGCCAGTGTAATGACCTCGGGTATGCTTTGGTTTAGATGTGTTGCCTGAATTTCAGCTGAACGGCAAAAAATAAGCAGCAGCCGCCGACGCCATGCCACCCGTGCAGGCCAGCCAAAAGCACCAGCGAGGCCTATAAGACTAGATGAAGAAAAAAAGTAAGGAAGTGGACTGGACTTGGAAACAGGCACCGGAAAGCAGTAGTCGCAGGATCTGCGGGGAATGCAAATACTTAAAATGTCCCTCATATGCACAGTGCAAGAGAGTTGGCTAAGAACGGAAAGCGTGCACTTTGTGCGAAGTGCATCACACATGTAATTCACCTGTAAGAACTGGAGTTCTATTCCGGCTTGTATCCACCGAACTGCTGGAGGGGGATTTTACACTTGTGCCGACACCAAGGGAGACACTGAACTGACTAAAAGAGCCCTTGTGCGAAGTGCATCACACATGTAATTCACCTGTAAGAACTGGAGTTCTATTCCGGCTTGTATCCACCGAACTGCTGGAGGGGGATTTTACACTTGTGCCGACACCAACGGAGACACTGAACTGACTAAAAGAGCCCTCCTAGAAGAGAAACAAGAAATTTAGCATCTGGGTTGTTGACACCCATACCTGCCAACAAAAACAGCAAGAGCAGGGGCTTAAAACTAAGCTGCAAACTATCTAAGGCACAAGCATAAAAAGGATGGTTAGCACAGCCCAAGCTGTGCCAAGAGAGTACCAACTGAGGTTCAATTGCACTTGCCTCCAAGAACTAGAGTACTTCTGCATGCTGCAGAGTACTCAGCAGTTCTTCTGCATGCTTGATAATATATCCAAAAGTCTCCCTATCCCTATAATTAATTAAACTCTGCAGCTACGAACTTGGTTTAGCATAATGAGGGATGGATAGATGATGCATACGATGTGCACAGTTATTTTCTCCGTTCTTGATGTACCATCTTCTCTCACCACTCCCATCCAATCAAGCCTGTTTTAAACATATTTGCCTTTAGGTAAAGCTGGCGCTCAAGGTCTTCAACAAGTAAGTCCAGTTCATGGAATGCGTTTAGGAACGCCGCAGCATATTACATGAGCATGTTTTTTGCAACATCTGTGTGCATATATTGTTACCAATTTTGAAGCATGTCGGCCTATGGATGTGCAGAGTTTTTTTGTGCAGTGAAACAGAAGACTGGGCTTGTAGGTAGCTGACTACATGATCTGTTCAATTCATAACTAAAATCCGACCGGACCCTGTTTTTCAGACACATGCCCGCTCCCAACCAGCTGCACATCCGACGTGAGGACGTAGTTGTGACTGCTAAAGATCTGCTCAACCCAGCTACGCCAGGCAAAGTCACAGAGAAGGTAAACACATGTCGTGGTAAGCAAGGTCACACCTTTTCTCCTGCCCCTGTAAACCCTGTCAATTGCGCAGCTTTGCAGCACTCACTTCATGTGCAGCTCTTTCCTTTTATTGTGCATTTGCAAGCTTGTTTATGCTGCACCTGCATGCAGGGGCTGCGTGACAATCTGGATGTGGGCCTGCAGGTGATTGCGTATGTACATGAAACCATATTCAGTAACCTACCATAAACACAACTGAAACACGCACATTTGTGCACGATCGCACACACACACAAGCACACACACAAGCACACATGCACTTCATGCATATACACATTCATGACACAATTTAGATATATTTTTGTACATTCCACACACACACACACACTCTCTCTCTCTCTCTCTCTCTCTCTCTCTCTCTCTCTCTCTCAAACCCACATCCACATGCATGTACTGCAGTACATGGAAGCCTGGCTTCGTGGAGTGGGATGCGTTCCTATTCACAAGTGAGCAACGAGAAAGCCGAAATACAGACTCAGTGTTGTTGAACTTTATACGCAGCTGTATGTATTAACCAACCTTGCATTTCAGTGCCTGTGTACTCCATACCTTCCTATTCCCGCAGTCTGATGGAAGATGCTGCCACAGCAGAGATCTCCAGGTGAGCCGTGGCTGACTACTTTTTCCTGCCTTACGGCCAAAGTGTGCTTGCTTTCCAGTTTGTTCACTTTTTACTACCAAATCCATATATTCTCCGGGGTTTCGTTGCTTGCAGCACGCTTACAGCCAGAATACACAACTGTCTGTTCGTAACTTTGAACTCATGAGCTGCATGCAATCGCTCCTTTTGGCAATATGAAACCTCTATTCTCAGGTCCCAAATCTGGCAGTGGGTGCGCCACAACGTGCGCACTGCTGAAGGTCGTGCTATTACCCCCTCGTGGGTGTCAGCCCTGCTTGAAGAAGAAGTGAGTTTTACAGTATGGGGTGTTTGTGTGATCTCTTTGCTGTTTAGTATAATGTGACATTGCTTCTGCCTATCCAGAAGCCTTTGATACGTCGCGTTTTGGAGTCTGTGCTCAAAACATGAGCTGGAGCAAATATGCCTTCCTTGCATAGGTTGCCTTGTGTCCAACAAGCTGCTCAGAGGCCCAAAACTGCGGTGTCTGTCCAGGTGGCTGCAAAAAAAACTGCCTTGGGCGAGCAGCGCTTCAGCCGCTCCAAGTTTGATCTGGCCAAGCGTCTGATTGCCTCAACCATCCAGGTAATATGTGTAGGTATTAAGATATCTACTCGCGCACCTGCTGAACGAACCTATTGCTTAGGTATACAAGGACAAGGACCGAAGTAGCAGTTATTTGCACTGGCAGGCGTCTCAGCAAAACTCCTTATGTTGTACCCGTTAATGCCGCAGCTGTCCAGGCTGCTATGGCAATTTCTGCTGAGTCCAGGGTGTGATACGTTTGGCGCTCCACTTCTTGCAGAACATTATTTTTACATGTCGCTCCTCCATCAATGCTTTTCACCAGTGTTTCTCTTCTGTCGTGTTAACAAATTGCCTTGATAATAGTAGACATCTCTGTTCTTCTACCACTTGGTTCTTATCATTAAACTCTGGCAAACTTACCAAAAAGTTTATCTGTTGTCCCTTTTGCTCCCTTCCTTGGAGGAAGTTTTGAAGGGCTGTGAGCAGTTATTGCGAATTCCCTTGAGAAATGGCTTCACCACCGCCGTCTCACAATACAGACTGGAATAAATTGCTATGGTTTAAAACACTTCCTTGCTTTTTCAGGGTGGTGCCTACTCCGACTTCCTGACCCTGCTGTGCTACGAGCACATCGTCTCAATTAAGAGTGCGATCTAGCTTGATAAGGAGACGTACAAGGTTTCACAGCAACAAACTGCTTTCAATCATTGCCTCCTACAAGTTATATTAGTCTTTTTGTGGCAAGTGTGTGTTTACGTTAAGCAATGGATATGATTTTGTGCAAACTTAGGCGATCTGGCACGTGTGTGATTTAATTAGTCGTATTTTTCTTCATTTTTGTTAGTAGCTTGTATTTTTGCGTGGCCAAACTTACCTTTACCTAGCTTTTCCTTCTGATTAAGGTGCTCTGAGTAGTTCTGTACATACCAAGAGATAAACATTTGAATGCCTTGTTCCAGATGTAAGATCTAGCGCCTTGTTTGGGGGTTGCTGCTACTCTGTTCCTCATACACGATGACTTTGAACCAGCAATAGAAAAGGGAATAGGACAGCATTATTTAGCCGATGCTGTAAAAGCAGAGCGTGCAAGTTGTTATTTGTTCCAAGAGTGAACATGGACTATAGCACTTGAAATTCTAAAACTATTTAGTAAGCCGGAGTCAACTTCCCTAAATCTAAAGAGGTGTAGCTTAGGAATGAAAATCAATATATCGTACAACAGCTGCATTTCCTGGAATACATTGCAACTATACCTGACTGGTCAAGAAAAGACTGGGTTCGCTTTTGGTCAGGACGTACACACCTCCTGAGGAACTATGGGCAGTTTTTGTTCCTTTACCAGTTAGAAATGGCGAAGGAAAAAACAACGCAGGCATTGGAACCACCTCAATAATCTGATAAAAATAACCCTTATAACTTTAACCTCCTGCACCAAGAAAAGCAAGAATTCAATGTCACAGGACTACATCACATCATAAAAGTAACTTTGAGTTTGCCTTTGAGTTTGCATAGTATTGCACCTACTACTGCAAAAAAGCTGCTTAATTAAGGAAACAGGGGAAAGGTAGAGGGGTTTCATGTGCCCGAGTTTACACAGCTATCCTTATTACGCATGAGTTTCTACAGCTTCAAGAAGTCACGAGAGAGCAATTCGTGCTTGTTTCGATGCACGTGCAGAGGGCAATGAAGCCAGCTGGCATGTTCTTCTCAGCAGCTGTGCAAGTCTGCACTGCTGTATTCCCTCCTGAAACACGAACTCCATGTGTGATTTATGCATTGTAGACAGTAGACATCTGACTGATTTTCCGTCTACGTTGTAGATGCCAGCTACTGTGGCAGTGTACACTTCTGGGAGTATAGGGTCATCTGAGGGAACTTGATGTCGTTTTTTTCGTCAACGTCAGTGGTCCAGTACTTGCAGCGCCCAGTGGCTACAATGTCTGCGTGAGGGTTGGTGAGCTGGATATCAAAATTGACTTTGTTCCGGAGTGATGTCATAGGGCTGGTAGGAGTTTCTTTCTTAGTTAGCTGAAAACCCTTGTTTTTGAATATCATTAAGATGTATGCCCGGTGCTGAATGCATTAGGTCTGGTGTTGTGATATGCTTTCTTACTTTTGGAGGCTGCGTCCTAAACTTTCACAAGTATTTTGCAGTTCTTCTGGTTCCTATATTAGGTTCCACGAGACTTTCACCAGCTCTCTTTTGAGGGATTTAAAGGTCCGTTCTTTCTTTTCATTTTCATTTAGGTTAACACTGGCTGGGCAGGCCCTTGTGTCATTGGTGTCGATAGCCTCTTGCTCATTGGCATTGTAACAGTTTGTTCTATTCCGGCTCGTATCCACCGAACTGCTGGAGGGGGATTTTTACACTTGTGCCCAATACCAAAAGAGACACTGAACTGGCTAAAAGAGCCCTCCTAGC
>Ga0307974_1000395_pt1 | contig 26250 bp, 31 predicted proteins | sample OrgLakmetagen784_FD_201812 | JGI IMG/M metagenome (GOLD analysis project Ga0307974, IMG submission 201812) | Saline water microbial communities from Organic Lake, Antarctica - #784 | ecosystem: Environmental > Aquatic > Non-marine Saline and Alkaline > Saline | place: Antarctica: Organic Lake... | reverse complement strand
TTTTTTTATATATAGAGAGAGAGTGTGATATAGAGAGAGAGAGAGAGAGAGAGAGAGAGAGAGAGAGAGAGAGAGAGAGACAGAGAGAGAGAGACAGAGAGAGAGGAGAGAGAGAGAGAGAGAGAGAGAGAGAGAGAGAGAGAGAGGGAGAGAGAGAGAGGGAGAGCGAGAGAGGGAGAGAGAGAGAGAGGGAGAGCGAGAGAGGGAGAGAGGGAGAGCGAGAGAGCGAGAGAGAGTTACTTACATGCGACCTGCGTCTGGTATTTAACATAAGTCGTCTAAGATCCATGCAGTGCATTCAAATGATCTGGCGCGGGTGTGTAAAAGGAGGGCCTGATTCTTTATGAGCGAGTCTTCACTCAGGCGCTCTGTACTAGTCAGCAGTGTGAGCATCTTTTGTGCTTGCTCTGCTTCATTTGAGCTTGCAAGGGACGGCACGTAAGTACAACCTTGAAAATTCAAACTCTTTTTACATCTCTAAACCATATATTCACTTACGCTCAGATGCCCTCCAAAGGAACATATAGCGATGTAACCTTCATCTTAGCTTCATCCCTCAACCATTAACAAGGGCAAATTGTAGACAAGACAAACAGCTCACCAGGAGTGCAGCCTCGGTGGGGGCGCCCACGCAGCGGTACACGCCATTCTTCATCTCAATCTTGGACTCGTTGCACACCGCGGCCACCTCGCAAATAGACTGTAGGGAAGCACAACACGTGTCACAGTGTAGGGAAGCACAAACCGTGTCAAAGTGTAGGCAAGCACAAAACGTGTCACAGTGTGTACAGTATCGTGGATTAGGGGTCCCTGAGGGGACATAATGTAAGCGGGCCAGTGCTTTGAAGTTGCGAAATTTGCTGTTAATTAAATCTATTTGCCATCAGAGGAATAGACTTATTTAACATCAAATTCCGCGACTTCTTAGCACTGGCCTGCTTACATTGTCCAACAAAAAACAAACAAACACACACGCTTTCGCAAAGCATTCGTAGCACATACACACACCGCACTGCATTCTGTCACACACCTGAAGCGCGGCGTCCAGGGCTTTCAGGTCTTGGACTTGGCCATCGACTGGGTTGTAAGTGTGGCCAGTCACAGTCCATGTGCGGACCTGTGTGCGCATATGGGCATGTGTGTGTCTGTCTGTGAGAATGTGTGGCCGGTCACAATCCGCGCGCGGACCTGTGTGTGCATATAGGTATGTGTGTTTGTCTGTCTGTGAGAATGTGTGGCCGGTCACAGTCCATGCACGAACCTGTGTGTATGTGTGTAGTGTGTGCGTATGTCTGTGTGAATGTGTGCACGTATGTTGATGTATGTGTATGCGTGCGAGCGTGTGTTGTGTGTGTGTTATGGGGGTGAAGGTTATGCAGGTGCAGATGGTGCTCCTGCAAAGTATGAAGTCTCTGAAAAGAGCACCCACCATAAGTTATACCCAAGGAGACCAGCTAATAAGACACCTACACAGGGGCACCTTTACAGGAGCAACCTGGTGATGGATGAATATCAATGTGCATTCAAGAAAGACAAACCATTTCTTATCCCAGCCAGAGCCCATCCAGACGATTCAGGTGGCTTTTTAGAAAATGGCTCCAAAGTAGTATATGCAAGTGTTAATGAGTCACACCAAGCCCTGAAAACAACCTTTGTTGCACTGTTTAAACCAGTTGCACTCTGCTCTCAAAGATACTGTTCAGCGGCAAGCACACCTCGTTGCCCTTGCCGACTCCCATCAGCTGTACAGTGGCACGCTCTTAAAAAGCTAATTTGAGAAATACGCTGCTCAGCGCACGCACCTTGTTGCCTTCGCCCACTGCTGTCAGCTGCACAGTGGACATCTGGTTGGTCGTCAGAGTACCGGTCTTGTCGGAGCAGATCACTGCGTGTGGTAAAGCAAGGCACGTAAAAAAGCGTGTAATGCACGGCAACCGTATCGATGTATTCCTGAACCAGAGGTTGATTTAGTGGTTTACCAAATTTTGCATCCCCCTAATTTCTTATTCGATACACACCAAGTAATGACTGGCCACAGGGTCCTCCTAATTATATACTGCGAGGACAACAATTTCAGGGCTCTTGCTTTCACAACTAACTTAAGGTTGTGTGAGCCATTGCGTTCAAGAATGCATATGCAAGGGCATGTGAGCCACTGCATTAAATATACAAATTTGCATTTTGTGAGTCATCTTGCTATAAAGGTGTATGCAAAAGGGTGTTTGATGAGCCGCTCCTTACACAAAGTTGATTTTGAGAGCTTGATTGCAACGCAGTGATAGGAATGCCAGCCTTGTGCGCACATTGACGAACAACCAGAACGCTGAAAGGTGCCAGAACACTTGCGTAGCCTGTGCGTTCATTCATGGCATATGAACGTAAGCAGCAGCTTGCGGTGAAAGCGAGGTGTTCAGATGTTTGAAAAAAATTACGCTGCTTCTTCATAGAGTGCTCAACGATCACCAATGCTTTCAAGCACACTTTCAAGCATTGTGTTTTCATGCATGCCACAAATATTGCAGCTGCAGAGTGAGGAGCAGCACGTGCTTGATGCGTTACCTTGCAGCCTATAATGGCAAATGCACACACACACATGTACACTAACACGTCTGCATGAACCTGCACACACTCACTCACACATCACACACACACATCACACAAATATATACATACAGGCATGTGCGTACGCATGTGAACAACATTCAAGTAAACACGCGCACATCCCCTCCTTAAGAGCACGCACCAGATGTGCACCCAAGGGTCTCCACGCTGGGCAGCTTGCGCACGATGGCGTTCTTCTTGGCCATGGTCCGCGTGCCCAGGGCAAGGCACGTGGTGATGACAGCAGGCAGACCCTCAGGGATGGCAGCCACAGCTAGGGCGACCTGCAGGAGTGTGCGAATGCATGCACGTGTGTGTGTGTGTGCGTGTGTGTGTGTGCGCATACATGTATGAGGGAGCACATGCCTTCACATATTGGGCGTGTGTGAGAGCGGGTATGTATGATTGTGGTTGGCACAGCTTTAGAGTTTGCATGTATAGCTCCTACATTGGATGCCTATGGCAAATGCAACACTTCTCTTCCTCCTGTATCACAGCCCGTGCCTTCATGCGTCATTGACATTTGCTGACTTCATAAATCTGCTGACTTCATAAACTGCGATAGAGCATCAAAGCTGTGGACCACTGCAGGGTAAAGATGCCCAATCCTTGTGCTAAGCATAATTCAAATTCTATTCTCATAAGGAATTGTGCATCAGAGAAAGACTAAAAAGAGTGTTAAGAGGCCAAAGTTGCACCAAGGGTTTTGGCTACAGTGCAGACAAGGGCCATTTCTTGACAGTCCCCACCACTTCTTCTGTGTTCTGAAGTTGCTGACACAACTGGTGAGTGTCAACAATTTTAGCACAAAAGAAGTGGAGAAGACTGGGAAGAAACAGCCCTTGTCTGCACGTGAAGCAAAAACCGTTAATTCAGATAGTGAGTTTGGAGTCTGCGCAGGCGCACCACGGAATACCAGAGCATTAAAGGCTTTAGACTTCATGCACAAACAAAACGACAGATTTTCAGCCCAGAGCAACGAACAAAATGCAGTCACAAGAGAGGGCTCATAAGCCCTGTCTGAATGTTTGAATCTAAAGACATGTACGGGCAAACCCATTGCATTGTGACACGTTTTTCCAACAAGGGTATACAAACCATGAATGGCGGCCACCTCTTCCATGTGGCGGTCTTGTGGAGAAAAATACATCATCGCCGTGAGGTGGCACGGAAATGTCGGATGATGTAACAGACAACAATTCCTGGGGAACTGACGCTGCACATTTCACAGATTGCGTAAAATGTGTAGGGTTGGCCAGAACCATAAATATATACACCGTATATGACCGTACATTTGGTGGTTTCCCTGCCAAATATATATATGGTTGTGGTCAGCCCTATAAATGTACAGTAGGCAGCAATGCGCAACATCAGTTCTTGCCGAGGCCGAGGCTGCACATATCGCAAAGGTTAGTGAGGCTGCACAACTCACCGCAATCTTGAGGTAGTACAGGGCTTTGCCAAGGTCGAACTTGACGGTGGCTGGGTTGGGTAGGAAGGGCAGGCCAGGGAGGGTGTCGAAGCTCAGGAAACTCTTGTAATTAATGAGCCACACGGCCACACAAATGTAGAAGATAACCTGCGCATGATATGGACGCAAGGTACATCATGATTGCATAAATCAGTGGGGATGAGTGGGGAGAGGGCGAGACCGTGGGCCTACAGGTGGGGAGTTGATAAGAAGCTCTTGGGGGGCGTGCAAATGCAACAATTTAGGATGATGACCTGCACACAAGTGCAACTAAACGACAGAAAGCACATTATGTACTCCATGGGCTGCACGTGCACAAGTGCATGCACAAATGCAGTTGATCAACAGAGAAAGTGGTCAGTCAGCTTTGTAGCCACAACAGCTATGCTAGGCGTGACTTGTGTGCAGGGCAACAGACATTGGGAGACACAATACGCGTGCGTGCAATGTGCAGATGTTGCTGTTTTGGCAGCTTAATTGTAAGATGTGTGTGTGTGTGTGTAATTGTGTGTGTGTGTGTGCGCGCACGCAATACCAACTACAGCCATCACACAGAGCTGAGTGCTAGCGCAAACTCGCTGCGTGCAAGGGCATATGCATGCAGCCGCGCAGGTCAGCCTGCAGGCCAACCCAGGGGCATCTTGCCCTCAAAGTGTGGACCCACTCGTTTCTATATACTCTTACGGCAAAACCTCTGGGGCCCTTGATTATTGTTAGATGGATTTAAGGCCCGCGACCAGCAGTTATTCCCTAGCCAATGCATCCCTTGCCAATGCATCCCTTGCCAATGCATCCCTTGCCAATGCACTGAGAGACGCACGCGCACCTTGGCCAGCAGCTCGCCGAACTCGTCCAGCTTCTTCTTCAGGGGCGTGTCGTCATTCTCCTCAGAGGCCTCCTGCGTACGATACGAGCAGTTTTACGGCAATGTGCGTGGTAGCAAATCAGTATGCAGCATAGTGCAAGCGGAAATATGCAGGGACATTAAAGCGTACAAAGTTGATGAGAGACCTATAAATTTCTTGCAGAACTTGTGAGTACAGTGTTTGTATTTTACGCACGTCTAGGCTCTCTGTACCTTGCAAATTCAGCGCAATTACCAAGACAAAAGCTAAGTACGCACAAGACTTACACACACACTAGCGCTAACTGCTATATGATTTGCAGCAGCTGCAGTCGCAAATACAGTTGAGCTCAAGCACCCTTCTGCATTTTTTCTGGAAAACTACAAACCTGGATCTGGCTCTGGATCTTGCCAATCTCGGTGTCCATGCCGATGGACACCACACAGCCAATGCAGATACCGTTGGAAATGGCCGTGCCTGCAAACAGCATGTTGTCCTTGGCCTGCAGCTCGCAGTCCTCCTTGGCCACGGGCTCGGTGCTTTTCATAACTGACACAGACTCGCCTGCATGCACACAAATGAAGTTGCAGGGTGCAAACACTCGAGTACCCATGCGCAGCACAAGCATGTATATGTGTGTTTTGAGTGTGCGTATGTGTGCGTTCACGTGCTTTGGCGCGGGGCCATCATGTCCACCTGGAGGGCATTCAACAGCTTTCCAAGGTCTTACAGTGGTGCCATACACACCTGTCAGGGAGGCCTGCTCAGCACGCACAGTGGCTGTACGCAGCTGCAGAACCCGCAGGTCAGCTGGCACGCGGTCCCCTACGTGCAGCTCCACGATGTCTCCAGGCACTAATTCTCGTGCGGGCAGGTCTGAGATCTGCACACAAAAACAGGGCAGCAAGGACCGCATGCTAGATGGTAGGGGGGGGCACTCGGGTGCTTCAGCGCACGCTGTTCACTAGATGTTTCTTCTTTACATGCGCCCCTCCCCAACTGGTTCTCTTCCTTGCTCCACACAGCTCCACTCATCACTCACCATCTTGCCCTCCCTGATGACCTTGGCATGCTCGCCCTGCAGCTCCTTGAGGGCCTCGAGTGCTGCTTCCGATCTACTTTCCTGCCACACACCCACAGCTGCGTTCAGGAACAAAATGAGCAGAATGACGAAGGGCTCCACGTACGCGCGGAGGCCTTCGTGCTTGCTGGCCTCGTCGAAGAAGGCGAGAAGGAAGGAGACCCCGGCAGATAGCAGCAGAACCTGCAAAAAAAAGGCATCGTCAACCCTTTCAGGATATCCCCTCATCAACCCCAGCCATCGCCCCACCAGCCAATCAGGACACTAGGTGTGGCAGTGTGCCATGTTGGAGCATCATCAATCAGGAGGTTGAAGTCCCTCCTCCAATTCAACTTGAAGCATGCAAAATGCTACCCTGTTTGCCAGGCATCCCGCTTCACCTCACCTTTACAAGGGTGTCATTGAACTGCTCCAGGATCAGCTTCCACACTGAAGTCCCTGGCTGTTTCTCTAGCTCGTTGAACCCGTAGTGGGCCCTTCGTTCAAAAAGTGACGTATCGCCCACTCCTTGGGTGGCATCCACCTTGAGTTCAGTGAGCACTTGCTTGGTGGGCTTGGCCCATGGAAAAGGGCATGAGGGAGCCATTCTCCTTTTCTCTGCAGGTGGGTGCACAAGGACGTGGACGGATGCGGGTGCGTTTACATGCAATTGTAGGTGTGCATGCGTGTGTGCAATGTAGGCACGTATGCTCGTATGTGTGTGCGTACGTATGCACGTGTGTGGGTATGTGTCCGAGTGCATGTAGTGTAGTGATGTGTATGGAACATGCAAACTTGCCTGCTGTCCTACTGCAACATCACAGGCCCACAGGGTTCACAGAGTCACAAAAAATGTGTATTTGTTAATATTCGTGCTCAGAGGCCCTAAATTCCAGTTGTCGTTTTAGGTTTTAAATTACAGAAAAATCTACATCCAGGAACTACGAAAATGGCAAACGTGTACAGCGAGAGCAGGGTGTTGTTCGCAGCTGGACCCCAAACCCCCCTGTACAAAGGCATGCAAGTAGGTTACCAGGGTAGACCTAGTTTGGTACGAGGTGTTGCTTTTAAGCCCTGCATGCCGCTCAAGCTGGTAGCCTTTGCGTATAAGGCCACTACTATAAGGATGCAAGCAATGGCACGTGCCATGAACTGCTCTCCCCCCTCCGCCCCTCTACAGGAGTACGCCAACAAGCCAGAGGTCCAGGAGCTCTTGCAGAAATTAACCAGTGACATGGTGAGCCTGACGCAGCAGGCGCACGCCACGTGTTCACTGATGTTGACGCAATGTTCAACATGCTGAAACCAGTTCTTGCTCTACGTTTCAAACAGGTTTGCGAAAAGCCAGAGGATCCGCTTGCATACATGGAGCACTGGGTGAAAGCTGCTAAGGAACAGCGGAGTAAGAAGCACAATCAAGCACACTAAAATTGAACGAGAAATCGCGATGCCGGTTGTAGAGTGTAGGTTGGACATCCACGGAGCTTTGTTGTGCCAGTTAAAGAAGCAAGGTCCAAAATAGCTGGAAGCTTTCCTGACTGCCTTTCTTTTTGTCGTAGGAATCTCAGGTATGCTCTGATTTTTGTGAGCATTAGATGTGCAAAAGGGCCGAAAAGTGAGAAAGGCACAAGTAGGTCCTTTGTCACGTTTTGCTCCAAGGTTTGAGGCTCAGTTATTTCAAAGAAGTCCTTCAATTATGAAGATAACTAGATTGTCTCGTCATCACGCTGTAGCGCAGTCGCTATGTTGTTATTTAAGAGTTGCCTTTGGCACGGTTATGTGGGTGTCGATCTTGTTGAGCGGAGTGCGAGGGTAAATGACAAATGACTCACAGACTTTCAACGATATACCTACTAACAAGTTCAGCACCAATTTAATATGTTTGTTATGGGCAGTTGATTAGCAATTACGGGAAATTACTGCAATGTACAAGGAGCTGCGTTTATAACATCATTTTGATTTCTGTAAAAAATATTCAATCGTTCTCACTGCAGTGCACACTTGACTTGTGCTTCAGATTCAGTTTGCTCCTTGTGTCTACTCAAGCCAATGCAAGTTGAGCAGGCTGAACGATGTGACTTCTATGTTAAATGTAGGGATTTACCAGAGGTGGTCGACGGAGGACTGAAAAGGAGGTATTCTTGAAATGTGCTCAGAGTATGCGACCCCCAGCTGGCAGTTTTGAAACTTTGTAACCCGGTAGCCCTTGCTGCTGATAACATCTGAGCTTGAAAACTGCCAACAGGGGGCACACGCCTAATTGCCCGCGGCGTGAACCCCATTTTTTACCACAAATCCTTCATATTAGAACACCCACTGCGCCAATCTGGGATTTTTTAATGGTATAGAAAAAATGCAACGGAAATGAAGAAAACGGCTGAATGGTTGATATTTTATGGTGATTTGAGCCATTTTCCCATGGAACTCACCACATTAGGGTTTACATGCACCATGTGTGCTTAATTCAGTCTATCTCAGCACTCAAAGCGACCCACATAGCACTAGGCACATGCTCGGGTAGCTCTCAATGCCAAGTACACTTTGGTACTGAAATGGTGTCGATCGGATGAAGTGGCCGTGAGTGGCTGCCTTCTAAATGCAAAAATGCACATTTCAGGCACTTCCTCTGTTGACCCCCTCTGGGGATTTACATTGCTGCGTACTTTCCAGCAACTCGGCCGGTCCATATAGTTTAGATTGTACTACGACAGGCATGCAACCAGGGTCACCAGACATTTGCTTTCTGATGGAGTAGTTGGAATCTCTCAGTTGCGTCTAGGTTGGTTCATTTTTGTCAGCCCAAGGCACTCAATTGCAAGTTCAAATAAGGTGCGTGCAAGGGTGCTTCTTGCTGTGGCCCGGAAATCTGATCGACTGCCCCAAGTCCACTTGCAAAACTGAAATAGCCAGCTTTGACTGCTTTGACCAAGACTCATCACATGCAGTCCTTTCCGTGCTACACATCTTCAATCTTAAACTGGCAGGGCTGGTTTACACCAAAGTGGCCATCACAAGCAGGGCAAGGGAGGCCGATCCTGCGCAGAAGGGCGAAAGCTGATTTTAATTACGAGTATAATTGTGTAAGTTACAGTTTCAATTTCACGCATATTTTATCTTTCGCACTGGAAGTGGAGGAACTTTTTGACCACAAGTGCTAACTAGGTAGGAGCAACACTCCTATCGGAGATCAATTGGAGGAGAATTAAAATTGTACTGCCATGTAATTATCTACGGCTCAATTTGTGCCCAAGCATTTTTTCTTTGCCATGGCAGGATGGAACAGGTAAGCCAGAAAATCATCATAATGCATCCTGCTTCACACATACACACACAAACACACACACACACACACACACACACACATACAAACACATGCACACACGCGCACACACACACTTGCATGCACACACGCACCTGCATGCACACACACACGCACACGCGCGCACACACACACACACACATACACACACACACACACACAATTGCATGCACACACGCACACACACACACACACACACACACGCACACACACACACGCACACACGCACGCACACACATACTGGCATGAACACACACACGCGCACACACACAGCCCACACTTTCACAACACACAACACACACGTACACACCTGAAACACGCACACACAGTTCACACCAGACACACACACGTAATGAGAAGCTTTGATTTCATTTGATACTCCTCCTAGTCATTTGATACTTCTCCTAGCTCGTTTGATACTCCCTCCTGACTTACTTGCTACCCGCCTACCCACGAATTCCAGTATTGTATGGGACAGCGGTTTTGCCTGCGTGTCTGGGGCAGCCCTGATCTTTTCTCTCTCTGGACTGTTTGTCAAGCTCCTTCATGGGCATATTCCAGGTGAGCTCCCACGGTGGATGTCCATTTCAGCTGCCTTGCTTGTCGTGCGCGTTATACGTGCGTGGTAACGTGCATGCTCGTCTGACCCACATCCACAAACCTCCATTTCTTGCAGAGTTTGAGATCGTGGTTTGTAGATCATTCCTCTCCTTCATCGCTTGTGGGCTTGCCTTCCGCAAGAGCAAAGACACCAAGCACTTTTTAGGGCAGCTGAAAAATGTGCCCTTGCTGCTTGGGAGGTGAGTCGCTGCATGCCCCCAAAATTTTGGGGGAAGCTGCGCGAGTTATCCCCCCGCAAATTATTTTCCATTGCAGACACTTCTGCGTTAACAACATTGACACATGCATGCTCACATACACACATGTGTGCACATACACACATACACGCTTAAACACTTGAGCAAACAAGCACACGTGAGATGCCCACACCCGCATCAACACGCACACACCACACAAGGTTTACACACTTTGACGCAGGGCAATATCCGGATCAGTGGCGATGGCGCTGTACTACTTTTGTATTGGAGACTTGCAGCTTGGTGATGCCGTCACTTTGTTCTTCCTGAATCCAGGTCTGTGGAGAGCTGCCTGTGTCTTTAGAGTAAACCAAGCCTAGTGCTGAGTTCTGTCAGATTTATAAATCCAAAAGGGATCTGCAGGCATTCACCTCAGGCACGTGCTCTCACCTAAATCTCTTTTCACAGGGTAAAAAGGAATGGAAAAACTTTAATTCCTTAAGCTGTTTGCTGGAAGTTGGTGGTCACACACAGAGCATGATCAAAGGAAGCGACGCAAGCAATCTCTCGCACAAGTTTCCTTTCCATAACTCCCATAACTTATCCTGCTCCCTCCCACACAGCCATTCTTCCTTTTTTCTCTTCGCTTGCATTTTACATATATTGCATTATGCACTAACACATTCTATTCTCTTTTCACAGCTTTTTGATCACCCTTCGCACCTACCACCCTGCTGTATATGCCTGTCTTGTCTTGCTAAAGGTGCGCACCCAAGTCCTCTCCTTCATTTGCCACTGAAAGTCGTTATTATACCTCTAAATCCACCACATTACACCTATCACTGCCGTAATTTCCTTTTCCCCTTCCTGCTGCTTGTGCGCATTTTGCTAGTAAGACGCACATCCTGAATCGTCGTGTACGCCAAAATTTCCCCTTCCTTGCAGCTATCACTGCTATCGTCGCGTGGCCAGTGCTGAAAGAGCCCCTTGGGGCCCTCGGTGTGACGGGCGTTGCCGTGTCTGCTCTGGGTGTGGTGCTGGTCAGCCAGCCTCCAGCCCTGTTTAACAGGGGCGGTGAGGTACGCCACCGTCTTTACTCACTTTTAACTGTACACTAGGTCGGCGGCCAAAACCACGAGATACCTGCAGCCACGCCAAAACTCCATCTTCACAGCACTGGTCTTGGTACCACGATGCTTATTCTTGTTTAGACACTACGACGCTTATTAATATTCAAGCACCACGCTTCTATCAACATATATTATTCAATTAATTAGAGATCCTCGCGTTCAGTGCAACCTTTTAATATCATAGCTACACTTTCTGGCGGCCTCTACCTTTGGAAACAGGGGGAGGGTTTATCCTCATTTCTATCAAAAAATCAACCTATTTCCGCCTTTGGACAGGATGTACCATGCCCTGTGCATCCAGTGGATGGTGGTCTTAAAACGAGGTGTATTGTGCACCTACATTTGCAACAGTTGCACCATCTTTTGAGCTTTTATCCTTGGTCCGTTCTCAGTATAGGCCCATGAACATCGTCACCGGCATGACGTAACACAACTTGAAGCCCCCCTTTGCTTCATTGCGTTCAAAGACTGTTTGTCGCATTTTATGCTGTAAGGGCTTTTTGGGTGTGAACCCTCAGTGCTTAATGCGAGATTTGCTGAGGAATTAGCCAAAATTACTGCATGCATCACACACACACACACACAAACACACACACACAAACACAAACACACACACACAAACACACACACACAAACACACTCACACAAACACACACACATGCACATGCACAGCAATGGAGCCAGCAACAGACTGTGGGCACAATTTTTGGGATTTCCTCTGCCATGCTGGCGTCTGTAGCCTTCATATTCATTCGCCTGATTGGAAAGCGGGAAACACCCATAACCATGGTGAGGTTTCAATAGCTTTCATATTCATTCGCCTGATTGGAAAGCGGGAAACACCCATAACAATGGTGAGGTTTCAGCGTGGTCGTTCTGAGTAAGGACGAAGAACTTGTCGGTACACATACGCACCACTTGGTACATGTTTAGCTGGGAAAGGTCTAATCACAAGGCCTGCTGCAAGTATGTGGTGCGAGTATGCTAATCACAAGGTCTGGTGCAAGCTGAAAGGTAGAATCACAAGGCCTGGTGCTAATTACAAGGCCTGGTACAGGCTGAAAGGTCTAATCACAAGGCCTGGTGCAAGTATGCAGTGCAAGAATGCTATGCAGCCCCGACCGATCCTGGCTGCGAAGATCTCAATGCCTGCATGCACGTCTTGCATGTCTGCTCCATGGGTTCAAGGCTTCACTGTATTATTGTCACGCCAATAGTATGCATGTGTGTGCGTTAAGGGAAAACCTTCTTGAGGCTGTTTTGCACGAGCATTGCAATTATTGGTGCTTGGGAGAAAGGAGGAAGTGGCGGGGATGTCCATTTCCCTCATTGCCTTCTCCTTTCACAATCCATTTCAAGCTCAATAATTTTGCCTCGTTGCAACATCATTATGCATTGCAAATATAAGGTCAAGAATTATAATTGGTGTGTCTGGGTAGGCTGCTTGACATTGGATTTTGTCATCATGGTGCTTTGCAGAGCGTCTACTTTCATGCTACAGCATTCCTGACATCAGGTGAGCAGCTTGGGATGTGTGTGTGTGTGTACATGTGTGTGTATTATGGCAACGCCCTCAATTTTTTGTGCAGCTAAGGACACTGCTCATTTTTACTCGGCTCTTCCCCTTCAGAATTGCACCTGTAGCCAAAGGAGCTCCTTTTCCTCATAGAGAGTTTCACAAACTGTGTGGCTTCCCTTGTAATAAGATAATAAGATACAAACCCTCCTGCTTTCCGAATTCATCCAGTTGACCTGCTGCCCTTTTGGTATCCCTGCACGTCCCGCATTGGTCCCCACAGGCTTTTATTAACTGTTTAATTAATGAATTCAGGTATTCCTCTGGCGGTCGGGTTTCCGCGTCCAGCCGTGGTGCCCAGTCCAATTGCCGCTTTGCTATTGCTTGGAATTTCCTTTTCTTCTTTCTGGTACGAATGTTTAATTTTTTGATGGAGATGGCAGCTCAAACGCCAGCGTACAGGCTATTTTAGTGCACGCCGTTCTTTAGTAAAACATATTTGCTTTGCTTTTAGTAATCAAATATTAAATGTGCTCATAATAAATGAAAATCAAGCACGCACAGAAGACTTGCATTCATATGTACGCACTTGCAGGGGACAACTTCTTATCGGTAGGGGTTTACAGCTGCTGAGCGCGGCACACGCTGGAGCAATCAACATAACACAGGTGGGTGTTGCATTTGCTCACTGCTTATACGTGCAAGCACACACACATACATACACTCCAAGTACTGCACATGCCAAAGCCACCAGCAGGGGGGGATGCGACGTTGGTTACCCACATGTTGCTTAATAAATTAATGAGAGAGCTTCTGCACACGTGCTCAGTCAAGACTCGAAATGGGGGTTGGACAGAACATTACGTAACAACCGCGTGTACGACAGAACATTTAGAGGACTTGACAATACGTTAGGAAAGTGCGCACTGTGCTGTATTTGTCAACTTTTGGCCAGCCCTACTCATGACTCATAGATCCAAGCAGGGCCCTCAGGCAAGGCCACGTCCTATTATAGTGGTGAAGTCTCCTCTGATTTCCCCACCGACCTTACTTGTGCCTCTTTTTCTTTATGTTCAGGTCTTGTACTCATACCTGTTTGGTGTGCTCATTTTGCACGAGAAGCTGTCTTGGCTGAGCATCTTAGGGAGTGGGGTGAGTTTGAACTCATTTGCAGCTTATTTGCATGTCTGTTGTGGTCCCCGAGAATTTTTTAGCCTATGTACAATCACACACACACAAGCATACGCACACACACACAACTTGTAACTCCATCAATCATTTTGCGACCACTTTTTTGTGCAGTTCATAGCGCTTTAGTGTCGTGTGCGTGAGCTACATTATTTTGTGACCACTTTTTTGTGCAGTTCATAGCGCTTGGTGTCGAGTGCGTGAGCTACATTATTTTGCGACCACTTTTTTGTGCAGTTCATAGCGCTTGGTGTCGTGTGCGTGAGCTACAAGCCTAAAGCGGAGCAGCAGGATGAATATGCGCGTGTCAATACATCCGAGGAAATGATTGATGAAGGTGGGTCAAAAAGGAGTGGCAGGCTATATAGCATATGCCTAGCGTGGAGCTACTACTGTTTTGTCATTCAAAGCAACATTGTCAAAAGTAGCCCTAAAGGATTATTGAAAGCTTGCAAAATCTATGCAATGCAATAAGCAGGAGTCACACAAGTTGTCTTTGTTACTACCTGCCTTGGTGATGCCGATTTCTGGTATGCTTGGTATGCCAGGCAGCAATTTGTTGCTGTCTAACGTCTAAGTGCTATTGTAAAAAAGCTCGTGGAAGATTCTGACGATCTCTAAGCTGCGTATGCCAGTTCAGTTGTCAGTGCATGAATCATTGTTCATTTCTTCACTTTCTCAGGATTACCAGAGACGCCCCGCCCAACCACACGTGGGAGCGTGGAGCTAGAGGCAAACAAAGGCGCGAATGGACTGGCTGGGAAATGGCAGGAGGGGCATGCTGCCGCAACTTCCTTGGGATTGCAGCATGGGCAGCAGCAGCAGCAGCAGCAGCAGCAGCAGAATCAGCAGCAGGATCAGCAGCAGAAGAAGGCTCAGCAACAAAAACAGCCCCTTTTGTTGGTGCCTCCTCCCATTTCCAGCACCGCTGTGCTCGGAGGGCCTCCAGGGGGTGTAGGGAATGCAAGGGGCCGTGTGTGCGACATCGACACCCCCCAATGCTCACCGAGGACGAGCAGGGATGGAGTTACTGTAAATGAAGAGATGAAGGAGGAGGGGCAGGCAGAGGACGGCAGCGGCATGCAAACGGCGGAGGACTGGTTAAGCGGGGTGTTATTAGGGCCAATCGAGGGCCACGAGGCAGGGGTGCTATCACTGCAACAGCAGCAACAGCAGCATCAGCATCGAGTGGAATCGCAGCAGGTGGTGCCTTCTGTTCACGGGGTGGGGGGTGGGGGGCATCAGGAAGGGGGGGGCACTAGTAGAGGCACCGGTATGGATCCTGAGAGGGGAGAGGGAGGAACGTGATGATGTGTGAAAAAAGCCTGTTTGCGTACCTAACAAACAGAGGCGGGTGCTATTTTTGGAGTTTCAGTTGGGGTTTAATCTTCAGGGCCATTATTAAGAATTGATTTTCTTGCTGTGTACATTGGTAACAACATTTGCAATCTTTAGCTTGTATCTTAAGGCCCTTTTGCACAAGGATGGGCATGTGACTTAACAATAATCACTCAGCACCAAATTCCCACTGGCAGTATGGCTGAGATGTTGAAATAGATCAACTTTACGTTTCGGTGCTCACTAAGGCACAAATTTGGGGCCTCCAGCGGCTGACACTGAGCACACAATTTACAGAATTTACAATTTACAGAGCTAGTTACCTTTGGTTTGGTTTACAGGCTTTTTCCAAGCTTCCGCTCACACGCCCCCCAGAGGCATATATTTATAGAGATGTAACCTTACTTCAACAATGGACAAGGGGAATAGGCTCTCCTAGCAAATCTGACGTGAATCTCACAAAGCATCAGCAGCGACGTGACCATCTCCATTGTTACAATGCTGTGAGTTTGGCAAGTCGTCAGGGAACGTTTTGGATTTTATGCTTGCTATTTCCAGCCAATAACTGACACCATCCGCTTCCTGCCAAAGTACATTACAGCCAAAATACATTACACACCTGGGGCAGCTGCACACAAGCAAGGGTGTGGGCAGCTGCACAGAAGGGTCGTGGGCAGGGGGCAGCTGCACACAAGCAAGGTTTGTGCGCTTCCCATATTCATGAGTGTGCGCCCGTTGGTTGCCTTGAAGGCTTACAGCTTGTCCGGAGACCTGGAAGAGGAGATAGGGGCAACATGGGGGGGGAATCCGTATGTAGTTTACGAAAGCTGTTTATGAGATGAGCCGGTGTCCAAAAACATTGATGTAACAGCTTCAGATAACTAAGTACATTTTTTTGCTCATGTTGGGCCAGTCTGTTAAGCCCTGAGAATGATCTTATATTTTAAATGTGCTGGTTTGTGTATGTGAATGTTTTGTAAATGCATTATGAATGATTAATTATGAAGCTGAACCGTTGTTGAAGCGATGTGATCTGGGACAATCGCTAAACGCAACCAATCAAGAGTATTGGAATATTCTCTCTTAGTTGAATTGCTTGATACATAACGTACTGGAAAGTCCACTCATTTGCCATGTGCTCTTATAACCATTGAAATTTTTGTAGTACTGCTTATAAGCAGTATAGGAGGAAAGGATTGACACGATTCAAGCTTCAGCATACCTGGCCATAATTCCACCATATTCTGCCTTGTCTTTCTACAATTTTCTTCTTACTTAGCACGTGCGGCACACAAAATACAAACATGTCAGGAGACTATCAGTTGTGTATTGTTAGGTCACACAAGGGTTTAAATCCTTTGTTTACAATGTGACCTTATAATTTGGGGCGGATACCGCCACAAGAGACAAGTAAGTAACCCTTATATTATAAAGCCATAGTGGGCAAACAGATACACGTTTGGGGGAGTCGGAGAATATTGTTGCCTTTTTTGTTTGTGTAGGGCGTTTGTGGTGGTGATAGCCATAGTTTTCATGCATATGTCATCTAATTGCTTTTTGTGGGGCTTATCAGGCACGATGTGCTTTAAACCTTGAATTGCTTTCAGAAGCGCTGGGTTGGCGCTGTTTTGTTGTAAGATTTTTTCGGTGGTGCCTTGGGCGTTTATGAAGGGGGAGGACAAGCGGTTTTGAATTTGCTTGATCCAGTGTAGTTCTTTGCTTCGTATATTCTTTTGTTCTTTTCTGGTTGTGGGCTATAGTGGTGGTTTGGGGGGAGTGGCCTTATAGTTTGAGTGGCTTCTTCATCTTGCTCTTGACCATCAGTGGTACTTTTGGATGTGCTGGAGCTGGTTTTGAGGGCTACCTTGTGTGCCGACTCAAATAGATTTGTCACTAACTAATATGGCCAAGTTTTCAACTTGCTCTTCTGCCTGACTTTCCACTTAGGTGTTGCAGCCTGACATTAATTTTAGCACTTCTGCAGTTCATTAAGAGAAAATGATTTGCGTGTGAGCGGGAGTGAGTAAAAGCAGGGTTTCCTCAAGTTATTGTTTAATGCCATGGAAGGGGTCAGAAAGGACACGTGTAAATTTTAACTGGTCTGAAGCGCTGATAGGGCAAACAAGACTGGCTTGTTTGTCAACTTTTTCCTCTTGGGATTTTACAATGTGGAGGGTCCGCAGCAAGTTTAGATTGCAGGTGGCTTTGTTGTGCAACCCTGCTTTATCCCTTCCCTTCTTGCGCGGCGTTGCCTCCCCCACCCTTTGCCTCCGCTTGAGCTCTGCACCCGACATCGGTTTTTCCCCTATCATAGCAACCCCATTTCCTATAAAGGCACCTGTAAGCAAGTGAGGAGGAGGAGTGCACTTCATGCTGCACTCCAAACTAGGAAAAGAGAAGACATGAAGTGTTGCATAAAGGACGTGTACATGTGCAGCGCTGTTTGCTTCCCCTTGTACAACACATAAGATGCGTGAAATAGACAAGGGTGTGAGGCCCACCCACCTCCTCTAGAGCCTGTCTGATGCCGCGCCAAGGGCACACATGTGCATGTGAGCAGAACAAGAGGGTAATTTGTGAGAGAGAGGGAGAGAGAGAGAGAGAGAGAGAGAGAGAGATAGATAGATAGATAGATAGATAGATAGATAGATAGATAGATAGAGAGAGAGAGGCGGTGCAGCATCAGCAAGCATCGCAGATCCGAACGCCAAACGACAGCTTCCTCAACGCATAAGACAAATGCCAAAAGCGTTGCTGCAGATATATCAGTGCACTGCCAAGAGCGTTGCAAGCAATGGGGCACAATGCATACTAGCAGGTGGGGATGAGGCCTTATGGGTGCATGCACAAACACACTTGAGGCTTCATTCAAGCTTGAGGATCCCCTTAAGGATAGGGGACACACACAGGAAGCGTTTGTAGACGCATTGCTGCTGTGTGAAACCTCTAACGCTGCTCTAGCCGGAGGAAGGAAGAGAGAATTATGCACGAAACTTTCACCACCTACACAATCAGCACACGTTGCATACACACCGTCTAGGCGCCACAAGATCCAAATCAGCACACGTAATGCATATTGGAAGGCAACTCACCCAATGAGATGGCCACCACAGATTTCCCCTTCTCATTTACCCCCTCCATCGCCATGCGCTCGGCTCCTGTGTTGCAATGTGTAGCAGGCATTCAAGCAAAATGAGGGAGCAGTGAGACGACTTTGGAGTGTACGGACGTATAGCAGGCGGCACGTTCATTCTGAGACAGTCTTGTGCACTCAGTACAAGTCACATATATGCATGTCAGCGGGCACATGTTGCAAGAGTTCATGCACAATACCAGCAAGAGACACAAGGGGAAATTTATTATTATTATTGGGCACGGCGTGCGTGAGGTGATGCAAATGCGCCACAAAAAATAATACAAGCAACAACGGAAGCAGGGGATGCACGTCACACTCACAGGTCCACACCTCCCAACGTACCTCCTGTGCCACAATTCTTGTGATACTCGGCCCACACTTCTATGTCGGACATATCCTTCTAATCAGTGGGCAGCACTGGGGGGAGGCCCTCATCCGCCTCAGCCCCTGCCAATGTGAATGTGTAATGTGCGCGTGTAGAAGCGCAGTAAATACACTGGAGGTTCACTCTGTGTGTGCACTTACATCATCAGCGAAGAAGTCAGCAACAGCCAGGGATAAAACACAAGCATGCGGCTGGGCATCAGGGGGCAGGCAACCATGGGCACGGCGTGCGTGCGATGATGCAGATGCGCCACAAATAATAGTACAAGCAACAGCGGAAGCAGGGGATGCACGTCACGCTCACAAGACCGCACCTCCCAACGTACCTCCTTTGCCACGAAGATGGGTAGACACATGGTCTATGTTGTTCGGATCCATCCCATGCTCTCGCATCTTCTCGGTATCCTCCCGCTGCACCCCTATGTGTGTGCGTGTGTGTATGTGTGTTTGTGTGTGTGTGTTGCATACAGTGCAGCAAGAAGCACAGATCTGAACCTTTTTCGAAATAGCATGGAATAGCAGAGAGGAATTGCAGACACTTGAGAAGCAAACACAGATCAGTCCATACATGTGTTTACAAACGAACCTTGGCCCCCCCCTGGGATCATCTGCTCATTTGTGTGAATGCCCCGCAGCTTTGCCAGGCCCTTCAGCACTTGGTCCACGCCTTGAGGGACCTGCTTAGCATTGCAATTAGCAAGACCATTGCAAGACCTAAACGTATATCAATTTTTGGTGTATGAAGCACCATGCCACACACACACACGCACACACACACACACACACACACACCAGCGCACTTGCCTCCAGAAAAAGTTTATCCGTGGACATCCGTGCCAAGGCAATGGCATATGCTGCTGGGTGCACAGCAGACACCCAGATCTGCGCCCATGGCGCGTCCGGAAGGCTAACACAGATGGCGTTGCCGTCTTTCAGTCCAAACAGCTTGTCCGTGGGCCCTGTGTGCAGGAATGAAGGTCAAGGTTTGTTTGTTGACCGTTGACGTGGGCGGGGCTCAAACTTCATATCATGGCGAGCACACCATCATCGTTACAATGATACCAGCACTAGAGATGTCCAACCAGGAAAGAGGGAAGCGTGAAGTGTCACACCTATGAGAAGGTCAGTGACGTCCATGCATGCGCTGCCTGGGATCATGGAATGCATCCAAATCCAGTCAGATCCTTATTGGCCTTGGTGTTGTCAGCACCCTGTGCATGGGTTTAGGTGTGGAAGGGGGTGGGAGCGTGGTATCCGTGTCTTACGTGTTTTACCTCCGTGCATGCGCGGCATGCGCTCAGTCACTAACAACACACGCACGAGCATGTCAGTAACAAGCAGCCCAATTCTAAGCAAAAAAATACTCCTCTTAGCAAGGCCTTGCTTTACTCTCGCCCAACCTGTACCTGCTTTGATGTTATCTGTTCTACTGCTTTGTATATGAACAGGTGAAAAGTGTGCTAATATTCCATTACCAGATCATGTGATCGATGCCATTTTTTACATAGAAAATCACTATCTTAAGATAGTCATTTTCTATGCGAGTGCTTGTTAACGGCAGCGGCCTCAGGAAATCTAAAGATCTCCAGGATAGTGCTGCGCCCATCCTTCACAGCCTCTCGTGAAGGCACGCAGTCGTGCAGCTTCACTCCCTTGTGGTGGAAGGGTTCCTGCAAAATGTGCACATTCTTGTGTGTGCATATTTGTAAGTTGGTGGAGCCCGCCCGCTGCGTGCATGTGTATGCACACACGTGTATTAAAGCACCTATGTGCATGAGCGAGTGAGCGAATTCAGATCACAACTCAAGCGCAATTTAAACTCTTTTCACTGCACGCCGGATAGATTGTATTCCAAAGCAAAGTTTACGCCGGGAGCAATGCATGTCCAAGCTGCTTACCCCACCTGGCAATCGTTGTGCGGGGCACCATCAAGCACAAGCTGCATGGTGCCCTCTGCCCTGGAAAAACCCGCACACTCGGGGAAGACTCGTTGCAGGAGCTGCACAATGTATGTGCAATGTAAGAAAACTCATGTGCAGGGTTGGCCCAAATCGTACATGGGATTTCCATATCTGTATATATGCGTATATGACCGTATATACGCCGTATTTCCGTATATACCGTACATGAGAGAAAATGGATTCACTCATAGTTCATAGGGGGTAATTTTGCAGCCCTTGAAGAGCTGAGTACGCATGACCCAAACTTTTATACCCAAAAAATGAATGGTTAGGGAGCTAGGCCTGCTTCAAGCCAAAAAGACCCCAAAAAGGCCTTTTTCAGTGCAAAAGGGAGTTCAATTACCATAACCACTAATAAAACTATCTATCTAATTATTAATGCAAAACATATACATCAATAGAAAAGGGAAGCATAGGAAGAGCTCAGTAAGAAGAGGCGCGAGAAAAGAACTTGACCAGAAAGAGCAAAAGAGACTGCTGTTGCTGGGAATCGATTCCTCCTGCACCACATGCAGCGGTCGGTTGAATCCCATACGCGGTCATACGGTTACGGAACCGGTGGCTCAGTGTCATATACGGTACTGGATATACAGCGTACCGAGGATATGGCGTATATACGGTCATACGGTTTGGGCCAACCCTACTCATGTGCAATGCATGGAAAATCCTTGCACCAGTTGGAAGGCTCTGCATACCCTTTACTGCAGTGCCCCTGTACCAGCTCTTCAAGCAGCCTTTTTACATTACTAATGTGCGTCACACAGCCAGTTGCAAAACCCTGGGCCCCTGAAATAAGAGCAATGATCATCCCATCTTAGATTATACGCTATACGGCCAACCTTTGTGCCACATACGCAACAACACGGGGAACAAAACACAGATCACCCCCGTACCATCTCCGAAGCATACCTTGTCACTCATGTGAACGGCATACATCTTGCCATTCGTCTCCTTCCCGCGAGCCGTGTGTGTGGCGGACAGTAGGGAAGGCTGCTCATTGCTTGAATGGACCTAGCAGCCTAGCAGTCGCACATTTTGACTGATGGCTTAACTTGTAAACCTTGTAAACCTTGTAAACCCTGAATGGACCTAGGGTCCCCAAGCGCAGCGCCACTATTCTATCTGTGCATGTAATCCCTGCAAGCAGAACAAACATTTGCCCTCAAATGCAGCGCTGGGCTAGCCTTGCTGGGTTAGCCTTGCCCCCTCACCCGCTGTGCACAACACTACTGTTCACCCGAACAGCCAAATAACCTTCCTCCTGTGTGCAAAGTGGATACAAAAAGTGAAAGATACAAAAAGTGACATTTTCCTCTCTAGCAGCTTTCCTATTCTACGAACAAATGTATGGTTCTGGCCAGCCTCAGTTCTAGGGATTGTCAGGGGATTGGCCAGAACCATACATTTGCACGTTCGCTTCCGAACTTGCTTGTGTCCAAACATGTGGCCAAACTTGTGGTGGAGAGTGACGGCGATAGTTGTCTGAATGCAGTTGATCTTAGACAGACCAGCACATGATTCAAATCGTGTTCAACATGTTGTTTCAGATATCCTTTGAGTTTTTTGAAGCTGATCCACGACTCCTGGAAAGGTTAAATATATGATGTGCAAAGCAAATGATTTCACTGTTGGCTAATGTTAGCTGTTATGGAGGAGAGTTGGTTGCAATGGCAGCAGCTTCACACGGCAATACTATTTATTGTGTTGGGTTTTTTTGTTTGCAACCAGTTAAAAAGAGGGGGTGCGTGCCAATGGACTGCACACTCTTTCCCTTGGCCCTCTCATATTCATTTTGATCATTGGATAATGCTGTTTTTCCTCTTTGCTTGCAACTTATCAGCCCCCCTATGGACTCCTCATTTGAGTATTTATGTTGCAACATTTTACTGCCATGATGCATTGCAAAGCAACCCCAATGCTATGAAGTAGAGGGGCATAGGTCTACTCCCCCAAATTCGATGATAAATACACAAACACAAACACACCCCACCACACAGGTGGCACCTTTGGAGGCAAAAAAGAGGCGCACAAGCATGACGGAGGCCACAGGTGAGCTTGTTTCTAGACCTGTCTTTCAGTTTGGACGACCAGGTTGCCTGGCGTGCCTTTCTGATTACCTACATTTCACCTGTCCAACTCTAATTCCTGTTTCCAGGTGCTGTGTGTTGCTTCGTAAGCATCACAGCACTTTGTTCTCAAGTGAGCAGAATACGAAGCACTCAGTAATTTATACGCAAAAATAAAGGTCTGAACAGCCATCAAATCTATTAAAGTTCACGCAATGCGGGCATCTGCCAGTGATGGCGCAACCACAGGACCAGCACTCGTGCTCATTTGTTTCCCCTTCCAATTGGCAACTCCTTGAGCATCAGTTTTGAGGCCTGGCGCCGCCACCTCCCACAGCTTCTTCTTCTCAACCGCGTTTGGGACGGCAGCAGGCTACATACAGGGCAGGGTTGTGTGAAAGGGATGTGTCAGTGATGCGTGTTTAACAGCAGGAGGCCGGCAATGTCAGGGGCGTGCTCAAGCAAAAGAATTGAAAGGACGGGAAAGCTGGTGCCAGTTGGAACTACACGCTCAGCAATTGAATATTGGAGGATATGATGCCTCATAATCTAATCTCATGAGTATAAAAACCGAAAAAAGGCATTGGCAATGTTTACACACCCATGAAGATTTAGGGAGAATTGCTCAGGTACCAAACATAAAAAGGCCCGTTTGGTGGGGTTAGGGGGTTGTATGCAGATGGTCAACAATCCCTGGGTTTAAAAGCAGCAATTAATACAATATACAAAACCAGTAGCCCGTTCCCTCTAAATCTTCATCACCACTGCTGCTTATTTAACGTCAGCAGAGCCTGCCATGCGCGCATGACTGACTGCATACCCGTATCTCTGCTGCTGTCAATATTGTTCTGAACAACACTTGTATAGCATACTATGCACAAACCCGCTAAACGTCTGGTTCTCTGTTTCTGTGCCAGCTAGCCAGCAAATTGCACACCAGCCTACAAAAATGCTTCATTCCTACGTGCACAATCACACCAGTGTTGTGCAAACATGCCGTATTAGCACTTTCAGGCCGTACATACAGTACGGTGACGGTAGGGTATGGTCGAAAACCGTATCATACGGTCGAAGAAATAACATGGTCAAACCGTACAAGTAAACCGTATTTGCACAATACTGATAATACACAATGGTACATACAGATGCGCACACACACACACACACCTGTTGCTCTGTACCAGAGAAGAAAATGCGCTCTCCAGGAGCAGCTCCAGCAGGAGGTGCAATGGGCTCTACAGATGTGTGGTCCTCATTACTCGCAGCCATGACCATGCCAAAACTCTTGACCTTACGCATGTTGCGAGGTTTCAGGTTAGCTAACACAACCACCATGCGACCCTGGAACACGAGCAGCAAGGATTATGATCAGATTGTTATCAGGGGAAAGGGAGGTTTGCAGGTTGAAAAGGCATGCCAGTGATATTTTTGTGTGTGGAGGCCATTCTTACACTCTTGAATGTGAACCAAGGTGAATGGGGGTCGCAAGTAGTTTGCACTAGAAGCGCATTTTACAACAATTGATAAATCAAGCCTCTTTACCTGCATCTGCTCAATCGGTACAAACTTGACCAACCCACTGACTATCGTGCGCGGCTCCGGCTCCCCCACGTCAATTGTTTCTACGTACAAACTGCAAGAAGGGGGAGAAGGGCACTCTGTTCAGTGAGTTGCATGGCCACCTGTGGTTCAGACATCCTCCGGCTACATTGCCCCTGTGCTTCGATATCCCCTGCCTCAAACGGCCTCAACCATGCTGGCCGAATGCAGCCGTACCGCCAAGTGTAGCTGGACAGAAGGACCTGCACCGCTGCTGGATCTCGCTTGGGTTTGCTTGGGTGAAGTTAGGGCAAGTCAGGCTAACAAAAATAGGAGGAGAAATAACCTTCATTGACAAAGAGCCACAGCTAAAGCTCTAATTGAGATAAGCCCCTCTGCCTCCCCAGCTACTCCTGTTCCCTCTACCCCAAAATGCTGGCTCCCGCCAATTGAGCACTGGAACTCACCCACCCACCTATCTGCCTCTAGATGCTTTTCGCAACTTAGAATCTTGCCCACTCGGAAGTCCATGGCCAGCAGTGCTTCCAACTGCGCTGCCTCAGAGGGTCCAGCATCCTCAGAACTGCCTGCCTGCCCCCTGCTGCTGCTGCTGCTGCTGCTGCTGCTGCTGCTGGCCTGCACCTTCTCCTGCTGCTGCTGCTGCTCTTGTGCAGGGTCCTCAGAGCTTGCAGTAGACGTGCTTGGAGTCGCTTGTGCATCTGCAAATTGCAGAAACTCTACATCCACCAGGAGTAAGACAATGTTGTCACACGCGTGTGCAAGGTTTTTGCCACTTTTTGCAGGCGTGCATTTAAGATGAGGATTGCTCGGAAATTAAAAAGGGGTGCAGATGAACAAGTACCTAAGCGTACACATACAACTAGGTATATGGAAATGATGTCTGTGTGTGTGTGTGTGTTGTTGTATGAAAGATGGCCCACCTGCGTCTGCGCCTGTTGCTGTCTTAGGAACACGGAACATTTGCCGGTCAGATGCCGGTGCCATAGCCAGCAGCTCTTCCCTGCAGATGAACCCACCAGATTGCCAAGTGCATCACACACATGGCAGACGTGTGTGTGTGTGTGTGCGCAATAGGTGGGCGCTCGAGAGTACCAAACATTCACCTGTTGGCGTTTATGTCCGGCTCATCTGCTCTCAGGACTGAGCTCTCTTGTGTCCCGTGCATGGATGGTGGCACATGTGAGATGTCCACATGCTGCAGCTGACCGAACCTACAGCAACGAACAAGCAGTACCCAGGCGGATAAGTAAGAAGACGCGTGTGCTGACAGAAAGACATGGATGCAGATGCATGCACTCACCATTCAATGATGCTGTTAATCTTAGGCTCATATTCACTGACCTGCAGAATGGTTGGAGCGAAAGAGGCTTGTAAGGAAGGAAAGAGGACATACACATTTGTACGTGCCCTACCTCTTCATCCGCCACTCGGATGCGCGCACTGGCAGCTAGCTCCTTTATATTAGGCTTCTTGGGTGCCCCATCTGTGGTACTGGCTGCTCTGGTTACGTGGGCCACCCCCCTGTTCTTAAAAGCAGCACCCATGAGGAGGTGGGGACGCGACTGCAAAACATTTCTCAGTAACATTTGTAGGTATCTTTATTATTTGTTATGCCTGCCTGCGGTACCCGTGCTTGCATTCTGACTACGCACTTTAATCACATATGAACGAGCTTGGGCGCAAAGCTGAAACTTACGAGTAAACAGTATCTGGTAGCGCAAAAGGGGGGTACTGGAACATCGGGACGGAAACCACCCAGATCTCGAGGAATTGCAGAAAGGGCGATGACCAACCTCACAGCTAAGGTACCCCTTTTGGTTTCTGCACCCCACACTTTAATTCTTTTTTTGTTCGAAAGTACATTTTTCATACATTAAG
>Ga0307974_1000392_pt1 | contig 26316 bp, 36 predicted proteins | sample OrgLakmetagen784_FD_201812 | JGI IMG/M metagenome (GOLD analysis project Ga0307974, IMG submission 201812) | Saline water microbial communities from Organic Lake, Antarctica - #784 | ecosystem: Environmental > Aquatic > Non-marine Saline and Alkaline > Saline | place: Antarctica: Organic Lake... | reverse complement strand
TGTGTGTGTGTGTGTGTGTGTGTGTGTGTGTGTGTGTGCGCGTGCGTGCGTGCGTGCGTGCGTGCGTGCGTGCGTGCGTGCGTGTGTGTGTGTGTGTGTGTGCGTGCGTGCGTGCATGTGTGTGTGTGCGCGCGTGTGTGTGTGTGCGTGTGTGTGTGTATATGCGTGTATGTATGTACGAAAGGATGAAAAGAGGCGTGAACTCCTGAGTTCCTGCTCAGAGTCATTCGCCCAATGAGGGGGTGATCCTGTCTCTCTGGCAGTCTGTACTCAATCAAAGGGGAAGACTCACAGGTGGGCCTCTGATAATCTGGCCACTCTTCCCCCCCGCGTAGTAGTCATTCTCATCGTGGGAATCATCGCTCTCCTCTTTGTTCTTCAAATCTTCCATTGACATCATTTTCGGGGCCATCGATGTGAAAATGGGCTTTTCTATGCAGGATGCGTTGTGTTGTTCTAGTAATTATAAAACTTAGACAAATTATAAAAAGCCTACCGTCATTGGTAGCGTGGAACCTCTGCAAAAACCTATTTTGCACCTAACTCCCGCAAACATCTGACTACTTTTTTATACTTTTTAAACGATGTTGTAAGCCTAGGTAAATTGTTGTTGCGGCCGAAACATGCGGCTACAGCTTGGCCACACTGTTCCCTCGTCATGCCCTCAGACAAGACGCAGCAAAGCTATTGGCACTGTAGCACGTTTGGCTGCAGCCACTGGAGGAGCCCCCAACCAGTCACCAGTGACCCCCATACGCCTTGTTAACAGGGGCACCACCGGTGCCATCCCACAGGCCATCAGGGGAGATGGAATAGCCAGCACCCTCAGCTCAACAGCCATAGCAGACGAAGCTCAGCCTCATATTAACTTGGCAGAGGAGCAGGTACGTGTGACGATGCACATTGAATATGCGCACGTTTGCATATGTGGTTGTGCGCATGTTATGCGCATGTGTATTTGTGTACGTTTGTGTATTTGTGTGTGTGTGTGTCTCACTGCGTCTGTTTGTGTGTATTCGTTTGTGTGTATGTGTTTGTGTATATGCGTGTGTTGGTGTGTGTTCTTACTTGCGTCTGTTAGTGTGTGTTCGTGTGCATGTGCGTGTGTGTTCATATGTGTGTGTATATGTGTGCGCTTGTCCATGTGTTGTTTGTTGGTGTACAGTTTGGATGTGTGCGCAGTGTTGATATTGGACAAGGACCACGCACCGTGCAGGAGCTGTATGGGGAGGAAATGGATGGCGGCGAGGGCACAGAGGAGGATCTCGAAGTGCTCAGCACAGACGAAGTGGAATCAGTTGACACGTACGAAGAGGGTGACTCAAGGTGATACTTTTGTAAGACTCTACTGACCTTGTGGCTCGCAGCTTTTACAGCTTGACACGCGCTCGAGTCAACGGTGTGCGTGTGTGTATGTGTGTGTGCAGTGCGGTGGACTATGAGGCAAACCACAGGAACGAGGCTCTGGAGCAGCTCTTTGCATCAGGTGGAGAAAATCTGAGTGTGGAGGCAATCACTGAGGTAATGGTACAGCATGTGCAGCTGCCACACCCTTTGTGCTGATTTTAAGAGTGCTTCAAACATAGTGAAGCTTGTTCCTCTCTTCTTTACTCATCCTGGTTCTTAAGCAACGTAGGAGCGTGATGCGCAAGATTGTGCAAGAAAATATGCATAAATAAAGATTTAGGCATTTTGCTGACCCAGCTGACCCACTCTCTTGACCCACTCTCTTGAACCGGCATGTATAGCCCGAGAGTACTTCAGACCATGCCCTAGACCTGCAAAGCATCTCCACCCCCCTTTCCGTTCCTCTAGATTTTTCCCTACCCCCTGGACGGCTTCCAAAAAGAGGCCCTTCAGAAGCTGCTGGATGGTCAGTCCGTCGTGGTATGCGCACCGACAGGTGCTGGTAAGACTGCCATCGCTGAGGCAGCCGCTGCCGCCACTCTAGCAAGGGGGCTGCGGGTGGTGTACACCACACCTTTAAAGGTATGCAATTGTGTGTGCGTGTTTGTGAGGATGATGCATGCATTGTTTCCACTAGCGTGCGGTGTGCATCATCTGTGGGTGACGCATGCATTAATTCCAGTAGCGTGTGGTGTGCACCCCTTAGTGCTTTTATAAGGAAAAGCAAAGGTAAGCACAGTGATAAGCATAGGACTCTAAAAAGGAGTGACACAATTTGCTGCCTTGCCTTGATCACAAACTGCAGCTGTCGTAATGGCAAAATTGCTTGTAAAGGGCTGGCTGATTGCGAGGGTGATGGGCCTTCTTTGTAAGGGCCCTCCTCTGGATCCATTTTGAGATTGGTGGTGTAAAAGAAAAAAGGCATGTTTGCTGTGGAGTTGAGTGAAGCATTGTGCATAGGATAGGCCAGACCCTTGTGTGCCTGGTATTCTTTGCAGGGGAGATCTTTCAATGTAGGCTCTTTTATAGTGCATGTGCAAGGTCCTGGCGGTACTCAAATGTGCAAGATTTACACACTTTCTCCCCTCGTATATCGCACACAACTACATGCTCACTTCCTGCACACAACTACATGCTCACGTACAGTAAAGGACGCACTTTCATTTCCTAATTTTTCCACTATTTACACGCTCCATGCAACAAGCTGTGAGGTACGTGCACGTGCATTCACACTTGCACGTGCTCCGTTAAAAATGACACACACACTCTTACGCTCGCACATTACACCCACATGCAACAATGAACGCAGGCACTGAGCAATCAGAAGCTGCTGGAGATGCGCGCACGGTTTGGATACGAGCGCTGCGGCCTGCAGACCGGCGACACCAGCCTTAACACAGAGGCAGACGTAGTCATCATGACCACAGAGATCCTGCGCAACATCATGTACAGGACAGCTGAGGTAGAGGATGTCAAGGTGCGTGTGTGTATGTGTGTTTGTGTAGGTACGTCTGTGTCTGTTCGTGCACTTTCTTTCACGTGCAAGCTTTGCATGCTGTCTACTGTCATGCATGCATTTTACTCGCATGCCAGTCTTGTGCCCTGTGTCATTTTGTATGCATCTACCGTTGAGCTGGTGAGTAATAGCTTTGTGCGTGGTCGATTTCTTTGGGTTGCATACTTTTCACGTGCTTAGATGCTCTGTGATTGCGTTTAAATAGCAATCTTCGCAGCCGATGGTCAGAAATCAACGAGGACACAGGCATTCACAATTCGTTTTACGGCTGTCATAAGATCTTTGCCACAAGATTTGGTGGTCATGTGGTCATGCAGGACCTGTTGTCAACTCCTCCTGGTAGCCAACATCTTGGCTTCAATGTGCAGGAGTGTCTCTGCTCCTTTCAGCCAACCTTGAAAGCAGCGATGTCTTTGTTCCTTCGTGCAGGCCAAATTTGTGGCAGAAATCATCAAGGGTGCTGGCGCAGCAACAACAACTTGGTTAGCTGTGCAGCTGTTTGCACTGACCTTCTTGCTCCTTTGTGCAGGCTGGAAATGGGGCAGAGGACATTGAGGGTGCGGACTCCGCAGGCTATGCTTTGGACAAGGGGCTTGAGGGTGGAGGGGAGGACAGGAGTGGGGACGTTGATTCTGACATCATTGATCTGGGTGCGTTATGTGTTATGTGTATGTTACACGTCACATGTATATGTTATGTGTCATGTGTATGTCACACGTTATGTGTATGTCACACGATGTGTAAAATCCCTTTTTACTGATGTAAGGGTTACATGTACTGAATAGCTGGGTATATAAGCAATTTCATTTCCTGGGTATTAGCTGCATTCTACCAGTACATAGAAAGTATGTATGCGTATGTATGTACGTGCGTTGTATGCAAGATTCGTCCTACATTGCCTCGGTGGTATGGTGTCAATGTATTGTAAATGCTGCTTTTTTGTGTGCTACCCTTGCTTGTGCTCTCATTGAATCCTATTAGTCCGTGGTCAGGCCAGGCTTCTAAAAGGCTGCGGGTGTAGACCCTACTCAGCTGCAACGGCCTCTGTCTCTTGGAAGAACGCTTGGGGTGATATATCAGCAACGCCATCCCTCTCTGTGTTGCTCACTGACCCCAAGCTGTGTGCATCCCACCGTCCCCCAGTAGTTAGATCTCTGGATGTTGTAGAATGCATACAAATCCCCAGACATGAGCTCAAACTCAGTCCCGTTTCGAATTTTGAGTTCACCCACTCTTGCTCACTCTAAAACTCACAGACGGCTCTAGTATAGACCTCAGCTCATCTGGTAATGGCAACACGCGAGAAGGACGGCTGGGAGATGTTGGGCTCATCGTCTTGGATGAGGTGTGCTGCTTTGTTTTGGCAGGGTTTGCAATGAGCAGTGAGGGCTGTAGTTTGGGATGAGGTGTGTAGCGTAAAGCCTCTTTATGCTGGCAGGGTGAGAGTGTGCACAGTGGGTGGTGTCAAAGGTTGCCTCAAAGAGAAGCCAGGTACACCTAACCAACTTTTTCTTCAGGATGTCCTATTGATGCATTTTGTGTGGGTTGGGTAGCAACATGAGCCTTACTCGCATCGTCTACTTGCACCGATGTCCTATTGATGCATTTTGTGTGGGTTGGGTAGCAACATGAACCTTACTTGCATCGTCTACTTGCACCGACAACTCAGGGAGTCAACAGCTGTAATGCTTCTTGGTGGGAAAGCAAGCATTAGAACTGCTGAGGATGTTATTCGTAAAGAGGTCAAGGAGTAGTTTAGCTTGGATTGTGCAGTGCCTGGAAGATCCCCACAGGGGCAGCGTGCAAGAGGAAAGTATCAGCGGTACCTGCCCCCACCCTCTCACTGTTACGACAGTGACCTTCTCGGCTGCTCACAAAACCTTGATTGTGCAGGTGCAGAACCTGGGAGACCCCCACAGAGGGAGCGTGGGGGAGGAGGATCTTGCGTCCAGCTGTAGTAGTGGCAACAAAAAATTATTGTTCAAAACCTGGATTGTGCAGGTGCATTACCTGGGGGACCCCCACAGAGGGAGCGTGTGGGAGGAGGCCATCATCAACTGCCCACGCCACATTCAGCTTCTGTGCATGAGTGCCACAGTGCAGAACCCCGACGACCTTGGCGGCTGGATCAGCAAGGTGCGTGGCAGAAGGACTGAGCCTTATTGCTGTGTAATATGGATGTGCAAATAAGTTTTATACTGTTTGTCCACGATCGATTCGTGAGACCATATTAAAAATAGTTTCTTTTTCAGTTCGGAAAAAGATCTTAGGATTAATTTTGAAATTGTAAGGGGTACTTCGCCGGTGTGTTTTGTACCCGGTTGCCCCCGTGGAAAACCCACCCTACTAGTCTCATTTAGCTCTCCACCCAATTCAAAGCCCCCTATACCTCATCTGAATGTTAAATACTTGATGCTGTCTAAATCATTGATATTGGCTGGAAATTTGGCATCCTGGGGGGTTCTGTGTGGCCCGCTGCGTATTTTGCACCCACTTTGGCAGGGAAAAGGTCCATTTCTGAGGTTGCTCCGATTGACCTCTGCTTCAGGATATAAGCATTATAAATGTTATATATCAATGCTGCAATGTCAAATATGGGGCAAGGGTACTGAGAATGCCGGCGAGTGGAAGGCACTCACACAAGGGACAAAGGGGAAAAAGAGGAAATTCTGTCGCTCCAATACCTGCTTCGAGTTTAATCCCGGTTTTTCCTCTCAGAGTTGCTGCCAATTTATATGCATCAAGTTGAATTTGAGTGGGGCCATTCGATGGCCTGTGTAAAAAGCGGTGTGGTTTTTCCTGAATGTGGCAGCACAATTTCTGTGTTGCACTCGCGACCACAGCTGCTCCCGTCCCAAACTCACACCAGAGTTGCGTTGGAGGTAGGAGGTAGGATTTATGTAACAAATGATGATTTATGAATTTCAGAGGGTGCGGATTGGTGGATTGTGTGAAGAATGGTGCCTGTTTTGCTTTGTGACGTTATTCATATCTCCAATTATCTACCCAGTCTCTGCACCTCTCCCCAACGTCCAAGCATCTGCTGAAAGAACAAAAAAATAGCTATCCAATGCATATCTCAGGGCACGGAATGGTGGAGTGGGTGCAGAGATATGCTTGCGCAGTTAAGTGAGACTATTTGGCTGATCAGGGGGTTGAGTTTTTCACGGGGGCGACCACCCCTGAGTGCCCAAAAATACTAAAATTTTCATTAAAATTTGAATTGCAGTTCGGAGAATGCTCCAAAAATTATTTCCGTTGTTTGGCCAGATATTTATTTCATATCCGAACTGACCGTGGACAAACGGTATATATATAAAGAGAGAGAGAGAGAGAGAGAGAGAGAGAGAGAGAGAGAGAGAGAGAGAGAGAGAGAGAGAGAGAGAGAGGGAGAGAGGGAGAGAGAGAGAGAGAGAGAGAGAGAGGCTACTGATGAGTTTGATCCAAAACTATCATACATTCACCTTAATGCATATGTTTCTGACCAACCCTGATGTGTTTTATGTCAGCATCTGGCACGGGACACCTACACAATTTACCTAGGCACACTCTGCTGCTTGCGGCTGGCCACTAGCGACTCCGCATTCCATCTTTACTTACATCTGGCCACTCAGGAACACCAGCAGAGCAAAACCACCTCCACCCACCTCCGTCCTGAGCCTCTCGACCCCTAATCACCATCCCCTCCACTAATTCTGTGCCTCTTAACCCACTACACTACCCCCTCCAGACCTATGTCTCCAACCCGCTACGTCACCCTTCAAGCCTATGCTTCTTAACCCTTAAGCGGCTGAACCTGCAATCCGTACCAGGATACTCTGTCTTGAAGTGCCTAAATGAGAGCACCAACAGCGTGAGACCGCCTGCACCCACTTTCACCCAGCGCCTTGTTACAAATGTATATAGCTTTTACAAGTGAATGCAACTGATACCCCAACTCCGACAGCACACTCCTCCATGAAACTACTTTTGCACAGGAGTGTTTGCAGTGCAGGACCACCTCCACCCGCTTTTGCTGTACCCACCCTGTTGTCACACCATATGTTCAGCCTTTTCAAGTGTACGCAGCTGTAGCTCCATCTCTAACACCTCACTCTCGCTAAAATTCCCCGCTGCTACCCAGGAGCACCAGTAGTGTGAGACGCTCTTTAACGCCTCACTCTTCCTGAATTTGCTGCTGCCCAGGAGCACCAGCAGTGTGAGATGCTCTCTAACACTTCACTCTTCTGAAACTGCTGCTGCCCAGGAGCACCAGCAGTGTGAGACGCTCTCTAACACCTCACTCTTCCTGAACTTGCTGCTGCCCAGGAGCACCAGCAGTGTGAGACCATCTCCACCTTCTTCCGCCCAGTGCCCCTGCACTGGCATTTTTCCTACACCGCGCCCCCTCCAAAGGGTGTGCAGCTGACCGACCTCATGACCAGAGACAACGCAGCTCTGAACCCTAAGCTGTCGACCAAGTCGGTGCTAGTGGAGGAGGCAAAGTGAGTGTTTGAAGTGGGGTATACCTGCCACTCTGAACCGCAGCCAAGCCTCTGATTCAGTCGGTGCTACCCGCCTGAGAAGGTAAAATGAGAAGTGCTACCTGCATGAGAAGGTAAAATAAGAAGGTAAAATGGGAAGCGCTACGGTAAAATGGGAAGTGCTACATGCATGAGAAGGTAAATGAGAAGGTAAAATGAGACAGTATAATGACTATCCAGAAGTGGCACTCAATACTCTGTAGAGTATTTGGGCCAGCAACCATGTTTATAATAAGCACACATGCGTCTGCCAAACACGCATATTCAACGTTCACATACACACACAAACACACGTACGTACGTGGAAACAGACCTGAACACACGCGTGCTTGAATGCACACACACAAACATGCACACACAAACATACACTCACATACATGCAAACATACGCACACAAGCATATGCATGAACACGTGTTATGCACCGCAGGGCGATGCTGCAGCGCACCACAAATGGGTACAGGTCAAAGAAAACAGCGTCGTGGGATGAGGCTGTCACCATCAGCCCTATCATTGCGGGTGACAAGATGTTACAAAAAAAGGTGAGGGTCATTCACCATGCAATGGACTTGGGCTGTAAGGCGCGACGCTACTGTTACCTTCTGCTTTGCAACAAACAGAGAGCCTGGCAAATGCGGCAGCGGTGAGATGAAGAAGGGTGGCATGTTTATAGAGGCTTTATGTAAATTGCAATGCCTCACCCTGCTCAGAGCCCTTGTCGATGATTTGTAGGATGGTGTAGTCAAATGCTTTGCACGCACATCTGTGAAGAGGCACTAAGCATGATCATTGTATAGGACTGGAAAGTACTGGAAAGTAGAGAGAGCTTGTCGGCCTGATGATGGCAAAGCACGTGTGCCCAGCATGCTGTTCGTACATACAAGTGTTTGGTCGAAACATTCCCGTGCACCAAGCGCTCTATTACATGCTTACAACTGGAGAAACTTGGACGCACCCCACAGGCAATGTGTGTTGCAATGTGCATGCGTACAGGCAATAACAAAGTGTGACTGCCCAGTGCGCTGAACGTTAACATGTTAAGTAGAAACATTCTGGTGTGCATACAGGCAATTACATAGCATGAATGCCCAGCGTGCTATACCTAAGCATGTTTATTTGAAACGTTCCAATGTGTGTATACCTTTGTGCAAATACAGCTTTTAACATCCCCAATATTTTAGAGGGACTTGCAAGCACCGCACAGCAACTTGTCTTTTTTGTGTGTGCGTGCAGATGATGGCAAAGCGCGTGCCCAACATAGAGAACCTTACCCGCATACTGGGCAAAAAGAAGCTGCTGCCTGTGATTTGGTTCATCCTCAGCAGAAAGGTGCACCTGCCGCTCGATCTTATATCATTTCCGTGAGCTGTTCAAGAGTGTGAACAAAAAACAAAGGCGGTTGCAGCTTGTCTACTTTTCTTTGATCATCATGTGTCTGCCTCTGCCACACGTGCTAGCATGTGTCCTGACGGTAATTGCATCTGTCTTTGCATCATGGTGGCTGTGTTCTTGCTTTGGAAACGGAATGTTCTTTGTTACCAATTGCCGCCATTGCATCATGGTGACTGCATCTGTTCTTGTTCTTGCAATAGGAACGGAATGTTTTTAGTTGATTACGTCATGGTGCCGCTTGGCTGCAGAGAAGTAAAGCCTGCAAAGTGTGAAGGCCATTCGCTTGTCGCGTCAAACCCACCATCAGCCTATAACCTCTTGCCTGTGCATTATGCTAGCTACATGGCAAGAATTTGCGCTCACGCGCACACACTACTAGGATTGTGCCTAGCATATAGTGCAATACGTTCAACCTTGTACCTACAAATTGTGTTCAAATGATGAGGTGTTTGCGCACAAACACACACACACACACAAACACACAAACACACAAACACACACAAACACACACACACATACACACATACACACATTAAGTCACACACAAACATACACACACAAACACACACACATGCTGGACTAGGATTGTGACTTGGCGGCTGTTAAGGCCGGGTCTGGGGCCTTTTCTCTGACCAGCGAAGAGGAGCAGGCAGCGATTAAGTCTGAGGTAGGAGGGGCTTACTACTGCCTTAACGGGAAAAGCTGCAAGGCAGTGAAATCACTCCCATGAAAATTAAGGGAAAGGAGCTGCTTAGGCAGTGAGTACTGTAATATCCATCTACCAGGCAAGATATAAGAGACACCAGACAAGATGTAAGAAAAGGGACAAAAACCTGGAATTAGGGGGAGGTTAGATGTCAGGACTTGCATCTAGACAAGGAAGGACAGATTGATTGACTGATAACAGCGCTAAAGGAAGAAGGAAGTCTTTAAGGAAGAACACACTAAATCTTCTCTGTTGGAGGTTTCAACAAAGAAGACTCAGCGCTCTCGTCGTTGTGTAAGCCCTTAACGTTGTGCATCCGCATTACCCTACATGGTGTATTGCTAGAGTTGGCCAGAACTATACATATACGGTGTATATACGGTATTCTTGGCAGGGAAATCACCAAATATACGGTGTGTATAAATGGTTTTGACCCTATGTATCAAGTTTAGAGAAATTCACAATGAGGCTTGCCCAACATCTTATGCATACATGCCATGTATGCATCAATCTCCCTTGAACGTACGTTTACAAGGTTGATGCTCCAACAGACGACCAGCCAGAGGCCGTGCGCACAACACTCCTGCCTTTCTTCATCCGCTATCCGCTGCCGTCTTCAATTATGGTAGAATACAATCGCCCTTGTACGTATGTCCAGGTCGATGCTCTGACAGACGACCAGCCAGAGGCCGTCCGTGCAAAGCTCCTTCCTGCCCTCATCAAGGGTGTGGCCTCCCACCATGCTGGGCACTTGCCAGGATGGAAGAGTCTGGTGGAGCGCCTGTTCCAAAAGTATGTGTTTCTCTTTACACCCAATCACCCCCAGCACTGATTCTTCAAAGGCATCTACTGCTCGAGCTGGTGATCTCTGAGAGCTCACCTATTGGATGCTACACACAGCAGGCATCTCAAAATATGCACACACACACGCACGAGCTTGCAAGCATCCACACGTACTCACACACATTCACACACACACATTCACACACACACACACACACACACACACACACACGAGCATGCAAGCATTCACACGTACACGTACACACATACTTTTGCACATACTCTCACTTTGCAGGAACCTGCTCAAGGTCGTGTTTGCCACAGGGACACTGGCTGCGGGCATCAACATGCCGGCACGTACGACAGTGATCAGTGCGTTGGGGCGAATGACAGATGACGGGCCTCAGCTGATGCCTCATAACGAGCTACTGCAGGTGATCATGATGTATGGCAAAGAGCAATTTGGAGAGGCCTCATCATACTTGGTGATCAGCGCATTGGGGCGAGTGACAGATGGTGTGCCTTAGACTTCTTAGCTGATGCCCCACAAGAAAAAAGTTGCTAAAGGTTAAAATGATTGAAATCCTTAATTTTCTGATGTGTTGGGAGGTTTCTTTCTTATTGGCAAGCACCTTGGGGCGACTGACAGCTGAATCCCCACAAAAAGCCACTGGAGTGAGGTTTTGAATGGTCATGACAATCACCTGTTTTATTTGGATTGGAACATTGAGGCGCAATGAAATGAGATTCGCTTTGGATAGCTAGTGCCAGCGTTAGCAGTGATTGTGCAATGTCCGAGGCTTGGGTTTCTAGCGACGATTTTGGTGTGGGCATTTCAGGGGGGAAATGAGAAATGAGTCATGCCAGGAGGATGCGCTCAGCTTCCTAAGACAAAGGCAAAAACGTACACAGAAGTTCTCTGATCTGAGAACGGGCGTTCAAGAAAACTCTCACCAAGGTGAGGGCTTCACTTCTTCTCAGAAACCGTGCTGCCTCACGCTGTAAATACATAAGCACTGTACAAACAAACAAAGGTTGCCTGAACTAGACATTCACACACACGGTTGCTTTGGCAGATGGCGGGGCGTGCCGGGAGGAGAGGCTACGATACCGCAGGTTTCTGTGTGGTGCTGCAAACACGGTGAGTGGGGGTGGTGGGGTTAGGGTAGGTTTGACAGCCAGGACACAACGAGGTCTACAACCAAATACACAGGACGATGATGCAGCAGGCTCATGTGTGTGTGTTGCTGCTGACGAGTTGGGTAGGGAAGCATACTACAAGGAGGCATGAATGAGCAAAACGTGAGACACAGTCCAAGAGGTGTGGTCTTGGTTGTGGTGCTGCAAATGCAATGAATCAGAGGAGTCTGTCTGAGGAAAATAAAATGAGCAAAATGTACAGAGGTGTATGAGCGAGAGGAATGGGAGAGATCTGAAGACAGATGTTTGTGTGCTACCAGGTCTATGTAGTGCTGCAATTTCATGAAGTGGGACTGATGAAGGGTTTCAAAGACACAACATTGCCTGACTACTTTTTGGGCCAAAAGTGTGCGTGCACTGTGTTGAATGCGTGTGCACTGTGTTGAATGCGTGTGCACTGTGTTGAATGCGTGTGTACTGTGTTGAATGCGTGTGCACTGCGTTAAATGCGTGTGCACTGTGTTGAATGCGTGTGCACTGTGTTGAATGCGTGTGCACTGTGTTGAATGCGTGTGCACTGCGTTGAATGCGTGTGCACTGCGTTGAATGCGTGTGCACTCTGTGTTAAATGCGTGTGCACTGTGTTGAATGCGTGTGCACTGTGTGTTGAATGCGTGTGCACTGTGTTGAATGCGTGTGCACTGCGTTGAATGCGTGTGCACTGCGTTGAATGCGTGTGCACTGTGTTAAATGCGTGTGCACTGTGTTGAATGCGTCAACAAGCTGCCTAGTGAAAAGGAAAACCACGAGTGGGCACCACCATACCAGCAGCTTACATGTCGGCAACCTTAGACGATATTGCTCTTGCAAACTGCTGTTGGACCAATATAAATCAATAACGACACGGATTGCTTATTGCCTGTGAAGCCCTGCTTGCTTTCACGCAAGCCAGATGTAAGCGAGTATGGGCTCACTCGCAAACATATGCAAGTGCCCAAACAAAGGAGCTGGTCACTCTTCCATGGCTGTGAAGCTGCTTTTCAAATCATTATATACCACTCCCAGGTTTGAGGGTGCAGAAGATGCTTGGCGCATCATCAGCAGCGGGCCAGAGCCCTTGGTCAGCCAATTCAACGTCAGTTACGGCCTCGTCCTCAACCTGCTCAGCATCTACACCCTGGACCAAGCACGCAACTTCTGTAACAAGAGTTTCGGAGCATATCTGAGGGTGGGTGCTGCGTGTGGCTCACGCAATGCGGAGCACGCTTTGTGCAACGTTTGCTCCCGCTGTTCCAATGAATGCCTGTTTCATGCTCGTTTTGTATACCTTTGTTTTAGCCAAGCAGATGCATTTCCAAAAAGCTTGGGGTGCGGTACACCTCCGACCTGGAGTGCAAAAGTGAAAGGGATGTAACAAGTGTCACTCTTTGCATTCAAATCACTGAGTTCTGTCAAGAGACAATTGTCTGCAGTCACGCTCTCATATGTACCTCTGCAGTCACGCACTCATATACGCACTCATATATATACCTGAACCAAACATACAAGAACACACAAGAACACACGCACACACATGCACACACACGCATCCACACACACACACACACACATCCACACACACATCCACGCATGCAACAAACACATCCACACACACACACACACACACACACACACACACACACACAAACACACGCATTTACGTGCAGAGAGAAGGCAACACGCGCAGGGCGGCAGAAATGGCTGACCTAGAGACCCGAATAACTAGCCTCCTGACGCAATACCAGGCCACACCCACCGCACAGTCCCAGCTAGCCAGCGTGCGTGTATGACTTTGGCTCTGGCTGGAAACTTGCAGCACAGCACAGACGTAACAAGCCAGTGTTTTTTGTATGTCGCTTTGGCTGCAGTGCTATTCCTCACTTGTGGCTAAATCTGAAATAGGCATTGTTAGCATGTGGGCACTTTCATCAGGGAGCAAACATGTTTGGCCTCAGTGCATAGCATAAAAACATTTTATATGCTCTTGTTTCAAGGAAGCGCACCCACCCAAAAGCACGCACTTACATCTACACTTTTTACAACAAGCAAGGCCATCTGGGACCAATTGCAGGCACTCGACACACTATAAACACACTCAACCTTGGTGCTCAAACCTCTAAATTTGGCCAGAACCATATATATGCGGCATATGTACTTTGTTTTTAGCCGGAAAATCACCAAATATACGGTCATATACGGTGTATATATACGGTTCTGGCCAACTTTACAAATTCCACATCCTTTCTTACTCTCTGCAAGCCGTTGAAGTGAGGCACGCAGTGAGCGCAAGGAGATAGCCCCATGCAAGCACACACCATCAATGCACGGGAGTTACGTAAACATCATATTGCAGGAGCAAGTCAAGGCCAGCAGGGAACGGTTGCAGATAATCAGGCACAAGGTATCTGTTAAGCACGCTGAGGATGCACAAGCTATGCTGCAAGGCGCAGGCTATCCTCGCAAGGTAATGTGTGCTGCGTGAAAACTACCGATGCACGCTGAAATCGGCGCTCTTCTTGCGTTTTAAATGTGTTGTGCTCCGTGATTACACCATAATGAATGATACAGGTGCTTAGAATCCTGTGCTTGTTGTGCAGTTTAGGTTGCAGGTCAAGGTATGTAACAAGCCTTGCATGTGGTCTGTCATGTACATGTCCACATGGCTGTGGCTTGCTTAGAGTCTTACAGATGGGAACTTATATAACTGGAAAAGTGGAAAAGTGAGTAAATGTGCAGTGTGACAACAAAAGTGAGTAAATGTGCAGTGTGACAACAAACGAGTATGTGTGACAACAAAAGTGAGTAAATGTGCAGTGTGACAACAAACGAGTAAATGTGCAGTGTGACAACAAAAGTGAGTAAATGTGCAGTGTGACAACAAAAGTGAGTAAATGTGCAGTGTGACAACAAGTGCAGTGTGACAACAAATGCATTGTGACAACAAATGCATTGTGACAACAAATAATGTGGAAATGTGCAGTGTGACAACAATCGTCAGGGACTGCTTGATGTCTATAGACTATACGGCATGTAAGAATTGGCTGCTAATCTTCTTGTTGTTGTTTATTTCCATTGTGCGCAAACAAAGCTATCACATGCATGCACACCCGCGCACACGTACGTACATAACATACAGGTCATGCATAACCGCAACACGTTCACATCCACACACGCATGCACACCCACACACACGTACATACATAACAAACAGGTCATGCATACACGCAACACGCTCACAACCCCACTCCCATGCACACCCGCACACCCGCACACAACACACAGGTCATGCTAGACATACGAGTTCACAGCGGCAAGCCCTCCTTGCGCTTGCCTAGCATCATTGTGTCACGCGTGAGCGCAGAGGAGATGAACAGCCTAGAAGCCAGTATCAGGTACGGTGCGTGGGGGGGCTGTGCAGGGCGTGCCCTGCACGGTTAAAGAGAGCAGCATCAGGTGCGGCAGCTTGAAGTAGTGCAAGTTATGCTGGGCATGTGCAATGGCACGATTTGGAGAAGCCAGTGACAGGTGCGTGGGTTTGGGGGGCTGTACCTGCCCTGCATGGTATCGAAGCCAGCTTGTGGGTGCAATGCAGGGGTCAGTGCAGTGCCCTACATGTGATGACGAGTGGGTGTGTAGTCCTTTTGATCACAGAAGTAATGGTGTCAGGGTTGGAACTCAAGTCCTGATTACAAACAGCCCAGGCTACCATCCTGCCGTGTCAGGGTTTAAACTTGAGTCCTGATAACAAGCAGCCCAGGCTGCCATCCTGCCACGTGACGCCCATATTGTCTCTGTGAGTATTAAATTGAAGGGTGCAACCTTGGAGTTCCTACTCGAAACTTAGGATGCCCTTTTTTTGTTACAGCCACTATCATTTGTTACAAAATGATGCTGGCCTTTTTGTTACAGCCACTATCATTTGCTTAACTTGCAAATGTGTGACTGTTTCACATTGCGTACTCTGTCTTTCTTTCTTCGTTTCTCGCCCTGCTTATTCGGTTGGTGGTGTGTGGTTTGCACTGTGCTCATCTGTGTGTTGCTTTGGACCCAAGACCTGCCCCCTTGGACTGGCATTCTGGTTTGGAAATGCTGCAAGCTGCGATGAGGGTTGTCCTTAACAATATACCAATGACGAATAAAGGATTGCATGACCAGCAAACCTCTTCTCACCTTCAACCTACTGCCAAGAACATGACCAGCCTCACCCTATCACTGGAACCCAGAGCAATCTTGAACGCACATGTATAGGGTTGGCCAGGGCCATGTATATACACTGTCTATACAGTATTTATGGCAGGGAATCACCAAATGAACGGTCGTATACGGTGCATATGTACAGTTCTGGCCAAGCCTACACATGCACTCTTCTGCCAAGCCACCCAAACCGAAAAGTTTGCATGCCTTCGCTCGTACCTCATGTGCAAAATGCTCCAATGACTTACACCCAGCGCTACACCACCAACCCTCTCAGCCACCCGTGCTTGACCTTGACCTTGACCTTGACCTTGCAGGACCTCTAAACATGGTGCTACACCACCCTCTCAGTCAACCGTGCTCAACCTTGACCTTGACCTTATCCTTGCAGGATCTCTATACATGGCTCTATACATGGCTCTACACCACCAACCCTCTCAGTCATCCGTGCTCAACCTTGACCTTGACCTTTACCTTGCAGGATCTCTATACATGGCTCTATACATGGCTCTACACCACCAACCCACTCAGTCATCCGTGTTCAACCTTGACCTTGCACGACCTCTATACACGTCCTCCTACTCCGCACACGTCGATGATCCAGCTCATGTTATCATTGTAATCTACACCGCACTCACACACACAGCCCGAAATATTTACCACACCCAACCACCCTACAGAACGTGAGCAACTCTGCTCATGCCCCGCCTCTCCCTTAAGCACAGCCTGACATAATTTAACGCACCCGACTTCTCCCTGATACTTGAACGACTCTGCTCATGCCTCGCCCCTTACATGCGCAGTCTGAGAGACCTGGACACACCCTACTACTACGCACTGGGGGCTGATAACCGCCTGCTGCGTGTGAATGTAATGCACGTGACGGGGATCCTCGAAGGCCCTGAGGGGGAGATAGACCCTCAAGACGCTGCCAAAATCATGGCGGCTGTGCAGCGCGTGCGGCCAGTGGATTGGGCAAACTTATCATGTGAGTGCATGCGTGTGTGCGTGGCAAGAGTTCGTTACCCTTTGGTTAGCTATTGAAAGGCATCTCGTACGGAATTTGGTCCTGCTCAGTGTTGTAGAGGATGGGCTGCAATACCTCTGCAAGTAGGCTCAAGAATGGACGACGCCTCTGATGTATGCTCGCGCTCAGGCGCAGTGTGCCTCACATTTTAATCAATTCACACATTCTTACATGCATGCACCTACACACACACACACACACACACGCACACACACACACACACACACACATGCAAACACACACACACACACAAACACACACACACGCAAACACGCACACGCCCACACAATTCCAACCTGGCACCCACAGAACCAACTGCTCCTGGATGATGTGCACATGCTCAGTCTTACAAAAACAAGTAAAGCAGGGCTATACAGGCGAAGGAAATGTAAAAAAGAGGTGCTGATCACAACTCTTCCACACTCGTCACTGCAGCCTCTGTCTTCACTGCGCAAGCCACGGGCGGCAACAACACCTCAGCTGTGGTGGCACTGCAGCTACTAGGGCCACAGGCAGAGTGGAAGACGCTTCAAGCGGAACCCACCCTCGCTGCGGAGGCTGCTGCTGCAAAGGAGGTGAGGCATATGCCATGTGTGCATGTGGGGAGCTGCATTTGTGAGAGAGGGAGGGTGTGGTGGGGTTATACCCCTGCATTTAACCCCTTTGTCATACCCCTCTGTTTTTTACACACACATACACACACATACATATACGCACACCCACTCCCATACCCGCAAATGCATGCCCATTCTCATGTACACGCATGCGTACACACACATACAAATCTGCACTGCGTAGGAGGTGAAGCAGGCCGTGGCTGCAGCCAAGGAACATCAGGGAGAGGGCGAGTCTACAGCACGCAACGGCAAAACGGGCTTGCCTTTAAAAAACGGGGTAAGCTTGAAATGAGTGGAAGCGGAGAGAGCTCTGGAAAGAAACAACGCGTTGGCACTGAAGCTACTTCACAGGAAAAGGAGAGGAGTTGGCGTGTTTTTGTTTTCGTTCAGAGCGCCGCAATATTGTCACTGGAATGTCACTCAAATTGGCTTCACTTTTCCAGACGTCCTCTTCAGACGCCCCTCACACATTGCAAACTCCTGCATGCTCATACATTGCACATATCCTGCATGACCCTTACAGCATGAGACAAGGTAATACATGACTCCTTCATTTTTGCCTGATCCTATGTCTTTTTGGATGTGTTCCAGAGATGCGCATCCTGCAACGAGCAATGTTGCAGCACCTTTCAAGCTTGCCTTTTCCGACGCAGATTCCCTCGAGTCCTGAATAGGAATGACCGCCATCATTTCAACACTGTCCTCTTTTGCCTTGTGCTTTATGGTCTCCAGGATAAGGAGCTGCTTAATAAGGCCAAGAGCTTGACCAGGCAAGCAGACAAGCTGCGTGTGAGCATCAGGGCAGCAGAGGAGAACACGTGGCGCTCGTTCACGGTGTGTGTGTTTTGTGTGTGTGCGTGTGTGTGTGTGTGTGTGTGCTTTGAAACAAAGGCCAAGAGACTTCAAGACTCTGATCAGGTCTCGTGAAACCTGCGGCACACTATGGTCCAAAGTCCAGGAGAAAAACAAACAACATACAGTGTGGTTGTTGTGGTGGGGGCCTTTGGAGACTGGCGCATGCTCTTTGTAGTTTGCACAAGCGTCCCCTTGGCTAGCATTCCCACTTTGTTAGAACCGTCACACACACACACACACACACGCTCATGTCAAATTCCAGGACGTGGTGGAGGTGTTGATCACGATGGGGGCCCTGGAGGCTGGTACGCTGCGTGTCCTGCCTCTAGGGCTCGTCGCTCGAAACATCCAGGTGCGCAGCGAGCTGTAGCTAAATAATCCGTCAGCAACCCTGGTTTCTTGCTGCGCTAGGTGCAAGCTGGCCTCTGGTTATTACATGCTCCAGTGATGCAGGCCACTCAAACACAAAAACACACACACACGCACACACACACATACACACACGTAGGTGCACATTAACATCCACCAACACACACACACAACCCACACAAACTCAAACTACAACAACAGGGCAACAATGAGTTGTGGCTTGCCCTGGTGCTCACCCACCAAGCTGTGTTTGGCTTGACCGGCCCCCAGCTAGCAGGTCTGCTAGGCGCCATCCTCACTGGGGAGGTCCTGAAACGACCCAACGTGAACTGGGTGGCGTACCCGGCGTCTCCCAAGGTACGTGCTTCTTGTGGTGTCGTGGAAGCACTGAAATTGCTGAACCAGTAAGGGGGGCTGATTGTGGCAAATGTGTGTTGTTGGGGTCTGTTTGGGGAGGAAAACCTGAGGAAGAAATGCAGCATCATAATGTGCATGCACACACGTACACAAACACACACACACACACACACACACACACACGTGAGATTACGCGCCCGTGAACTTGCACGCACATGACATTTCCCAGGTGGTGGAAGTGGTTGATGCTCTTGAGGACCAGCGCTGCCTCATGGCTGAGCTGCAGAGTGACGCAGGGCTGAGCAGCTGGAATGACTCGCTGCTCCTTGACCTGCGGTTCGCGGGCATAGTGGAGGCCTGGGCTGCAGGAGCCACGTGGGCCCAGGTGTGTGTACCGACAGGCGATTGTAACCAATGCAATTTTGAATAAAACCCCAACGCGAGCTATGCAAGGGGCACACAATCTAATTATTTACCCCAATGCGGTCTATGCGAGGTCCTTTGGCCCTCTGAGCTGCACGTGCACGAGTACGCACGTGCGCGTACGTGTGCGTGCGTGCGCATGTGTGCGTGCATGCCTGTACGTACGTGTGTGCGCGTATGTGTGTGTGTGCGTGCACATACGTGTGTGCGTGCGTTATGTACGTGCATGCGTGTGTATACGGTTGTGTACGTACGTGTGTGCGTGCGTTGTGTACTTGTTCGTGCGTGTGTAAGTGTTGTGTGTGTGCGCGCATACGTGTGTATGCGTACGTGTGTGCGTGCGCATACATGTGTGTGTGCGTGCGGGTACGTGTGTGCACGCATAGGTGTGCGTGCGTGCCCATGTGTGCGTGCATGCACGTGCGTGCGCGTGTGTGCATGCGCGTACGTGTGTGTGCGTGCGCGTACGTGTGTGCGTGCGTGCGTTGTGTACGTGCATGCGTGTGTATACGGTTGTGTATGTACGCGTGTGCGTGCGTTGTGTACTTGTGTGTGTGTGTGTGTGCGCGCGTGTACGTGTGCGTGCATGCGCATGTGAAGGTGTTGAAGCGCCTTTCCTCCTTTTCCATGTCCTTCCTCCTTGTCCGTGTCCTTCCTCGAAGAGAGGGCCTCCCAAGCAATCTGTCCCCCTTGGCGGCCTTGAGGGGCGGCTTAGGAGGCTTTCCCGGCCTGCTCCCGTACATGCTTAGAATAGTTTTATTTAATTCCAATGCGAACTTGGCGAGGCCCTTGTAACTTAGTTATTTAAATTGCTCCCAACACACCGCGAGGGGCTCAGAAACGCTCGCAATACGCGGTGATATACCGCCTATACGGTATGTGTGTTTTGGTCTACGTGTATGCGTGTGTGCATGTTTATGTGCGTGTGTGCATGAATATGTGTGTGCAAGTACGTGTTGTGCATATGTGCATATGTGCGTTTGCTGGTGTGTGTGTGTTTGTGTGTGTGTGCGTGTGTGTGTGTGTGTATGCCTGTGCATTTGGACCTGGGCTGCAAATGCCACATAGGCACAATTGTGTGCGTGCATATGTGGATCATTTAGTATGCGAAGCACAATTGCATGCACCTTGTGCCTACCCCTCCTTGTTGTTTCGTCCCTCATCTGGCCATGTTGTTGTATTCTCAATCATTTTGGCAGGCTGGGTATATGAAGAAGGCGGCGTGTGGGTCTATGTGTGTGTGTATGTGTGTGATCACGATGCACCTGTGCATCTGCGCGCCTTAACACTCATGTGCTGTGCTGTGCTGTGCTTCACAGATCATGACTGACAGCTCCTTGGACGACGGTGACGTGGCACGCCTACTCGTGCGCACCATTGACTTACTGAAACAGGTAAGCTAGGTCTGATTTCCAAGTACCAGCAGTTGTGCCTTGTGGTGCCTTTTTTCCATAAAGGAAATGTCTTTTAGATCAATGCACACCCAATTCTCCCATGCCCTGTCACGAACACGCACATTGATTCTCAATTTGACATTGCAGATGACGTACAATGCTAGCTTGTTGCCCCATTTGCGTGCTGCTGCAATGGAGGCCTTGCGCGGAATGGACCGCAAACCAATCACAGACCCCGCGTCTATGCACTGATCACTCTGCTTCCACACTAAAGGACCACCACTCCTGCATGGAACCGTTCTGCTGTGTTTTGTTTCAACAATTTAATTTCATGTTCGTCATGCCTTGCTCGTTTTTAAAGTATTGCAAACTAAATACTCCGTGTGTGTGTATGTGTGTATGTGTGTGTGCGTGTATGTATGTATGTATGTTTGTGTGTGCGAGTGTGCGAGTGTGCACATGCGTGTATGTTTGTGCGTGAGAGTGTGTATGTTTTTGTAATGTTCTGCAACTTTGCAGCTTCCTTGCTTTTACTATATCAAAATTAAATCATTTTAAACAGCGCTACCTTAAACACATGTTTAAGGGCTCGCTCTCTCTATCTATCTATCTCTCTCTCTCTCTCTCTCTCTCTCTCTCTCTTAAAATTAATGGTTGAACTGGTGCCATAAATGTTTGGTGCCCACACAAGAAAAAATACGTGTTTCTCATCTTGGACATCCCCTTACACAAATTTCTAACACGTGCACTCTTGTCCGGACTCCCCTTTTCAGGAGGCCATATATAAACCCAATATAAACCAGTTTCACGCTTCAACCCATGTCCTCGAATCCTGAATCGAGCTACGTTCCTCATGACATTTTTGCTCAGCACCATCTTCAAATACTCCGGCAAGACAAATGGTGCACGTGCATCAGAAACCGGTTTCTCAAGCAAAGCAAAATATTTGTGATGAGCCACAGGATTTTTTCAACAAAAGCAAGGTCTTACCATGTGCCTCTCTCCAGACTGCCTGATGCATGAATGTCAAGCCTATGCGCAAATTTAAAATATTCAGCTTCCTGTAATGTAAAAAGTCGATTTTGTATGCTAGTATAGTGCCATTCTGCAAATCATTTAAGGCATCCTTCATCTGTCTAGTCCAACAATTAGAAGCACCAGAACTCCCAAGGAAAATATCTGCTTTTACAACATCGCGTAAAGTATTACTGTTTGAATCAACCATCCTGTTTCATAATTTTACAGCTGACCTGAACCAGTAAAATTGCAAGGGTTCCTGTGCGCATTCTCAAAGCACTCACCAGTTTGCAGAAGTAGATTTAGCTTTTAAGTTTTTTTTTGAAAACGCCATGTGTGCGACCTGCAAAGGATTGCGAAAACATTGTCGTGCTCCAGAAGCAAATTGTGTAAAGCAAATCTGACTGGCATACATGCCAGCTGACAACGCATATGTCTTGAAAAGCCACAACATCGCATGAGGCCTGTCAGAAATCCTTTTGTCAAAACCAAACTCTTCCACTCTGCGTATAGCTACATTAAAAGGCCTCAAAGCATGGGATGCAGCATGGTGTAGGTCCAGTAGGTCCATGTGCTTATCAAACAACATTCCCAGGTAGGTAAAAGAATCTCAGAGGTGGTCATCTGAGGCCCCAAACAGGGGTGGTTTTGAAATGTGAATTGAGTATGGTATGGTATGGTGCGTGACCAATGCATGTCTAATTGCCTGCGGCGTGAACCCTATTTTTCACCATCATTCTCTCATATCTCACCACCCACTGACCTGATTTGTGTCATTTTATATGAATCATCTACATCTCTAAAAAAAAATATAGCAACAAATGGGGCAAAACGGAGCAGTACTTGGCTAGATACCCCATTTTGGCCCATTTCCATAATGATGAGATTATGATGAGAAAATCAGCAAAAGGGGTGCCAAAAAGGTGGAAAATCAACCTTCACCAAATATACTTTTCAAACCCTAGGATGATTTGGTATCATAAAGTAAGCCCTCCTGTCTTGTTTTGGGATAAAAAGAGGCCCTGGTTGGGGCGTGGTGGCCTGTAATGTGGAAACTCAGTGCCAAAATTTGAACTGTATTTCTGTCCAGACCACTGGGGTGGTCCTTTTGGCCCCAAACTTCATGAACCATCTAGTTGTATCATTCAAACATGATTTGCATAAAAAAAGTCACATTTCAGGACATTTGCTCAGTTGACCCCCTCTGAAAGAATCTTTCTTCAAGCTCCTGATTGTAGAGACGAAAAGCAGGAACTGCATAATTTTGGTACACATTAAAATTAACTGTATAAGATTTCTGCACATTGACTGTACGTCCTTTCCTGGTAGTGTCTGATTTCAGACGTCTCAACACTTTCTGCAAAAGGACTGGGTCATTAGCTGTGAGGGTCAGGTCATCAGCATAAAGCATGTGAGTTACTCTCAAGCCCTCGGTCCCTGTAGCAGCACCCACAAAGCCACTTCCAAACTCATCATCCACATCGTTTATAAAAAGGGAAAGGAGGAGAGGGGATAAAGTACAACCTTGTTTAGCACTTCTTAAAGGCACAGCAGAATTGTTGGTAATGGTAGTTTTGCCACCATAATCAAAACATACTCGTCTCCATCGTACATTTGTTTAAATAACATTGACAAGGTGAGTGGGCATCCTGATATTACTTAAATGATCCCAAAGGTGTGGTCTGTCAATAGTGTCATACGCTTGTTTAAAATCAATAAAGGCCGTGTGAAGGTGGGAATAATCCTTTGGTTTAACCTGTTTGGCAGCGTGGACTAAGTGCCTTAAGATAAGCACAGTCTGGATCGTGCTACGGTCTGGATAGAAGCCAAATTGCGTGTCAGGAACTTTTCGGTTTTCAACACACCACTAGGTCACCAGTTCTCTCAAAACGTTGACGTGCAGTCTATACAAAGTCCCACTCACAGCCAAGCGGTAGTTGTTGCGATTAAGCTTAGAGCCTTTTTTGTAAAGGGGGGAGATCTTGGCTTTTTTCCAGCAAGCAGGAATACGTTTCTCACTCAAAGCAACATGAAAGAGGTTGGCCAGGTAAGGAACAATCACATTTTTATCTTCTCATATCTTTCTCATATCTTTCTCATTCGTATTTCAGAAAAGGAGATTAGAATTTATCAAACCCAGGTGAAGAAGAGGATTGAGTGAGACATCTTACCCAAAAAATTAGAGACCAGGCACGTCATAACAGCGAGACTTGGACAGTCAAAGGCATCGGCAGTTCTGTTCATACCTTGTGAAATACGACCACAACCCAAAGGGACAGCTGAAGCCCGTGCATCTATGTGCCTTGAATTCCTGTTTAGTGTATCAGGAGGTTTAGGAGGTGATTTAGCACTGAAATGTGAAAGAAGGTGGGTATTCCAAGCATCTGTAGACACAGGCAGGGGATGGACAGGTTATCCTTTGTTTCAGCATGTCGTAAATGGCTGGACCCTTTTTGCTCAACTTGTTCAAAAAAATAGCAGTCTGTTGTTTTGAGAAATTGCGTGCAACCCTCCGCGTATGCTTTCTGTGATCTTTCTTTGTATCCTGCAAATCATCTCTACCGTCCCTCAAACTCAAAGGGCATAAAAATTCCTTCTCTTTCTCCTGCATACATCATCAAACCAAGGAGCATTTCTGGCTCCAGCCCCCACCCTTTAATGCTTCCATAAAAAACGCACGGCAAAAACTTCCCCATACCAGAATTGCAAGCGGCTGAAATGATCATAGCCCGTAAATTATTGTTAGCTGCGTCTCTGTCCTTTTTTTCAATAGCCTGCATCAAATAATTGTGGCCTTCTGTATTGTTTTAAAGATGCTCAGCACATTGAAGTGCTTTGTCAGGATCCCACCTCAAAATGTGCTTAAAACAGCCACTGTGACACACATGCTGAGGCTTAAGATTCAAATCAGCTCCTGTCAAACCACCCTGTTTTATTCTGAAACATGCTGTGATACTGCAATGATCAGCGATTTGCTCGTTGGTAGGTTGAATATCAGTGCTCATCATTTTATGGTAAAAGTTGGGAGTCGCGAGGATGTGATCAGGTCTACTTCTGTGTCTGCCTTGATAGCCCACAAATGTGGCCTGTCCAGAGTCTCCCTTACCTCTACCAGTAGTGAGCATGTAAAAACCAGCGGCAGAAATGTCAAGGAACAGCTTACCAGCACGATTTACCGATGTGCAGCAGGTGAGACGAGCATGTTGTAAGCAATTGAAGTCATCTTGAATGTCGTAGTGCTCGTCGGTAAACTGAGAGAGATCACCTATGTGTGCGTTGAAATCACCCATCATTCATGCGTTAGCAAAGTTAAGAGAAGCAGTGGTGACCTCGTCAAAGAAATGTGCAAACTCTCCGTAATGTCACTGTTGCTCCTTTTATCTGTTTTAGGGTTTAGAAAAACAGCGCCCAATGCTACATTACCAGGAACGTTGAAAGCCTGCCCTGCACACTTCAGCCACGTAGCTTGAATCTGCTTAGAAACGTGCCAAACAGTGCCAGAGTCATAAATGCTTTGGTCTATGAGAACAGCAACTCCCATTGCCTTAGCAGCCAATCATGGTTGTAGGGATAGGGAGATGATACAGTGTAAGTAGGAAGTGCGTCGTTTGTTCTAGTCTCCACCAACACTGCAATGTGATGCTGTGCAATATGTCCACAAAGGAGTTCAAGCTTTATGTCACACACAGGACCATCGACATTAATCTAAGTAGTCTAGACAGCATTGTGTGTGTGTTTGCGTGCGTGCGTGCGGCCTTGCCCTCGTCCTCGTCTATGAGTCGCTTTTTGCTTCTTGTCGCGCGCGCGCTTGCATGGTAAGACAACACAAATGTCCCCCCCAGTACCTCCCACTCGCCCTAGGCCATGTTTTCGACTCCCAGGAACACACACAAAGCGTCATTTGTGCGTCATTCATCCTGTGTGTGCGATAGCATCCTCAATTTACAGCACGCACAGCACGGTGCTCATAACGACGCGCACAGACGCGATGGATGCGTAGCACGCACGTTATCCCATGTTTTCAACCCCCAGGATCACGCTTGTGGTGTCCATTCGAGCTGGTTTTACCTTGTTTTTGCAAGTCTTGCACTCAGCTTGCACCCCAGGAGATCAGCTCTTCCCTGGGTGCATCAGCACAATTTTAGGGTCCTGTGTGTGTGCTCTATCCAGAATTTAAAGCCTTGTATTGCACACACGGTAAAGCCATTTGTGAGGCTACAGGTACGGATACGTTGCCACATGCTCACGTAGAACACCACTTTCTCAACTGGCACATGGCGCATTGCCAGGCCAGCCTCCTTCCTAGTGCTTAGCACCATTTACTCCCTCTTTCACGTTGTTTGTGGCACTTCTATGCTTGGCGTCTAGGGTTTCGCCAGAGGGCGTTGGATCTCTGACACGGACGGGAGCAACGACTCCTGTCATGGTGGCCTCGTTGTATCGAGGGCTTGTGGGCTTGTGGGCTGTGAGGGATATGTGGACAGGGGGTGAAGGTTGTGAGTAAGCTTGGACTTGCTGCTGAGGGGGCTGCTGGGGGCGGTGGGTTTTGGTTTGCTGC
>Ga0307974_1000384_pt1:5000-26427 | contig 26427 bp, 28 predicted proteins | sample OrgLakmetagen784_FD_201812 | JGI IMG/M metagenome (GOLD analysis project Ga0307974, IMG submission 201812) | Saline water microbial communities from Organic Lake, Antarctica - #784 | ecosystem: Environmental > Aquatic > Non-marine Saline and Alkaline > Saline | place: Antarctica... | reverse complement strand
GGCAAATTAAAAGAGCATGCACCTCGTTCTGAACATGTTCATCTTCACCAGGACATTGGTCACATACGCAAGAACCATCTTCATGCCACGCTGCTGCCTCAACTTTCAAAGTATGCGCACGCAAGCGAAATCTACTTATATTGCGCATAACATGTTTGGACAGATCAAGATGGAGATACCATGGTACATTAATCGGCATACGCTCATTTCTAGAAGCAAAAAAAACACTACGCTACACACACGCATACAACCACACACTACATGCACGCATACATATACACAATATTATAAACACGCATACACGCACATGCGTGCATGTGGTGCATGTGCACACACTAGTTCATTATGAAAAACAACATTCCGACGGATTTGATCTGACAGCTTTGTGCGTTTCTTTGCACCACAACTTCCCAAAAAATTATAGACCAACCGGCAGTGCGAGATTCGGGCAGTGCAAGATTCACAGACAGGAGATTGCCAAAGCAAGTGCAGGGTGATACGGAATGATGAGGTATCACACTGGTACTTTTCCTTGATCAATGTGGGGAGTGGTTTTCACTGCCGCAGCTAGCTTTTTTTATCGCACTATTACAGCTTTTATATTCTACAGCTTTCCTTTCACTTGACAAGCAAGAATGGAGACTGGCGCTACGCATTCTGTTGTGTCACGCCCAATCGTTGGCAGTGACGAATCGTGTGACAGAGCAGTTAAGTAGATGTGCTGAGTCTTAGTAGATGTGCTGAGTCTTATACTTTGCAGTGACGGTAACTTGATCTGCCAGCTGCCATTTGGAAAGAACAGAATGCTGATGATATTTCAATAATTGACGTTTGCCGATTGAACATGTTCAAAGAGTGAAAAAACAGGAAAAAGGCTGATCTGGCTCAGAGCTGCGTGTGTTTCTCAGCCGGTGATGGGGCCCGGCGCCGGACACCGCTTCTCCCATTCATGCTCAACCCACCCTCCTGTACATCTTCCTGAGGCATTGCAGGCCTCACGCGGCGTCTGACGCGTAAGCGGGCACGCACCTCCTCATCCTCTTCTGAGGACACCTGGAAATTTCAGGAGAAAAACATTTGATTCAAATAAAGAGGCAATTAAGAGAAACAAAACGCTGGTAGTAGACACAGCGCTCCTTATCTGCATATGAATACCTGAAGCACGAATGATTATAAATTAAAAGTTTCAGGCAGATGCAGTCTAGTTTGTCTGTCTCTTAATGCTTGCAAACTCGCAATTTTCTCCTCCTTTTCTCAGATAATCACAGCATTGTGCTCAGTCGCAATGGTAACACACACCTGCGCTTTGACTGCCCAAGGGTGGTTATCAGGCAGCTCAACATCCTCCAGTGACAGCTTGTGATTTGCCCTGCAACACGCAGATTTGTGGCAATCCTAAAGAACGGTATTTACTAGAGGAGACACCACCAAAAGAAATATTAATCTAGATAAATGTAACAGTTTGTATGCCTTGTGCATGAATGTCTTCAAAACATCAGATATACATCAGACAACTGGCACTCACCGCTCCTTTTGGCGTCTGGCTCTGGCTGCAGCCACCATGTCTTCTGAAAGCTCAGGCATGGTCGTAGTATTCATGTTTTTCATCATCACTGTCATGAGGCGGGGACAAACGGCCCAGTTTGCAATGGGTCAGATTATTTTACATGAACTCTGCTGATAGTGATACACTCGGATTAACCTTACAGGAGGAGAAACCATAGTTGCCCACCAAAAACAATGTGAGTCGGGAGGTATTTGTGACGTGCCACCTAGATCCACTCCTTGCCTATTGCTTTGTGTGTGTGCATGTGTTGTGTGTGAGTGTGTGTGCGTGTGATTGTGTCATTGTGTGTGGTGTGTGCGTGTGTTTGTGTGCGTACGTATGTGTTCATTTGAGTGTTAATGTATGTTTGAGTTGGGTGTGTGAATGTGTGTGGGTGTATGTGTGTGCGTGTGTGTATGTTTATGTGATTGTGTGTGTCTGTTTGTGCACGTGTGTGTGTGTGTGTGTGTGTGTGTGTTGCAGCGCATGCCTGCTTCCATAAGTCCACTGATGAAGTGCTCATTCAGTTTTTGTCGGAAGGGAAAGTTTATTTCTCTTGCATTCAGTCACCATCATTTTTGTTTTAACTTTCTTTAGCAGTGTAGAGGCTTCCTAGGCACATGCTCCTGTGCGGTGAGTGTTCTCTTGGCGGACATTAACAGGTGCGTGACAGCTGCAAAATCACACTTACGATTGCCAAACACGTCTTTGTTAGACTTCTTGCCACCTTGGTCCCCATAGCTAAAGCTCTCTATGCCATACATGGACCTGTGTGAGGAAAGACATGATATGCCATCGGTGCATCTATGGAGCTACGAAAGGTCAAACTCGCTGAGCACTTTGACTGCAATTGCACACTCACTCTGACGAGTTTCCCCGCAGCTTCTTAATGAGGAATGCACAGACTGTTATGAGGCCCAGTCCTCCTGCGGCCAGGAGGGGCACTGGCACCGCAAGAGGGGCCGTGGCGTTGGGAGGTTGAACGGGCTCAGTCCGTATTGGTTCTGGGAGTCCCTGGGTAGCTGAGGACAGCCTGAAGTCACTCCTAGCTCCTTTGCCAAAAGCTCTGCACACCATGCGTCCCGCCCGGCGCTGGGGCAAGCCAGCCAACTGGCAGGGCCTAGGGTTGTGGGATACAGATGTAGAGAGTTCCATAACTAGCAATAATTTTTTATAACTTTCATTCCCCAGATTACAATGCCCATCTCAAAGTATTTGTTTGCGACCAGTTGCATGGCATGGCGAGTACATACGGGGAATTAATTTTACGAATCTACGGACATCTGGAAATTCAGACTGTTTGTATTGTGCCGCCCTGTCTGACAGAAGTCAAGAGGAATTTTTAGCCATTGAGGGTCAAACAAATTCTACGCGCTGCTGGAATAGCAGTCCATATTTTGCTCCCCTTTTTCCTTGTAAGAGATCACGAGAACGGGTTATTCTGATTATTCTGCAATGGCCTTTTCTTTGAATGAGGGTATTACGTAGGTGTGAATGTAATTGGATGATCTTGCAAAGACTCTGTTTGTAATTGCAGCAAAGATGTTTATTTGAAGGGCCTGGTTCATACATGTGAACGGGCGCTTGTGCAACGGCATGAACCTGTTATTGCCATCTCGCCATTTCATAACGGCTCTGATTTCGTGGTATCTTCTTTAATAAGAGATGAGTGCCAAAATGGGAAGCGGGTTTATACCTGATGAACCCCTTCCGCCACGTGCCTGTTGTAAAAGTACGGTTCGACGGGGCTGAGACTTTTTCGCCATTTGTCCTCAAGGTTCCTTGAATGTTCAAGTTAAGTGGATGTACTGGCAGCTGCAGCGTTCGAGAAGATCTGGGGTTAAATGTGATCTTGATTTTTTGTGCTCCCGTTGAGCTGACTGAGCGAGCGTTGCTGGGTTGCTCGGGGTCGGCCCATGCAGCAGCAAGAGGAGCAGGCCTTGCAAGGGAGCTTATAGTCTTCGAGTAGCTTGCACCTTGAAATCCTTTGAATTTCATTGGGCACCAAGGCCCTTTCTATTTTTCAATGGAAAGTAACGCCATATAATGATTGTTTCAACACTGCCGGCATGAATTTGGTACGGCTTAAACTAACTTGCAACAATGTATGTCAGACAATAGAGGAAGAAAAGCATTTGCAAAAGGGAATACCAGGCCATGAGGGCCATGCCTTTTTCTTAGTGATATCTATGGTAACACAATCGCTAACGTCCACCTCCAACCATGGGACGATAAGCAGTTCAAATTGAAGTGCCCCAATCGGAAACTATGGGCATACACTGACGGAAGCTGCATAGGCAAGGCCAAAAACTTTAAGGCGCAGGGGTATACTGTCCTCAAACCAAAGCTGAATGTTATGTGGATTCAGGAGGCGTGGGAATGACAAACACCATCAACAGAGCTGAGCTCACAGGGATTGCAGCAGCGCTTACCAATAAGTATACCCAGATTGCAACGGACAGTGCATGCTCCCTAAGCCAAATTAGAAAACAGCTTCTCTTCCCTGAAATGCAACGAGACCATATACACTCCAATCTGCTAGAACAAATTGTATCTATGATTTATGCTTCACCAGAACCTAACTGCTTCTATAAAGTGAAAGCCCATAGTGGCATTGCCGGAAATGAATGTGCAGATGCAATTGCCAAACACTCTGCCTTACATGACAGAGGTCATTACATGCACTTTCAGCCTCCAGCTCCAGACGGCGATGCATACACACACCTTTACTGGCTTGCGGCTAAAGACACGGACGAGGATCCCAGCGGAGAGGGGCAATTACACCTAGGCTTCGTGCACTGTCTGATTTAAAGGCCAAGCTGAAAACTGAAATGTGCAAATCACACAGACTGGGGAGTGCCAAAACAGACACAGGGTATTACAACTATTGGAAGGACCTTGGACCTTTGGTCAATAAACAAGCCACAAATGCTTTCTGGAACAATAGTAATCTCAATTTCTTTGAAAATCGTAATGTTATGAGGTACCACACTAATCAAAAACACGCCTACCTGTACGGCTTCTCTCCCAATGCAAACTGCCCCATCTGCCCTTGCACTGATAGTGCGCTTCACATACTCTCAGGTTGCCAACACACTTAAATGAGGAACATGATTGTAAAACGCCATAATATGGCAAGCGTGCTGATTGTCCAAGCCCTACAAAAGGGACCATGCGGTGCCAACCAAATTGCCTTCACTGACATAGGCAGCGCAGATTAAACTATCAGAGCAAGGCCTAGATATAAGAAACATTGCCAACAAATCACTGCCCTCTTGGTTTCTACCAAATAACAGCACATGCTTTAAAAGCCTCTTCTCGGCCTGATGCTATCCTATTTTTACCTAGCACTGTGTGCTCTTCTTGCGTAACCACCTGCAACTCAATTTTTCAACAGCTTGCTAAAGACAACAAACTAAATCCACACCAGTGGGAGGTTCACCTGATTGAGTTTAAATTCTGCATACATACTAGTAATATGTTATCTACAGTACATACAATAATATAATAATACAGTATTTATATTATTAAGTACTGTATTATGTGGTACTGTAATACTGTAATACAGTGCCTGCTCCGTGGCCTACGTACCTTGCTAAGTATTACCACTTTTTCTAAATTTAATTTTGGCTTCACGGAGAGCTGCGTGCCATGAAGTTCAAGGAGCAAAATTCTCAGCCACGAGAGCTGTCCATCACTACAGGCACAGGGTGAAAAGGTATTGTGCCTGCGTTTGTAAAATTCTAGATTGCCTCTGGTGACAGGTCTTGTTAAGTTTGGCAACCTTGATGGGTTGTTTGTAATATAAGTTGCCTCTGGTGACAGGTCTTGTTAAGTTTGGCAATCTTGATGGGTTGTTTGTAATAAGTTGCCTCCCTCATTCTTGGTACCCTCAGTGTAATAGATCCATGTTTTTTATGTGCCCAAAACTCACAGACGATACCCCCTCTTTGATTTTACTGCGGTCGGTTGGTCCTGGCAGATGCTTAATTACTTAATTGTTAACTGATTTTATTCAGTGCTGCAATGTCACAAACAGCGTTGTGCCTTTTTTCTTTTTTCCCTTTCCAGTTTTATTTTGCAGGTGCTACAAGTCTGGAGCTAGGACAACAATTGTCACAGTTTTTACACGTTTTATTTCCGCAGCCTAGCAGTCGCACGTTTTGACTGATGGCTATATCTGTAAATCCTGTAATAAGTTGCTCCCTGGCAGCTTAGATCCAGACCAGAGGCATATATAGCGATGTAACCTTACCTTACCTTAGTTCCAGGCTACTAAGAAGCGTATGCCCCATGTTCCCATGTTGCAGGGCACCGGGCGCTTGTTGTTGTGCTTTTACGCTGGGCAATGGAAAACAGAAAAAAGAACGCAGATTGTGTAAGCATCATCTAGCACACCACCAGCAGGAGCATTGCTAAAATATTTCTGAGGGTTGTGTCTCGTCCAATCTTATTGATATTTGTTGCGGATCTGCCGGCACGCCAGCTTAGTTCGCTCATAAGCTCATGAGTGCTGTGGCATGTAGACCAGTAACTTCGAAGATGTGGAGTGTTTGTTTGGTATGGCTGCTGTACATCATGGTGCCTGCTGGGCAAGAATATTAGCCGTCTTTTACTTCGGAAGCGAGAAAGAATCGCAAGCGAGAAAGAGTAAAAAAGAGTATGAGAACAACTAGGAAGAGAGATAGAGAGGGAGAAAAAAAGGGAGAGCGAGAATGCATGCAGAGGAATAGTGTACATAGTAGCCTTCTTTATAGCAAGGATTAGAGGGACGCAGAGGGATGCTCCTCCTGTGGCTGCTGCTGCTCCTCTTGTTCCTGCGAGGGCTTTCGACGCCCCATCCTTTTCCAAACCGAGCGCCCTACAAACCCCAAAACCAGGCCGATGGCTATTCCGGGCAAGTACGTGCGCCCGGGACTCTTTAACCTCTTCACTTGTCTCCGCAGCGCGTCATTCGTATTCCGGGCCGACTTCAACTCCACCTGTATTCATGCAAACAAGCACAATATGAGGCACACAATTACAATTACACGCACACAAACCAGAAGCAGTACCAGGGATTTGCGTATGCGGTTCCCTTATTCATCTGTGATTCATTACATTTGCAAAGATTGAATGATGAAGCAGCCCAAACCAGCTTGAAGTTATGAGTGTAAGTACGCGCAATTGGTCCCTGAGCAATCCAAGAGGGATGTAAAAATTGGCTTGCATGCCGCCAGTTTATGCGCCACCCAATCATGGAGTTTCAAGTCCCTACGCTCTGGATTCTACAAGTCAACCCCGAGTCTACGACGACAAAATTTGGGGGGCAACTGCGCCACAAGCACCTAACACATTCCCCCTTGGGTAGAGTTGTCCCCATCTGAGAACTTCTGGGGCCAGATGACAGGTGTTTGTTTCAAATTCACATGTGTCAAACCAGCTAGCACAGACACAACTTAGATAAGCAGGTGGCCCATCCTCCGTTTGACACAACATTCATACTCTATACATTATAGCAATGAGTTATTGGTACGGTCGTCCTGGTACTCAGCAGTGATGAGGCCTGGAACATAGGGGGAAGAGAGATGATTGCGTACAGCGCACCTTCATGCCTTCTACTTTCTTCCTGAAAGCCTTCTGGTAATTTTGGATGGTCCTGCTGAACTGCAAAGACAAACACAGCGTTTGTTACATTCTGTTCAGAAATGTGCGCTGCCGTATCGAGCATCAAGTTAGCGCGCACATGCACTTGCTTGAGGAGCGTCAATATCATGAGTGCGTGGGCGCAAGCGCAGGCATGCAATTTCTATGCAAACAAGAATGTGCGGCACACCTGTGTCTTTGTAAGTTCACACCTGCAATGGCGTAGGAGCAATCAACAACATGTACAGCCGTCAGTGCGTGCAATATTTTAAGGGCATCTAAAGCAGAAGAATAGGCAGCTAGGAACAGACCTGGGACATGAAGGGGGCATTGCGCCATCTCTCTTCATTTTTTCCTGAGGGGGCTTAGGAGGCTCCATTCTATTTGCAAAAAGGGCCTGAATGCGAAGTCTTTACTTGTAAATAAAAAATGGATTCAACGCTACCTGCAAATATGCAAATGCCTTTTCTGACTAGATGCCTATTTCATTTTCTCATTTGATATATTTAGTTCTTACAGGATGTTTTTATGACAGAACAGCTGGATTGAAAATTGGTAACTAGTTGGGGATTCCTGGCTACTGCATTGCAACCGTAGTGTGTGGTACTATTCAGGGGGGGGGCTTTTGACTGTATACGCGCGTCATCACTCAGATGCAAGACAGGTCTGATTTGAACCCACATTCTCCCGCCTGCGTCTCTGAGCCCGCTGATGACTTGGTAGGCTGCTGTTGAAGAAGCATACGTGCTACTGGAGCAGCAATGCTGAACACGTCCACATCAAGCGCGCACACACACACACACACACACACACACACACACACACACACACACACACACACACATTCACACACAACGCACATACATCGCACGCGCACACACACACATACATTGCACACACATCGCACACACATTGCGCGCACACACACACATACACACACACACATACACGCATTCACGCACTCACGCACACGCATATGCACTCGTAAACACATACACACATCAACCCTGAAACTGCACGCTTAAGCACACACAAAATGCACACACACAGACATTTACACACATGCACACACATACACACACATACACACACTACAAGCACGCACACATGCACACAAATGCACACACAATATACATACATAAACATGCATATGCGGGCATGCACGTACGCACACGCACACATACATACGCATACACACACGACACACGCACACACACACACACAACACATACACATGCGTGTACACGCACACTCAGACACACAAACACACATGCTTTTTCAGGACGGGAATGACTTCAGAACACCTTTTTCCAGGTGAATAGAAGGTGTAATTTTTATTGCTGTTAATGGAACGCGGCAATGTAGCAGTCTACGAGGCTGAGTGGAAGTCCCTACAAAAAATTTTGTTATGATTTGTACCTGTGAGTATACGTGTGGGTTTGCGTTTGTGTGTGTGTGTGTGTGTGTTTGTGCGTGTGTGTGTGTGTGTGTGTGTGTGTGTGTGTGTGTGTGCGTGCGTGATGTGTGTGTGTGCGCGCGCATATGTGTGTGCGTGTCTGTTTTGTGTTTATTTGTGTTTGTGTGTGTGTGTGTGCGTGTGCGTGTGCGTGTGCGTGTGCGTGTGTGTGTGCATGTGTGTGTTGTGTGCGTGAAGTGGCAGCCATTGTGCCTTTGAAACCTACATCCTGCCTCTACCCTTTGCTATCTGCCTCACAGCAGACCAGCAGATGAAGGGGAGGAGCACCGCACACCCTTGTCTTTACAAAATCCACTGTTTTCTGGTGAAATAACAGCCCGGGATGATGATGAGAGGGTGGGTCGCCAGCGTGATTGAAATAGAACATATTCCTGCTAATACACACAAATGTATACACACCCGCATCACACACGTACACATTCCACATGCTTTAAAAACTCTTCTATGTAACACATGGAGCCCTCTTCCCCCAAAACACACAGGCACAGGCATATATATAATATATATTATGTGTTTGCTCACATACGCACACTCAAACGTACACACATACACACATTTACACACTTGGTGCAGGCGCCATGGCATGACGCCGTGTCTGCAAACCGTAGTGGCCTCCAGGAGCCATGTCCTGCCGAGTCCCCAACAGTCACACCTGACAGGTGCGTGTTGTGTGGGTGTGGGTGTGGGTGTAGACATCCCCTGGAGGGATCAGTACTGGAGTTTATAGGTGCATTTGAAATCCCAGGGTATGCCGGTGTAAAAATTGTTAAACCCTATATACCGCCTGCAATAAAAAGAGTGCCAAATTGGGTCAATCTTAAAATTTGGGTTAGGTTGAACACTTTAAGGGAACTTCTGCCCTTTCTGACGTGGTATCTTGTTTAGAACCCCCTTTTTGTAATCTCGTTTCCAAGTCCAAATCCATCCGTCTAATTTTCACAATAAAACGAAGCAAAGCGGTGCATTATGACAATAGTTTGGCGCGGCAGCAAGTGCTGTCGACAAAAATGCTCCTATTTCTATACCATTTGAAAGAAAGAAATCCGTGGACACTGAAACTAGAAACAATCCTGGCTTTATGCCATCACCCCTCTGTGTTTACATTGACCCAAACTAATGCTTTAAAGTGTCACCCCTCTGCCCTGGGTCACCTCGCTCCCTCGCTGCATCCTCTCCACAGAATATCCCCTTTCAGCTCTTAGGTGCTAAGTATGGCAGCAGCATGATTAACCTGGTAGTAGCGGCAAAACAAACGTAACAAATTGTCCACAATTTTTCAGCTCTACTACGACTGTTAGTTTGCTTTTATGTTTTCCATTCGCCTTGCTTTTTATGATTTCCATTTGCCTTGCTTTTTATGTTTTCCATTCGCACCTTAGCTTGACCTGTACGGAAGGCGGCTACAAAAAAGCTGGGCAGCGCTCTCTTAGGGTGGTGGTTTCAGTGTGCACATGGCCACGACCAATTTACGTCCATACCTACCTTATGGTCCAATATGGCCTATGTCCATACTTTTGGTGTGGTGCTACGCCGCCCTCTTAGCCGAAACAGAGACACGTATATCTTCTTAAAACTCAACACGGATTTGTGAAGCTTGACATCGCCCAGTTGCACCAGAAACAAATTGTGCCTGCCTTGGTTTTGCTTGTGATCAATATGGAACTTGTCGACAAGAACCGTCCTTTCTTATTTATCCTTAAAGCGCACGTGTGCATCATCTTAGAAACCGATAGCCTGTGTGATCACCTCATGCTGTCTGCAGGCAAGGTAGGTGCACCCTTGACGACATCTACCAGGGTCCTGGAAGCCACTCACTGCGCAAGAACGAGCTGTTTGACCTACACGAGAGCCTGCAGGTACGTAAGCACCAGTCGAGATTGTACTGTATGCATACAGTGTGCATGTGCGCTTGTGTCGGCATGATTTTTACGCAGGCTTGCAAGGAACAACAGGGGAGACTTTGTAGCAGTTATTCCTGAGCATACATGTATAGCAGCACTGAACATCCGCCTGAACGTCATAGAGGTTTGCGGCCAGGGCTATCTCTTCCTACCTGGTGCAGGTGCAAGCGTGGTCACTCTGAACTTGCAGCTTCAAACTAGCTTGCCTCCCTAACAGCTTGAATGTTAATGAGTGAGAGTTTATAACCTTATGCATGTTTCTTTGCTTATTAAATAAAACTGTGAGCGCAAATAGACAGACACATGCACACATTTAATCAGTTGTTGTCTTTGACCTCACTGGGAAAAGAAGCATAATATCAAGCAGATCTAGTACGACCGTTTTGTACAAATGATCTGAGTTTTATAGACTTGCAACGACATACACTCCAAAAGCAGACGCGCCCACTCAACTGTGATTCTACATTGTCATCTTTGGCTATGGAAGTGGAAAATGAGGAGGAGGAAGCATTGTACGAATATCTGACCTTGCTTCCTGTTCACGCAAGTTTTAATCAACAGCCAAAATCTTGCATACATACGAAACCTACCCACTTATACTCACTTATACTCACCCTACTCATGAAGCACACGCACACCTTTGCCACATTGTTGTCCTTAACAGAATTCGAGTATGGAAGACGAGGACGCGGCCTCGCATGACCATGCCTCTTACCCACATAGAATGGTACCAACGCTGACTGGGCAGTTTAATCTGAGTGCGAGGTAAAATGTGGTACTGAGTATGCGCGTGGCGATATAAGCATCGTGTTGGCTGCAATGTGGGTATGTATGTATGATTGTAGCTTTATTAGCAGAGCAGCACGAACTATAGGCAACACAGTCTGCAGTTGTACAAATGGTTTGAACATTTGCGGATTGGAAGATTTCATTGTGTACTGTTGATTACAAGGGATGTGTTTCTTTAGGTACTGTTGAGTGGAAGTGTTTGATTGTGTACTGTTGACCTAATTTTTTTTGCAGATTGCGTGCAGAAGCCACGCTCATGAATCTGCTTGATGCATGACCTGTCAAAGCATACAAATTAATGCCAGCCAGACCACAACGCGATGCCGCAAAAAGGCATGGGCCCACACTAAAGCTGCCTTACGTTTTCTGCTGACTGTGTGTGCACCTGACTGTGTGCATTTTTTGCAGCTTGGGCAGGTCCAACCACGATGCAGGGCCTCTGCTGCAGCAGCAGCAGCGGCAAGGGGTGCTTCAAAGAGAGCAACTGCACCGTTTTGAAAAGAGCAAGAAAGAGTGCAAGGTGGCACACGCACAGCTTAGAGCTACGCAGGTGGGTGGAGCACGTGCACACGCAAAGCATACGCATGCACATGCCCTCAAACAAATGCACACAGACACACAGACTGATCTTGAATGCCTTCAAGGCCACTTGCACACACAAACTGAGCTTGAACGCCTTGAAGGCCAGGCACCTACACACATAAATACACACACAGGTTGAGCTTGAACGCCTTCAAGGCCAGCAGCAGAGCCTTGAGGCTCGGGCAGCATCCAGTGACATACGGCTAGCACAGAGTGAACGAGCTCTGCAGGAGGCTCGTTCAGAGCAAGGAGGGATGAGGGAGGAATTGCAGCAGGTGGGCGTGGTTGTGTAGGGCTTGTGTATGTTGGGGCCACTCAGTCCACATGGTTGTCAGCCACACAGCAGTCCGTGAACTTGATAAACAAACACACACAAATAACACACACACATACACGCACACACACACACACAAGAAACAAAATACGCAAACTTAACTCATATTTGCAGGCAAGGCGGCAAGCCAACGACGCAGAAAAAGTGCAAAAGAAGCTTCAAACGAGTGTGGATAAAATGCATTGGCAATTGGGTCAGCTGAAGGTGAGTGTGTGTTTGTTCCTGTGAGTGTGTGGGTAGTTGCGAGTGGCCTGTGGGCCCGAAGGCAGGTTTTGTGCTGGGCTCAAATGCTTTATTTTTATTTCCTCCTGCTTTTGACCTGCCGCAGCCATAATATAAAAGGACACCCTTGGAGGCAGCTGAGCTCTCCATCTTTACTACTTAGTCTGACCCCATCCAAAAAATCTCGTCTCAATTTTGCGGGCACGTTCTCCACCCTCATCTTTACTCCTTCTAACTTACACTGGCTTGCTCAGATGTTGGCCCTCGAGTCGGTGGACGACCTGAAGGCTTCCGACGAGCGCCTGATCTGCAGCAACCGTGAAAGCAACAAGGTGAGTGTTTCAAGCAAAGCTGGAGATTGAGATGTTTAAGGTGGGTTGATATCGTGGCATTCTGTGCAGGGTGCTTGTTTGGTTTTAGAGACGCACTCATGTTAGCACGCTCAGTAGGGAGGATGCTACGGGGAGTCTTTAGGGTAGTCAGAAAGGCTGCCTGCCGGTAGACATCTAGGGGGTTAGACAGGCAATGCATGTTTGCACAGTTGCGTATGTATGCACGCGGAAAATTGTTCTAACACGAGTTGGTGATTTGTTCGCAATGGTAGCTGGTGTGAGAGGGGCTGGTATGAATGCTAGTTAAACTCTGTACCTTTTCTTTCAGTGGAACTTTTAATGTAACTTTGCTTCCGCATTCAAGCCAGATGACTTGACGAAATGCATTGAATAAGCATTGGTTATAGAAGTGCCAAAATTGAAGTAGCCAATGGTAGGTCTGTACAAGGAGTTGTAGCACAACCCCCCTTGCTAGGCAAGAGCCTAAGCAAAGTAAATGACAGCCGACAACGGTACCAGGCATATGACAAGCTTCTATAATGAAATTTTGCCTCCAAGGCGACAACTCTGTACCTGCTGTTGCTACATCCATATTAAGCAGGAGTACTAGTTCATGATGCACGTGGCGAAGAATCTGGACAGTCTTGCACCGCTAATGTTTGTTGCAGCTTACACTGACACTGGCATAAGCAAACAAACACAAGCACACACACATGCACATGCACATGCACTCATGCTGGCACACACGAATAACCATACACACGAATAACCATACACACATGCATGCACGCAGGCCCAAGAAGCGCTTGTGAGATCAGCAGTACGGGAGCGCCAGCAAATGCAGCAACTGCTTACGGAGGTGTGTCTGTTAAACCGGATTAAACACCACATATCACGCAAAGATGATACGTGTGCATTTATAGGGAAGGGATAGGTCAGGTGTGTGCAATCATGTTTTTGATGCTCTGCATGTATGGGTGTTGGACAGCTGGTCATTTTATGCTCTGCATGTATTTATGCTCTGCATGTATTGTCATTTGATGCTCTGCATGTATGGGTGTTGGATAGCTGGTCATTTTGAGCTTCTATACATCCAATAATCGAAAAATGACCCCCCTGGTTATTCAGGATGGCAGCACCTATGATTCAGTTCTTTTTCTTGCTTTGCCTCCGTCAACTCAACATGCCTATCAGACATCCGTTGTTTCTTACATTTGCGTTGCAAGGAGATACAAAGCACGTTTGCATCAGGGTTGTTAAGTTTGGGGATCGGTAAAAAGTTAGGGTTCGCAGACTTTCACGCATGTTAACGAACCCTAAAATTTTAACCCTTAACATGTCGTTCGTGAGCAGTTTTAAGTCCGTAGAACTTCAAGCCCCTTTTTTCGAAAACTTGGCCTTAAATTTGCTGTCAAAAGTGCATGAAGAGCCTGAGATGGCCCTCAAACGTTCTGATTTTTTATGCACTTAGTTATCATATTACATTACGTACCAAAGATCCTCAATCACTCCAAAAATTAAATGAGCATAGGCCAAAAAACGAAAAACCAAATAAATCTACGAGCCCTGTCCGAACGAGCTTCGAAGTCCAAAATCAAATAATGGTTAGTGGTTTTGGGGATAATTTTAAAAACGGCCTCCAAGCGTGCCAGTGTGAACCCCCTGGACCTGTCCTATAAGCCCCATTACCCAGCTAAGAGGCTGGCTGCCAGCAGAGAGGTCATGAGAAGCTACAAAGAGGAGGTAGCAGCTCAATAGAGCACATACAGCTGTTGTGTCTCCCCCTGCAGCTAACGGGCAGTCTGCCCAGCATCATGCCCAGCATCAGCATAAGCAGCTCTCGAATCACAAATTAATTTCAAACAGGACCCTCACGAGTCCCTTCAAACTCAAAGATAATCCCCGGACCCCCTTGCAGATTACAAACGGATTGTTTACTAATTGATTTAAAAAATTGGCACCGCGAAGTGGTGGGTATATAAAGGGAAAGCACAAACGTGTATGGACAGTTATGACCGCGGAAGCCAGCAAATTTCCATATTCGAAATTGCACATCAAACTGCTCAAAGTTCAAAAGGGCTCTTGAATTTTCACAAACTTTATCCAACCCTTGCTCCCGAAAAACGAACTGGACAACCCTGGTTTGCACACAGATTTAAGTGTACACATATATGGCCATACACACGTAGGTGAACGGGGCACTTGGTACTGCGTTAGAGGGCCGGGAATCAGAGCGGGCAGCTGCTGAGAGAGAGAGGAACAACAGGTGAATATTTGCGTATTTGCATTCTCTCTCTCTCTCTTTCTTTCCCTCTCTCTCTCTCTCTCTCACTCTCTCTCTCTCTCTCTCTCTCTCTCTTTCCACCCTCTCCGTCCCCTCTATTTGCACTGGTCAATTTCTTCAAAATTGTACTTGACAATCACCAGCAATATGGAAATTAGCCTATTTACCTTTAAGGTTACCTACCATAATGATGATTTCTTGGGGCCTCTTAGTTTCCTGTTAGGGAAATGGTGCGCTGCCCTTCAGTGCCATTGTTGTCACTAATGAAAATAATGTTTGTTCACTGCTGTGTGCAGGGGAGACATTGCAAAAGAACTGCAGTCATCTTTGGACGCCACTTTGGTTGAGCTCGCCAATGAAAAGGACGCCAGCAAGCGCCTGATGCAGCGCCTTTCACAGGTGGGTGTGGGTGTGGGTGAGGGCGAGGGTGTGGGTGTGGGTGTGAGTGTGGGTGTGGGCAGTTTGTTGTGGAAGGAGTGTTTAGGTGTATGTGTGTATGTGTGTATGTGTGTATGTGTATGTGGGTATTTGTATGTGGGTACGTGATGACATTGCACCACATAATTATGTGTGCTTTCAGTGTACCTTGTCACAGCACTCTTTATGCCTACATTCACTTGCACACGACAGACACTTTGTACGCTTTAACACACGTGCCGACGCACCGTTCTCCCTCCAGGTTGATGTGGAGCTGGGGGCTGCCGTGGAGGGAAGGGCCCAAGTGCAGGCAGAGTTGCAGACAGAACGAACGGCAAAGCAGGAAGCTTTGCGTGCAGCTGCAGTGCAGGAGGAGGCTTGGGACGCGGCTCAGAGGGAAGTGGAGGAGGAAAGGGCAGCGCGCTCACAGGTGTGTCTAGTGATCGCATGGAGTCACATTTGCAAAAAGGGACTCGAATACGGCACAGAAGAGCAGCAGGCAGGTCATCCTCAAGCTTTCCGTCAAAATTTGAAGCTCCTGTATCTCATTCAAACGCAGCAGGATTGTTTTCGTATCCGATTGGGGGGCTGGATATTTGGCATCCTTGGGTGCTGTGTTGGGTCGGGTGCCTAATTTGCACCCACTTAGCAATTTCAGCCAGTGCTTTTTCAGCCCCACTTCCTGTTCGCAATTTCACACCTAAGAATTGCGGGCAGAATTTTTAAAGATGTTTAAACCTGAAGCACGCAACAAATCCGTGCAGTGCGATTAATGACCTCTGTTTTTGCACTGTGACGTTCCTGAAACTTCAGATTGCGCGCCACCCACTGGGTATTGTTGCCCTCCTCTTCCAGGCATGTAAGGGATAAGCTCCTCATCTAACATTACTGTTAGGTCCCCAGACGCTGAAGTGGCTGGGGAGAAATGGCTAGCTAGTTCATGGGTGTTGGCACTGTTTGGCCAGGAAGGGAGGGGGATAAGCATGGGGGCATCCCCTGTCATGAGGAATAGCTGACTTGGCTACACATGCTTTTTACAATTTCCCATAATACGTGTGTCTCTGCCAGTAGTCTCAAAATATACTCCAACCCAGTCCTGTTCACATAACAAGCCCCATAAAGGTCAAACTGACTAGGCACCCTTGCAAAATTGTTCTAATGTGTTTACCTTTTGTGCCCTGGCTTGTAAACCTAAGAACTTAAATGAACACTCACCCTTAACCAAAACGACCGGCAGCACAAATTTTTGTGACGGTATTCGTCTTTCCTTTTTTCCAATATGGTCGCAGATGTTTGTCCTGCCCAAATAGTATTCAAACCTGACAATTGCAAATGACAGACATGCCAGCATGTGTGTGTATAATATCAAAAGTGCTTGTGATGGACGTTGGCACGTGTGCAGGCGTCAAATGCAGCCCTGCGCGAGCGGCAGGCAAATGAAGAGGCCTTGCAGAAATATGGCAGGGAGAGAGAGGCAGCTGCAAGGGCAGCACACGCAGCCAAGTCAGATGCCGAGGTGAAAGTGGTACTTGCGCGAAAATTGCTTATGCAATGTTGGTGGCACAAGGTGTAGAGTGTTGCGCTGCAGCGAGGAAAGATGTGAGAAGGAGTGCACCATGTGTTGCATCCATACTCCATTCTGCTGTGTGCACACATTCTTGAACACACACAATCGTATGCACACAGGACTTGCAAGCAGCAGTGGCAGGCTATGCTGCCCAAACAGCAGATCTGCAGCGTATACTGGAGAAGCAAGAGGCTGCCAGGGAGCAGCTGCTGCTGCTGCAGCGTACTGTGGATGATGGCAAGGATGCTGCGTATGCTCAACTGGTTGCTCAGCATGAGGAGGCTCTGGCAGAGAAGGATGCTGCGTATACTCAACTGGTTGCTCAGCATGAGGAGGCTCTGGCAGAGAAGGATGCTGCTTGCCAAGAAGTGCTGGCCCAGTATGAACAGGTGGGTGCCTGGAAACAAGCAATAAGCAATTTGCATTCAAGGAGGAAGATGCACGTTTGCAGCACTGATGCCGATCCCTCTCTTCTATCTGTGTGTCTATTTGCCGTGCTTTACCCCCCCAAAAGATTTTGACATTTAAGCTGCTAAGTTTACTGTGTAAAACTTGAACTCCATTTCTTGGAGTGAAGCAAAGTGATATTGCTCTTATCACTCTTGCTTTTTGTCTGTGTTCCTCTCAAGTTCCTCCATCTTTTCACATCCTTGATCCTCGCAACTGCTCTTCCTTCTCAGTTTGAAATTAAAATTTCCAAAAAATTTCTGCCTTTTTCCGTTTAGTCTGGGCAGTTGTGAGGACCTAGTTTTTTAGCAGTTGTGATGAGTCCTTGTAAATAATTCACCGCCATCTCACGATCCAAACGTAGCATCCCCCCAAAATTTTATTTAGGGTAGGACTTCATGCCATACAGTACTGCTCCTTCATATTGCAAGTCCAAATTTTTGTAAGGTGCAACTAATTAACACAACTTAATTGCGAGGTTACAGGATATTTTGCTGTGCTCTGCTTAGTGCTCTGTTCTCATATCCATTAGCAGATTTAATTTCCTTTTGAATCCCGGCATGTAGACTAGCAAAACTGAAATCAGTGCAAATAACATGAGGTGCATTTGACATAGTTTTTTACCCAAGACCTGCAGGCTCCAACTGGAAATAACCTGTTTGAAGCAAAATGTTTCTGAGGTCTAAAGTTTTCTTAAGTCGTAATATCTCAGATTGCGTGCTAACCAAATAATGATTAACTAACTCGCTATGCTCTTAGGAGCAGTACGTTACACCCTCAAAACTAAATAATTGTTTACAACCATTTCGATCACTGCCCACCCCCTGACATTGTTGATAAGGGGCAATGTTTTTTCCGGTACAGTAGGCTACTTTTGGCCATCAAATTAGAAAGGCCTTTCTTTTTAGTAAGCACTGGCGACAAGAGCATTTAATAATTCAGGCAACAGCCACCTTCTGCATTTACTAATCTGAACAGCAAAGGCTATTGCTATTGCTTTCCATGGATTCCTCCTTGATCTCGGCGCCTACGTTAAAAGGAGCTGAATGTATTCTTGCAAAGAGCAGCTCACGCTCGCTACAACAATGCTACAACAACGCGACTACAATGCTACAACAACGCTACAACAATGCTTTTTGTGTGGTCTACACCCCAAACCAAGCTCCTCAGTAGGTTTGAAGAGCAGCAGCATAATACGCACAAAGCACTGTGTGGAGCGTAATCACGCACAAACAAGGTTGTTTGTAACTCAACTGCAGTTTCATGCCCTCACACATCTTCATGTGTTCAGGTGCTATCCGAACGGCATGCAGCAAACAAAATGCTGCTGCTGGGCAAAGACGCTGCGCAAGCACAGCTGGTTGCGCAGCATGAGCAGGACCTCTCTGAGAGGGATCGTGCAAACAAGGAAATCCTGGCTAAATACGACCAGGTGGGTGTGTTGATGGTCTTAAAAACATGGTTTTGGAAACAGTGACACCTGCACATGCAGCATGTGCCAAGCCACTCCCTAGTCATTAGAAGGGTAGGTTCTAGGCTCACTCATTCCTTCAAGGTGCGTAGTGCTTCCTTCCTGTATGCACTGCAGTTTTTTGCAGATTGAGTGCACAGCTTTTGAGCCCTGTGACTCCATTTTGGTGCAAAACCTAGCCACTGCAATTTAGTCACAACGTCATACACAATGGTCACGACGTCATACAATGGTTACAACGTCATACAATGGTCATGACGTCATACAATGGTCACGACGTCATACAATGGTCACAACGTCATACAATGGTCACAACGTCATACAGTGGTCAGAGCAAAACGATAACTGCAGACGGAAGAAGAGCATCACTTGCGTTTGTTCCTAGAAATTAGTTTCTTTCATCGTTTCCTGCTCTTATTAAATCATTTTTTTTGTTATCCATGGGCACAGACACTGTCAGAGAGGCACGCGGCCAGCAGGGAACTGCTCATTGCGGCAGAGAAGGACAAAGAGCTTCTGGCCACAGCAAGGAAGGACGCGGCCAGCAAGCAAGACCTCTTGTGCCAGGCAGAAAAGGAGGCCGTGAGGAATCGAGAGATGCTTTTGAAGGCAGAGAACAATGCAGCTAGTAAGGAGCAGCTACTGGCACAGCATTGCACTCTGGTGCAGGCACTGCAGGCAGCGGTGCATGAGCATGAGGTACGTAAATTGGCTAGGTACGATTGAGCGCACACACACATGCAAACACGCACACAGCATATATGCACACATACGCACACAGCACACATACACACACTTTTGCACAAAACACTAACACATACTTTCACAAAAAACACTTGTATACATGCGCAATCAATCAGGCATTGGTGCTGCAGCTGTGCGCCAAAAGAAGGGTTGACGCAGCTGTAGTCCAGAGTTGACGCAGCTGAAGTACAGAGTTGACGCAGCTGTAGTCCATGCTTGTGGGGAGCACATACAAGCAAACACTTGAATAAAAACACTTGCGCAGGTGCGCACAAGTATGGGTCAAGAGGGGACGGCTCAGAGGGAGGCTGTGCATGTGGAGTGTGCGGCACAGAGCGTTGCACGTGTGCATGCGCTGTGTGCCGTGGTCATGGAGCGTGATGCACAGGTGGCCGAAATGCAGGCTCGGCACGATGCTGAGGTGGCTGCCCTGCAGAAGGAGGCGGGTGTTAAGGAGGGAGCAGCACTGCTGCAACTGGAGGCAGAAAGGGCGGCAGAAAGGGCGGCATTGCTTGAAGCAAAGAGGGAGGGAGAGGGGAGGGTGCGAGAAGCATTGGCTGTAGCACAGGCGGCAGAGGAGAAGGGGGTAGCCCTGCAGAGGGAAATGGCTCAGTATGGGGAGGATATTCAGCGGGCGGCACAGGTGTATGAAGAGGAGACAAGGGCGGCACAGGCGGTAGCGGCAAAGCAGGAGGTGCAGATGCAGGTGTGCTGTGTTCAGAGTGCGCATGTGTATTTGCGCAGATCCAGCCAAATTACTGCATGCATGCACGCAGTTTGGAAATTATACATGGATGGATGCACGCACACACCCGCGCACTCATAAGTAAAAACGTGCGTGCACACACACACACACACATACACACACACGTGCACACACATACACGCGCACACACACGCACACACACGAACACACACACACATACACACACACGTGCACACACACACACGCACACACACACACGAGCACACAGGCCCAGCAACAGCAGTTGTTTGAGCAGCTGGATCACTCAGGGGCTTTGCTTTTGGAAGCACAGCAGCAGAAAGAGGCTGCAGCCAAGGCACAAGCCCAACAGCAGCAGCGGCTTCTTGAGCAAGTGGGAGCCTCCCACACCTGCCAGCTGGCAGCCCTGGAACGACAGATGGCAGATGTGAAGGCAGAGCATGGCACAGCAGTCACAGCGCGCAGTGCAGCAGAGGTAGGTGGAATCCTATGTCGTGTTTCCCAAATTCCCCATTTCCCATCTGTATAACAACCAGAGAAGAAATATATCACACGCACAGGCACCTACACACACACACACACACGCCTTTTGTAGGCTGAACTGCATCGCCAACTCGTCACAGCTCACCAGCAGCAGCTGCTTGCGGACCAGGAGCAGGCCATGCAGCTGCAGGATCTGCACGCTCTGCTAACAACCACGGAGGAGCAAATGGTGCTGCAGCAGCAGCAGCAGCAACAGCAGCAGCAGCAGCAACAGCAGCAGCAGCAGCAACGAGAGCAACAACTGCAACAAGTTGTGCCGATGCAAGAACGGCAGCAGGATGAAGAAGCGGTTGTTCAAGCACAGGCAGATGTGGCATGGCTGCAGGTAAACATTGCAAAGCACGAATACAAATGTGCGCATGCTCAAACCAACATGTGAGCTCTTTATTGTCCATTACCCACCATACTGCGCACCCAATTCA
>Ga0307974_1000384_pt1:0-2500 | contig 26427 bp, 28 predicted proteins | sample OrgLakmetagen784_FD_201812 | JGI IMG/M metagenome (GOLD analysis project Ga0307974, IMG submission 201812) | Saline water microbial communities from Organic Lake, Antarctica - #784 | ecosystem: Environmental > Aquatic > Non-marine Saline and Alkaline > Saline | place: Antarctica: Organic... | reverse complement strand
CCAAATAGGCTGTAAAGGAGGCAGAGGTAGCTCAGCAGCAGGAGCATGGAGCGAGAGCAGAACAGGAGGGCGCTAAGCTGAGGGCCCTTCTGGAGCAGAGGCAGTCAGAGCTTGGGGGGGCTCAGATGCAGGTAAGTAGGGTCAAGGAGTATTCAGTGATTGAAATCTAATCATTTAGGCACCAGGTGTGCGTGGTTGTTATCAACAAAGGGTGACAAGGGGTATGTGTAGGTTATGGGAAGGAAAAGGGCTATACCTGCGCACGCACACCATTTGCCCGGTACCCCTCCATCTCTGGTCCATCTTTCGCTGGTTAAAACCACCCACTCCATCACCCATAAACACACCTCCTTACCTGTCAAGGCAAAATATTGGCATCCCAACCGGTAGGTAGTATTTCAAAGAATAAAGCGTGGAACAAGTTTGGTGTTCAGGACGCGTTCCTTTCCTACTTAGCCGTTCAGATGATGTTTTGCAAGGAGTGGTGTGACGAAGGGGACGGTACACACATCACGCCCACACAATCACACATACACCCACACTTGCATGCATGCATGCATACTCGTGCTCATGCAAACACAGATCAGCCATTTGGTAGAGGACGCTGGTGTACAGCAGGGCAGAGTCGAGCGCTTGGAAACCGCGCTCAAAACAGCACAGCAGTTCATACGGGGCAAGGCACGCCCGCACGAGCAGGGCCTGGAGTACAAGCAGCCCCAAGCACAGCAGGTGTGTCTGTGCGTATGAGTGAGTGTGTATGAGTGAGTGAGTGTGTATAAGTGTGCGTCTTTGGAATCTTGTGGAATGATTACTAAAAGGGTGCAGTACGGCACGGCACGACTGGTCTCAAAAGTTACAGGTCGGTTTTAAAAGTCCACCTAAACTGTGTCAGAAATGGTGCTTTTGAGTATTACATGCACGATTGAGCCCCGTACGCAATGTAACAGAATGCACACGCTTGCATGCATGTACACATACACACACAAACTCTCATGCACACTCTCATACTCCCTCTCAGATGCTTCTCCAGCTGGAAATGTTGCAGCAGAGCACAGCCGCGGATGATTTGAGGCAGCAGCTCTCACGCCAAAGTGCACGTGTAGCGCAGCTGCAGGTGTGGCGGATGTGATGGAGTGAATGTGTGTGCGTGCTATTCGGCTGTGTGTGCATGTGTTGGCCTTCGAACCATCTTGCTCTTTTATGCTTTCTTTCTGCACATATGTACCATCGCCCACCTCAACACATGCTCATGTAACATCGCCCACCTCAACACATCATCATGCACCCACCCGACAATTTCACACAGCCACACACGCTCAAATGCACACTCATGTGCACCACCCACTGCACACACACCCACACACACACATGTACACACACCAAAGGCAGCAATCACATACACGCTCGCAGCACGCCCTGGAGCAGCACCAGCCTGCTCAAGCCTCTCTGCTGCATGCTCTGGAGCAGCAGTGCACAAAAGCGGCAGAGCTGCAGCAAGCTCTAACACATCAAGAAGCAAGAGTGGAGGAGCTACTGGTGTGTGCATGGGTGTGTGAGTGTGTGTGTGCGTGTGCATGTCTGTATGGGTTTGTGTGTGAGTATACATGTGTATGTCAGGAAAGTATAGCTGTGCGCACAATAGCAGCGCAGCATACTTGTTGCTATAGGGGAGTGAGTAGTTTAGGCTTTCAGGCTTTCCTGTGCGTGACTCCCGAAGCAGAAGTAGGAGAACTTGAGTTCTAGGAAGAATCTTCCCCCCCCCGAGAAGCCAGGGAGTGCCCTAATATGCAAACAGTCAACAACAACATTCCCAATTTGATGCATGTCAATTGAGTATTTGCTGCTCCGATTCGATGCGTGTCTGTGCACCTATGTTGCCCTGCTGAACAGGTAGAGGTGGACCAGCAGCGTGGACGTGTGGTGGAGCTGCAAGGAGACCTGGCCCGTGAGCAGGTGAGTGCGGGCTGTGCGTAATTTCGTGCGGAGTTGCATGCGGATTTCGTGCGTGAGTTTGTTGCGGGCATTGCATGAGTGTTTGTAGCAGAATAGAATGACTGGGCTTGTGTACAGGTGAACACAGGTGCTTGTGGTGTGTGTGGAGTTGGGGCAGAGTTGCTGAAGAGTCACGCACGTCAGGGCATGTGGGTGTCGGCCACAGGGAAGGCATTCGACTCCACTGGGTACACATCATTTGACCCTGCTACGCTTTTGTGCTCTTTGGTACAGACGATCGTGTCGAATATGTGGCCTGGTGTGTTTGTATGTGTGTGCAGGCCATGTGCGAGGCCCTAGCTTCTGCACTAGAGCAGTCAGAGGAGGCAAACACAGCGAATGCCTCTCCCATCACTCCCTCTGCTGCTGATCAAGCAGCCGGGAGGGGTGCTGCTTCCCAGCGCAACAACAACAACAACAACAACAAGGATACTGCTGAGAAAGAGGGTGCCGGTGGCAATGAGGGGGAAGAGGTTTACGATGATGACAATGACAATGAGGAGGAGGA